>ERZ791575.1152-NODE-1152-length-9484-cov-2.353484_pt1 | contig 9484 bp, 6 predicted proteins | sample MGYA00509970_ERZ791575 | MGnify/ENA primary metagenome ERZ791575 (study PRJEB30046, sample SAMN00791935) | human gut metagenome | study: EMG produced TPA metagenomics assembly of the A metagenome-wide association study of gut microbiota in type 2... | reverse complement strand
CGATATTCTCTTCCAATGCACGCAGCAAACGTTTAGCATGCTCGGGCACAAGAACGATACGCGACTGGACACTAGCCTTCGGCATGCCCGGCAACATTTTGATAAAATCGAGAATAAATTCTGAACTGGAATGGGTAATGATAGCCAGATTGGCATAAGTTCCCTGTGCCACATCTTCCTTCAATTCGATCTGTATTTGTCCATTGTTGCTAATTTCCTGATTGTCCATGATTTCTATTGCATTTTAGTTTTATGCCACAAAGTTAACGGTTTGTACCAGATTTACCAAATCTGAAACAAACCGTCTCAATATCCTCAGCGAATAACTACTTCATCCACGTAAATGCGTGAAAGCTGTCCGGGACGCACGTGGTCTGATGGACAGTTTCCCGGCCCATCAAGTATAAAACGCACGTATCGGGCCTTCACATCCACCTTCAACTTCAAATCCTCAATAAAAGTGCCTTCCTTAAAAATCTCCGCGTCAGAAAAGCTCAGGCTACCCACAGGAACAAATACCTTATTATCGTCCGACGCCTCTACCTTCATCACCCGCGGCTTGTGGCAGCCCATTCCATAATTGGTAATACAACCCACTGCACATTCCGTCAATTCATAACTTTTCAGCAGGTCCACCGTAAAAGTCAACGGACGGTTCATATCTCCCGTGTACCATTCAAAATCCGTTTGTTTCAAACTACCACGAAGACCATTCACCAAAATATTCGCCGAAGCTGGAAGTCCCAATAAAGGTTTCGCTGTAGCCAGATTCCAATCCAATGGCAACTCCAAAGTTTTTCCCATTTTCTTTCCATCACAAAAAGTAGCACACTTTATCACAGCATCACCGTTCAGTATCAACGAGCTTTCATACAATGCAGATTCTACTCCCGGCTCCATGCCATCAGTCGTATAACGTATCTCCACATCAGGACGTTCACACATAAGATCCACCTTTAGTTTACCATCAACCGGCGTCACCATATGCTGGATATTATACATAGAATGGGCATACTGAATACCTTTAGCCTGTAAATGTGCCAGATAGCCGTCCAGCGCATCGACAAACGTCGGCCAGTCCTTGCTACTTTTGGGCGACCAAGCGACTTCAGCCACGGCCACCAAACGGGGAAACACCTGATAGGTCACGTCAGAAGGATGGTTGCAGAATTCCGTCCACATGGCCCCCTGTACACCCATCAATAATGGCTCATACTCCGGTTTCCAATTATCCTGTATCGGCTCGTAATTATAGACATCTTTCAGCGTATTGTTGCCAAAATAGGTAAGCGGTTCAAACCATTGTGGACCCTGATAACGGATGAGGTAGAGCAGACGGGCAGGCGTCATAACGAAACGGTGTCCCTGTGCTGCTGCCTTCAGAGCTGCATTACCAAAGCCTTGCCAGCCGAAGATGATCGCACCCTCAGGCAAGGTTCCGTTCGTCAGCTCGTCCCATCCCATCACTTCCTTCCCCTTGCTCTGCACGTAGCGGCTCATGCGGCGCATGAAGTAACTCTGCAGTTCCTCTTCGTCCGGCAGATTCTCATCCTTCATACGCTGCTGGCACAGGGGACATTTCTTCCAATAGGTTTTCCAGGCTTCATCGCCACCCAAGTGAATGTATTTCGAGGGGAAAAGGGCAGCCACTTCGTCTATCACACCTTCCAGGAAATGGAACGTCTGCTCGTTGCCCGCACAATAAATGATATCGGCATGGTCGCCGCCCAGCCCGGGCAAGACACCGATATACTTGTCCACCACCGGACAAGCCAATTCCGGATAAGCTGCCAGTGCAGCGTTCGAGTGGGCGGGCATGTCTATTTCCGGAATAATCTCCACCTGCCGCGCCTGTGCATAAGCAATGATTTCACGCATGTCGTCCTGCGTATAGTAGCCACCGACCGAAGTAGATTCGCCGGGCAAAGGATTCCGACGGTCGGGAAAGGGCACGCCATTACGATTCACCCTCCGACTACCAACCTCCGTCAAACGAGGATAGCGCTTGATCTCCAACCGCCAGCCATTATCGTCCGTCAGATGGAGGTGAAGTTTGTTCAGTTTGAGCATCGCCATGCAGTCAATAATCTGAAACACATTTTCCTTGGGAATAAAATAACGCGACACGTCCAGCATCAACCCACGATATGCAAAGCGAGGGCTATCAACCACGTGCATGGCAGGTATCGTCCAATCGACACCTTCGACTGGTGAGAAAGACTCTATAGCCGCAGGCAAAGCCAGCCGAAGCGTCTGCAAGGCATAGAAGCCCCCAGCATATCCACCCGCCTCAATAAGCACTCCGTTACTATCCACGTGCAGTCGATAAGCCTCAGCAGACAAATCATCTACCCGTTCCAGACGGATATTCCCCTGACCGCCCACACATACTTTCAGCGAAAAGCCCGCCGGACGGACGAAAAGCGAACTGAAATATTCGGCCAGCGGTTTCAATCCTTCATCACCCACCGACACCACAGTTGACGAAGTAATATGAAACATGCCCGATACAGTAGCAATTTCTACCGGACGGGGAACAATACGTACCGGTGTCGATTCCTGGGCCAGCAGCAAACTGGTGACCAGACATGCCGATACCCATAGCATCAGCAGTCGACAAGTGATTCTTTTCTCCATAGTTTTCGAATTCGACCGGATTATGCTGAATAAAGAGTAAAAGAGAAGGAAACAACTGTATTCTAAAGTATTATCCTATTTTATTTTTTGCAAAGATTAGAAAAAAGGAAGAAAGAAACAAATACATGGATATAAAATATATACATATATTCCGTCCGCCAATATGCAAATCCATCATCTGCAGACAACGACTTGACCTGTCAGCCAAATACCGCCCCTGCATTCAAACAAGGGCAAGCCTTGGGCGAAGTCCCGGGCAGATCGCGATGACCACAGACTACAGCCTGGGGAAAGAGGCGCCGCAGGCGGACAAAGAGATCTGCCAGGCGTTCGGTCTGCGCCGGCGTACGGGTATCGGCAGGACGTCCCTGAGCGTCGAGTCCACCTTCGTAGCAGATACCGATAGAGCAGCGGTTGTATGGACGGCAGTGAGCACCCACCTCCAGCAGGCCGCGATGTTGGGTCAGGCTGCCGTCGCGGCGAACGTAGAAGTGATAGCCCACGGTGCGGAAACCGCGGGCACGATGGTCGTGCAGAAGCTGTTCGGCAGTGTAATCCTGCGTACAGCGGGTGGCAGAACAGTGAAGGACGAGGTAGCGGACACTGTCTGGTCCGCCCATCAGCTCGCCGTCCTCCACACGGGCGAGGAGGGCCTGTTCGCCCGGCACCTCCTCGCCACCAACAGTCAGGGGATAACGGTCGTCGGTCATGCCAGGAAAGGAATAAAAGGTGTACAACTGGTAATACCGAGTGCCGTCAGAGCAGCAATGGCTGCCTGGATAATGGCCTTCACAATAGAGGCCCAGGTGATTTTCGAAGAATTGGAAGTTGTGTTCATGTTGATAACAGATTAGAAGTTAATAATGAATTACGGTGAAAGTATAAGGACTTTAAAGCGGACTGCCTCCCTCTTCTTCGCCCCCTTGGTCCGCACCGCCCGAAGTATCGTCCTCGCCGGCTGATACGGTTGTACCGGTATACTTCACGAGGCTGATCTTGTCGGGAATAAGGTCGTAGATACGGCTGTTGTTCACCATCGTGAACGAGGGACGGAAGCCGGGCACAAGTGCTTTCACCAGCGCAGCAGTCGCATCCTTCTCGGCACTGACGCTCTTGCCGTTGACAAAACGCAGGTAAAGTTTGCCGAAACCCAGGAGTTCAATGGCATAACCTTTCTTCAGGTTCTCGGACACATAATAGGCATAGCGGTCGAGTACGTTCTTCACGTCGCCGGGACTGGCGGTGGACTCGGCGGCAATCTGGCGAGCCACGTCGTCGGTAGTCAGCGTGCCATAGCACACAGGAGCCACGTTGTAGACGGTCTCACCCCTACGGTCACCCAACTGGATGACGCGTTTCATTACTTTGTAAGCAGTTGGCATAGTTTTTTTACTTTTAGCAGGTTAATACGCAGATAAATTCTCAGCGGTAAACGGGGAGGGCGCCTCTCCCCTTTTCCTGCTACAAAGTTAGCACGCCCGCCCAAGTCCATGGGCGATGCGTGTCGATAAGGGACGGTAATGAAAGGAGTAAAAAGAAAGGAGTGTATCAGACTGAGAGATGAACTTCTGTTTCAGTCTGACACACTCCTTTTTCCAGGCGGAAAGCATTCCTAATGTTCCAGCAGATCAACGATCTGACTGACACTACCATCGCATGGCGCAGGGTCAATACCCAGCAGATGGGCCAGGAGCGGATAGATGCAGGTATTGTCGAACAGCGCAGTGCGCACATATCCGTGCTTGAAGTCAGGACCTTCGGCACGGAAGGGCACGCAGAGGTCCGATGCCGTGGGATCGAAGCCGTGGTTACCAAGCTTCACCCGTCCGTCCTCGGACACCAGCCAACCATTGTCAGGCAGCGCCACGATGGGAGCCACATTCGGATTCGATCCGTAACGCAGATAGGCAGGCACGTCTTCCCGACGCCACACGCGCAGATGGGGCGCCCGTTCCAGAGCTTTCAGAATGTCGTCCTCGTGCCCGGCCTTAGGAAAAATCAGTGTGGGCAGGTCGGCCAACACACGTTCGCACCAGTCGGGTTGCAGATAGTCCGAGAGGCGGATGATACGTTGGGGCGAAGTGGGAGCCATGCCGTGGTCCGAAGTGACGATGAAATTGATGTCCCCACCTCCGGGCAAGGCACGCAGCCGAGCATAAAAACCGGCCAGCAGCGAGTCCAGTTCCTCGACGGCACGACGGGTCTCATGAGAGGCCGGACCATAAACGTGCCCGCTATAATCGGGTTCTTCGAAGTAGACCATGACAAGCTGCGGACGCAGGCTGTCGGGCAGCGTCAGCAACCGTTCGGCTTCGTCGAAGCGTTGTTCAAAGGTCAGCAAGGGTTTCTTGGCATAGTCCTGATAATAGTCGGGATACTGTCCTCGGATGGCTACATCGGAACCGGGCCAATAGACTACACCCACCTTGACACCCTGTCGGCGAGCCGTCAGCCAGATGGGCTCGCCGCCGTAGAACGAACCGTCCTTACCCGTCACCTTGTCGCCGATGCTGAAGGTGCGGCCCGAAGCCACGTCATAGAAGCGGTTGGCGATGATGCCGTGATGGTCGGGCACCAGGCCCGTGGCCAACGTGTAGTGGTTGGGGAACGTTTTCGAGGGGAACGAAGGACGCATCACCGCGCGGACACCGCGACGACCCAGGGAGTCGAGAAACGGCGTGTTGTACATCTGCGGATAGTCCCAGCGGAAGCCGTCGAGCGACACGATGACCGTCGTATGCCCTGCGGCATACAGACCGAGGGCGATAAACAGGAATATAAACAATGCGAATTTTCTCATGGGGCAAAGATAAATATAAATAGAAAGAGCGGCAAACCGGCTCCCTTTTTCCATCCAGGGTATGCCCAGTTTACCGCCCTTTTTTCAATTCTCAATTATCAATTCTCCATTAATTGAAGTAGTACTTCACACCGATCTGCATCTTCCAGCACTGGTCGTAGTTGCGGTTGAACGTCCAGCTGGTGAGCGGCGAACCGTCGCTGTTCTTATACATGGAGAAGTAGGGAGTTCCGTTCTCTACCTTGTCCACCTTCAGGATGGCGCCGTTGTTGCAGTTGCTCATGTTCTTCTCTACGCCCCACTTGGAGTTGAAGAGGTTGCCCACATTCATGATGTCCACGCTCAGCTGCAGCTTGTTGGTGGTCTTGCCCAGCTTCAGGTCGAAGTCGTGTGCCCAGCGGAAGTCGAAGCGGTGTACCCAAGGAGCGTAAGCACTGTAAGCCTCGGCATACTCGCCCTTATGGTTCTTCAGGTAGCTGTCCTGGTTGACAAAATCCCAGAAGAGCTGACGATCGCTCTCGTTGGTGAAGTGGATTTCGCTGTCGTCTTTGGGGATGTACATCAGGTCAGTGTTGTTGCCGTCGCCATTAAGGTCGTTCGAATAAACGAAGCTGTAGCCTGCACCACGGTAGCCGGTGTAGAACAGGCTGAAGTGGTCCTTATGATAGGTGTAGCTGACGGAAGCGATGACGCGATCGGGGATGACATACTGTGAGTTGTGTAGCTCCACGTTGTTCGGACCGTTTACAGAGTAGAGTCCCGACCAAGCCGAAGAAGCGTTGTTTCCAGGCATGCCGGACATTTCCTTCATCACCGTATGCGTGTAGGCAGCCATCAACTGCAGGTTCTTCACCGGTTCGGCGGTGGCCGTCAGGTTCAGGGTCCAGCCGTAGCCCTTATGCGTGTTGGTCAGCACACAGGCGTTGCTGAAGTCCTTATAGTAACGGTAGTCACTCGGATAAATGTAGCGGTTGTCAGCACCCTGCAACTGTTCCCAGCTGGAGTCGATGGGCTTGATGTTGTAGTTGTCCAGAATGACAGCATTCACGTTCTTCGTATAGGTGAACTCACCGGTCAGGGTCAGCGGGAAAGTCACAGGAAGCTGGTAGTCAACGGCCAGCGAAGATTTCCACACCTGCGGCATCTTGAAGTTCTTGTCCACACCGGCAATCTCGCTCGGCACTGTACCCTGGTCGGGGCTGATCGATTCGGGCGCACCGAGCAGCTCGCGGATCTTGTTGACATCCGTCACCAGTCCGCCGACAAAGTTCTGCAGACGGGGGTCAGACGACGTAACGACACCGTTCGAATAATAAGTGTCGGCATGTACCAGATTCTGCACCATACCCGAGTTTGTAGGCATGTTGGTGAAGAACACCAGCGGCAGACGTCCGGCAAAAAGTCCCGTACCGCCACGTACCTTCAGGCTCTTGTCACCGAAGACGTCCCAAGTGAAACCGATACGCGGAGAAATCTGTACGTTGCCATCGGGCCAAACGCCGGTATCAATGTGGCGGCCACCGAAGTCCAGGTCATAGATGGCGTTGTTGCGCATCAGGTCGTCGTCGTTGAAGGCAATCATGTCGAAGCGGATACCGCCCGTCAGCTTCAGGTTCTCCAGGATGTTCCATTCGTCCTGAGCATAGAGGCCGTACTGGTTGAACACGACTTCAGCATTCGGGTTGGTCTCGCCGTTGTAACCATAAGCCAGACCGACAGTCTCGGGAGCGGCTCCATTCAGGAAATCGTCCAGCGAACGGTAGCGGTAGTAACCCGTACCGCCACGCATGTAGGAATTGTTGGCCAGCTGGTGTTCGAAGCTGAAGCCCGCCGTAATCTTGTGCGCACCGGCATAGTAAGTGAAGTTGTCGATAACGGTCGTTACCTTGTTCTGTACACGGTTATTATAAGAGAACAGCTCGTAACCGAGACTCATGTAAGGAGTCAGGCTCTGAGTCACCGTACCGTCGGCTGCCGTCTCGTACCCACCCATAATGTCGATGAAGGGGAAGGGTGAAGAATTGGTGCCGCGCGCATCCTCGATGTTCGTATAGGTGAAAAGCAACTGATTGGAAATGTTGTTGCCAAAGCGACTGTTCAAGTCGGCCGAAACGGTGCTCACCTTATTGTCCATGGAGTACATGGAGTTGGCAAAAGACATGGAGTACTGCGACAAGCGGTCCATGTTACGCAGGCGGTAACCAGTATCGCAGGAATTACCGTTCACGGGATTCCAGGCCGTATTCTTCGTATAGTTGTAGCGTACGGCCAGACGGTGGTCGTCGTTGATGTTCCAGTCGATGCGTCCCAGCAACTTCAGGTTGCTCTCGTCGGCAGGGAAGTCGGTGTACGAACCCGTGTCGTAACCATAACGCTCCATCATGAAGTCGCGCACCTTCTGCAGGTCGGCCACGGTCGTACGCGAAATGTAGTTGTCGGGATCGGCCACGCCGTCTTCCGACGCACGCCAGCGGTTGATGACCGACGGGATCTTGGCATACTCGGCATTAGCGAAGAAGAAGAGCTTGTTCTTCACGATCGGGCCACCCAAGGTGAAACCGTAGGTCGTATTGCGGTTCGTACCGCGTTCGCCCAGGTCGGCATTGTCGATGCGGTTACCGTGCATGTTCTCGTTGTTGTGATAGACGTAGGCCGTACCCTTGAAGGTGTTCGTACCGGACTTGGTCACGGCGTTGATACCGCCGCCGATGAAGTTGGTCTGGCGCACGTCGAACGGAGTCACCACCACCTGCACCTCGTCGATGGCATCCATCGAGATAAGCGTGCCGCCACCGGGCAGGCTGGACGAAAGTCCGAAGTTATTGTTCAGGTTGGCGCCGTCCAGTGTGAAGTTGGTCGAACGGCCGTCACCTCCGGCAAAACCCATACCGTTGGCATAAGGCGAGAGGCGCACGATGTCCGAGATGCTGCGGTTCACGGTAGGCAGGGCCGTCAGCTGTGTGTTCGAGATGTTGGTCGTCGCGCCGGTTTTTTCGGCGGCAAACTTGGAACGGGTACCCGTTACGACCACCTCGCCCAGTTCGGTCACGTCTTCCGTCATAGTGACGTTGAGGTTGTAGGTCTCACCCAGCTGGAGGGTGATGTCCTCGATAACCCTGTCGGCAAATCCGACATAGGTAATTTTCACTTCGTAAGGTCCGCCCACACGCATACCCTAGATAGCCCACCGGCCGTCCACGTTGGTCACAGCGTTGTACGTCGTTCCCGAAGGTTTGTGAACAACCCGTACGAGGGCACTGATAATGTCCTCACCCTGCTTGTCGGCCACGTGTCCGGCCATTGCTGAAGTGGTAACTTGGGCGTTCACTGTCGCTGCCACAATCATCAAAAGGGCAGCAAAAAAGAATAATCGCATCTGTTTTACCATAACATTTGTTTTAAAAAATACCTAATATTTTGAAAACCGGGCGCAAAAGTAATAAAAAAGTTGAAAACGGATGTTACAAACAGGTTAAAGATTTAAGTGCGCGCCGTCACATGACATGTCCCCTCCCCCACAGCACGCCACCATACAGTCCGACGAAGTGCTGCCTTACAGGACAACGCAGCACTTCCTGAGACTGTCACGAAGCACAGCATGACACCCCCAGGAAGCGATAACGAAGCACGGCGTCACGACAGAAAAGATACGTACTTGGACAAACGGATGAAACAACTCTTCCCCAAAACAGGACGTCATACCATTTCCATAAAAAAACAATGAAGAAATACACTAAAAAGAATATTATTTATAAAACCTTTTAACTACTTTTGTTGGCAGAATAGAACGAGCACAACGTTTATTGCCCCACGTTTTGTGCGATGTACAAGTATAAAAAAATGTCTTTTAGGAGGGCTGAAAAGACTATAAGAACTACAATGAAAAATTTATCTACTGTTTCCGGTACGCTTCAGAAAAGCATGCTAACTTGTATTTTTACGCTGACCCTTGCATGAGCCGGCCCACAGGCGGTTTGTGCACAAGACATACCTTCCGACAATCTGGAATGCAACGAAGACACGCTGCTGATGCCTACGTACGACAAC
>ERZ791575.1132-NODE-1132-length-9582-cov-2.229453_pt1 | contig 9582 bp, 5 predicted proteins | sample MGYA00509970_ERZ791575 | MGnify/ENA primary metagenome ERZ791575 (study PRJEB30046, sample SAMN00791935) | human gut metagenome | study: EMG produced TPA metagenomics assembly of the A metagenome-wide association study of gut microbiota in type 2... | reverse complement strand
TAATATAGAGAATATTTCCATTACTTCTTTGATTTTTATTATTATCCCTTTGACTACCTAAAGATAAATACTTTTTAGAGGTCCTGGAAATTGTAATGCGTCAGCCCTGCATATATGAAAAAGCTTTACCACAATTGTCAAAAATATAAAAGATAACGAGTTTTGTTAACTTCGTATGTTTAGGTTCAATTTATCAACTTAATTCAGTAGATCTTGTACTTGTTTCCACTCATTTCCGTTATCATTGGGTTGTGGTTTTCCCGGTGTACTACGTCCTTCCCGGATATACTTCAAAAGTAAGTCTTTCAATTCTTTTACCTTATCCGGATATTCGGCCTGTACATTCTTCTGTTCCGCCGGATCCGTTGCCATATTATACAATTGTACACGAGGCAACTTTGACAAGGCTTCCCGATTGCCTGGAGTCGGTTCACTCCATCCACCTGAACTGGCAGACAACAGTAATTTCCAATCTCCTTTTCGGATACTGAATTCACCATTGATGGAATGATGTACGGTGGCTTCCCGGATAGGTTCTGTATAGTCGGTATTTACCAGAACAGGCATTAAAGAGAAACTGTCTTCACCTTCCGAATCACGAATCGCCGTTTGTGTCAGATCGGCAAACGTGGCAAAGAAGTCGGTTAAACAAATGGTCTGATTCTCGCGATGCGGTATAATATTTCCAGGCCAACGAACCAAGCATGGAATGCGATGTCCGCCATCAAACAAATCGGCTTTATGTCCCCGATATACATAACTTGGCAAATGCCCTTGCTGTTGCATAGACTTAATACCGGCAGCCGGACTACATCCGTTGTCTGACGTAAACACGATTAAAGTATTCTCATCAATCCCGGCATCTTTCACCGTCTGTAAGATGCTTCCGACCAGATGATCAACCATCAAAACAAAATCGCCATACGCACCAATGCCCGATTTCCCCTGGAATTCTTTCACAGGCAAAATAGGTGTATGAGGTGCCGGCAATGGTAAATACAAGAAAAACGGCTGTTCTCCTTGGGCATGTTCTTGGATATAAGTTTCTGCCCTTCGGACAAAATTCGGCAAGCAATCTTCATGATCGAAATCGGAAGCCGTCGGTCCTTTTCGCCAGAAACGTAAACCTTTATCTTCCGTCACCCGATCCGGCAAGGCCGTAGGTTGATTATTTTCCACATACACGTATGGATCCATATCCAGCGAACCAATAATACCATAGAAATAATCAAAGCCTCTTTCGGTTGGTCCACCGGTAATCGGCTTGGAAAAATCAATCTGGTCCTTGCCGGCTTCCATATTATGCCAGTTCCAGCCCAAATGCCATTTGCCGATGCAGGCAGTTGTATAACCACCTCTTTTCAAAACAGTCGCTATAGTCGAACGATCCGGCTTGATAAAAGGCTTGTCATACCCGAACAGAACTCCTTCCTTCAACGTCGAACGCCAGTTATAGCGTCCGGTCAGAATACCATAGCGAGTAGGCGTACTGACAGAAGAGCTCGAATGGGCATCTGTAAAACAAACTCCTTCAGAAGCCATCTGGTCCAAATGACTTGTCCGGATCTTGCCTCCGGGATTATACGTAGAAACATCACCTATTCCCAAATCATCGGCCAAAATAAAAATAATATTCGGTTTCTTTTCCGTCGCTGTTACCGAAGACAAAGCGCCCAATGCAGCCAGCGAACCCAATAATAAGCGTTTATTCATAAGTTTATCTATTTTACGATGCATACTTGATACGTTTCATTTGACGCTGTAGGAAATTCCACTTCATAATAAGAATAGATCTGATTGCGCTGACGTTCTCCACTTCGGGCAATCTCGGTATTTCCTTTTACGATCGTAATGGGCGAAGCTGTACGGATCTTACACATTTTTCCAGCTAAAGAACGTACGGCGGCCTTTTGCAGACTACCTTCTTTCCATGTCATATCCACCTCGAAGTTACCCCGAGCCTTCAGACCACTTACCGTTCCCTCGGGCCATACATCGGGTAAAGCAGGCAATAAATGCAAATATCCCGCATGGCTTTGCAATAACATTTCCGCGATTCCTGCCGTATAACCAAAGTTACCATCTATCTGGAAAGGAGGACACGCATCCAACATGCTTTTATAAAGTCCGCCACCTTTTCTTCCGGAACCAAATCCTACCGGATTAAATAAGTTGGATATAATCCGATAGGCATGATTGCCGTCCAGCATGCGCGCCCACATATTGATCTTCCAACCCATCGACCAACCAGTCGCTTCATCACCCCGTATTTCTAACGTCTTTTTTACCGCATTGAACAGTTCTGGCGTATCAGTCGTGATCTGATCTCCCGGATGGAATCCATACAAATGAGACAAATGCCGGTGTTTAGGATCTGTCTCCTGGAAATCAAACATCCATTCCTGTAACTGCCCTTGCGCTCCGATCTGGTAAGGAAGCAACCGTTCCAATTTATGCTGCAGTTCTTTCTGCAAATCCGGATCTACGCCTAATTGCTGAGCCACGGCCAACGTACGGGTAAAGTTTTCCCGGATAATTGCCATATCCATTGTCGGTCCCATACTGATACCCGTTTGTTCTCCTTTCGGCGAGACAAACCAATTTTCCGGAGAAATACCGGCAGGCGTTACCCAATGTCCGTTTTCATCTTCCACTAACCAATCAGCAAAGAATTCGGCAGCACCTTTCATCAGCGGATAGGCCGTATCGCGCAAGAACTGTTCATCTTGCGTAAACTGATAGTGTTCCCATAAATGACTAGTCAGCCATCCTTGTACCATCGGCCAGAACGAAGCAGTCGGAACATTATCATTCGGCATTGTCTCTCTCCAAATAGAAGTATTATGATGTCCTACCCAACCTCGCATACCATACATTTCAGAAGCTGTCCGTTTACCAGAAACTGCCATCTCTGATATCATCCGGAACAAAGGTTCATGGCACTCCGAAAGATTGGTCAGTTCAGCCGGCCAATAATTCATTTCGGTATTAATATTGATCGTATATCCGCAATTCCAGGCTGGAATGGTATCTTTATTCCACATTCCCTGAAGATTCAACGGTTGTCCGCCCGGTCGTGAACCGGAGATCATCAGGTAACGCCCATACTGAAACAGGGTTGCCGCCAAATCCGGATCACTCTGATCGGCAAACCGATCGATACGCTGATCTGTTGGCAAAGCCTTCTGTTCCGGTGAAGACACCAATTCTAAACTTACCCGATCAAATAAAGAACGAAAATCGGCTGTATGCCTTCTTTTCAGCGTCTCATAATCAAAAGCCAACGCCCGGTCAATCTTTTCAGCCGCTTTCTGAGCCGGATCAACTCCTTCCCGACTCGGGCTCTTGTCAAATCCATTAAAGCTCGTTGCCATACTCAATAAGAAATAAACTTCCTGCGTCTGGCTTACCCGGATTCCCTGATCCGTAATTTCAATTTTTCCATCCGGACAAACGGGTTTTACTTGTGCCTCAAAGAACATGCCTTTCCCATCTATCTCATCTCCATACAATACCCGCTTGTTAAACTTCCGCTTCCCGTCCGAATCATATAATTCCGGATGTTTATACTGGTCGCCCCAGCTTTCCATCTGCTCGAACGTTCTTCGCTCTACATAACCCGGAGCTTGGCCTTTCAACACCAGTTTTCCTTCTTCTTCCGATCCTTTTGCTGTCGGATGGACAGACGACAAGTTCAAAGAGACATCAATTCCATCCGCCTTATCGCTCTTGACATGAATAATAATCAGATCATCCGGATGAGAAGCAAACACTTCGCGTTCATATCGGACATCTCCCACTTGATAAGTTGTCCGGTTAATCGCATCCGATAAGACAAGTTCCCGTTGATAATGGGTAACTTCACCTTCCCGATGATCCGTTAAATACAAGTCACCCAAAGGCTGATAATACTGATGTAAACGTCCCAACCAATGTTTGCAGATCAAATCAGAGGCTTGTTTATACTCTCCGTTTTTCATCAGACGGATCACACGCTCTTTCATCTCAGGAGTGATACGAACATCGGTAAAGGTCGTAGAAGGTTCGCCACTATAAAGCGTATTTTCATTCAACTGTAAATGTTCTTTCTGAGGATCACCGAACACCATGGCTCCCAATCGGCCATTGCCCAATGGCAAGGCTTCATTCCAATTAGCTGCTGGAGCATCATACCAAAGCCTTATGTCACGCGGCTTTTCTGTTTCTTGTACCGTACAGGCCAACAAAAACAGGCCTGCCAACAAAATATACAAATACTTCATCTTTCTCCCTTGTGTTTATAAGTTTATCCGTTTTTAGTTGAGTAATGCTCAAAGATACGTTACATTTCTCGGAACTTACAACGTATCTATCAGAACTTACGTTGTAAGTTTTCCTATTTACAACGCATTTTTAAAGCTCCTATTCATCGAATGATACCGAAACGCTACTGCCGGCATAAGCTCCTTGCGGCAAAGCAATGGACAAGAACGTTTCTTGCAATGCCGTATCATAAGAACTTCGTATCTGGGTTGATGTATTGCCTGTTTCATATTTCCCGGAAAAAGAGACATGCAAATGTGATAATTTCCGAGAAGGATCAGCGACTGTCAATGATTTTAACCGGCCATTCGAATGATAACGAGCCATCAACAAAGCCGGAGAATCAACCCGTAATACACCCCGATTCTGATCCAACTTCTGTTCCACTGCCCGATAACAAACCAGATAAACAAGACCTGTCGCCGGTTGTTCAACGGCCTGCAAATCTGTTGTATTCGATATTATCCGAATTTGTGGATCCTTTTGGTAGGCAGCCAAAGCCGCTTCATCCGTTTGGGGCAAGACAATATAAGAATAAGAACTTTGGGTAGGACGGATTCCATGATTTATCCGCAGTTTAAAGACAGGTTCCCGTATCGTATCTTTGGAAGCATCCGTCCGGTTACTCACACTAAACCAAGTACCGGCTGCTTCCTGGTTCATAAGTTCCAACGTCGTCTTATCCGGGAAAATATATCCGGTCTGATTATGCCAAACCCATTTCGTATCTTTCAACACATGATTCCCGGCCGGCAATATCGAACGTCCTTCTTTTCCCTCCACAATTACAGGTCCTTCCAGATGATTCTGATTTAAAGTAGTCACTACAGCATCGGGCGAGGACGATTGAATGCCTGCTCCCAAACAAACATATTCCCGATCAAAGAAGAACCAGCTTTTCCGGGCTTTCAAAGGTTGATGCGGACTAATAAAGTCGAATGCAGCAGCACCATACATACCATCGGTCACACCACCCACAAAGTCTGTCAATCCTTCTTTCTGTATCTCATCCGCAGGAGGCATTTTATCCAGCAGACAAGTGGTCGTTCCCGGAATACAACACCAGTCATATACAGGCGAAAGATTAAAATACTCATCGCCTGAAACCGATAAATAGTTGGTTCCATCCGCCCTGAAATGATTCTTTACCCCTTCTCCGTTATAAGGCTCTTCCATATTCCGATTACGGGTTGAATACATCCGGACAGAAGTGTAGTAGGAAGGTCGCTGGAAAACGAAATGTTCAGTCTGCCAAAAGAACTTGGCAAACGAAGCAGCCTGGAACTCCTCTCCTTTTCTTGCCTTTACCACTTGCTGCAACTCATCCTTCCGGTAATCTGTTATGGCCAGTAATCTTTCGGGAGTCTGTGTACTGAAATATCCTTTCCGTTGAACACGGGTAATATCCCGATTCCGGATTCCCGTATCTTCGGTACGTCCATACACCATTTGCTTACACACACCATCCAAATAATAATCAACAGCCATTCGAAGAGATGTTTCCGAGAAACGAAAACGAGTAGACGAAACAAGGTCGGCCCACTCAGCGAAAACATGGATGTAATCCAATCCATAACTCAAGGTATTATTTACCCGATCTGGACGATGATGAAAACTATAATCAGCCTGGATTCCTCGCTTTCCGGGTTCAACGATCTTTATTTCTCCTTCAATTACCTGCATGACATCACTTACTTGTGCTGCATCCCAACAGAACAATGCCGTTTTTGCCTGCAAACCGGCTATTTTGATACGATCTCCGCTCGGACGTGCACCGGAAGCATTCAGATTAGCCCGACGCGCAATTGGCAACATTCCTTCTATTTGCCCTTTCGTCAAATGCTTATCCATCACCAATAGCATCGTAATAAACGAGGTCGGTGTACCGATCTCGTTATTCCACCAGTTCTCACACTGAAAGTCATGTGCCAACCAATAAGCAAGTCCTTTATCGAAAGCCTGTTTCACGGATTTATTTCCCTTCCAGGGAGAACCTTTTTGCTGATAGGCAATCGCCAACTGGACCAGATTATTCAAATGTCGAACATGTTGAAAGGCAGTTCGTGACACATCTACATAATCTATACCCGGCCATGTTCCATCCGGACGAACAGTCTCAACAATCGTCCGGATCTGCTTGTCTGAGATCGGCACATCCAGCAATTGTTCCGTAACCTTTTCCCGCAAGTAAGCGACATCCTTGTCTTTTCCGGCTTGCATATCCAGCGTACCCACCCCCAGCAAACAGATAAGAATCAGTATTTTCCATAAATATTTTCCGAATTTGCTCATAAACATATGGACTTTTAATACCGGAAACTAAAGTCACCGGCTCAATTATACAACTTCAAGGCTTCTTCCCACGTCATCTTACCCGGTTTCCCTCTCCAGAAATGACGATCCAAATCACAGAAGTCGTTGTTCTTCTTCATTTCTTCTTTCAGGATCCGTTTGTAGGCATCTTTCTTAAAGGCATACTTCGCATCTGTTGCCAGATTGATCATTTCATCCGGGTCATTCGACAAATCAAACAGTTGTTCTGTTACAACACCATCCACATTATAAATGATGTATTTCCAATTGTCTTTCACCAAGGCACGTTGGAAACTATTATAGGCCAGAAACAACTGATCCCGATGTTTCTGTTCCGGATTCTGCAAGACAGGTAAAAGAGAACGACCGGTTACCGATGCTACCGGCTGAATCTGCAATAAGTCGCAGACCGTCGGATAAATATCATACAAATAACAAAGGGATTCACTGCGTACACCTTTCTTCATTCCGGGAACAACCATGACCAAAGGAACACTGATACTATGTTCATACAAGTTCTGTTTTCCCAACAAACCATGACGGCCAACAGCCAGTCCGTTGTCGGACGCAAAGATCAGGATCGTATTCTCCAACTCGCCTTTCTCTCTTAATGTCTGTATAATACGACCAATCTGCACATCCACTTCGCTAATCATACCATAATAATCAGCCAGATCTTTCCGGATCATTTCTTCCGTCCGAGGAAATGGCAACAAGACCTCATCCCGAATCTTTAGTTCTCCGTTGTCAAAAGGATGTTGTGGCAAATAGTTTACCGGCAATTCCATCTCTTCCGGATGATAGGTATGGCCGTATCCGGGATGCTGATTCCGTGGATCATGCGGTGAAGTAAAAGCCACGAAGGCAAAGAAAGGCCGATCGTTCTTCTTCCGTTCGGAAAGGAACTTCACTGCGGCATCGGCATACATTTCCGAAGAGAACTTATCGCCTACAAAAGGTTCTTTATATTCGGCTGTCGGATCATAGTGATGCAGACGAGGAGACATGTGACCATTTTGATTGTATTGGTGCATTCCTCCGAAAAAGATATGATCTCCTTTCTCAAACGAACGGTTAAAGGATTTCTTGTCGGCATGCCATTTCCCGGTTCCGAACGTTTCATAGCCATTTGCCCGTAATAACTCCGGAAGAGTAACCTGTGATTCCGGAATAACGGCACCGTCTTGTTTCACCTGATAAACACCTCGTCCCGTCATAATCATAGCTCGGCTGGGCATTGACAAAGCACCGCCCAACGAACCATTGGTATAAGCATGTCCGAAAGAGACGCCTTCCTGAACGATCCGATCAATGTTAGGAGAAACAACCTGCGTATTTCCATACGCATGAATGGACGTTTTCTGCATATCGTCCACCAATATAAACAATACGTTTTTCTGCTCTTTCTTGGCAAAGCCAACTGTCGCTAATGCCGAAAGGCCTAATGCCAAACACAAGTTCCTGTTTTTCATGATAATCTATCTAATTTGTTTTACAATACAGATAACGCCGGATCATGTACAGCTTCCATCCGTTGCTTCAGTTCTGCCCGCAGCTGCTTGACTAGTTCCGGATGTTTCCCGGCTATATTATTCAACTGGAAAGGATCTGTTTTCCGGTCATATAAATGTTCTTCCGTTATCACGCCATCCTTATATCGGATTGCATACGTATATTGAAGAGTCCGTACGCCACGAGCCCCGGTTGTCAGATTCTTCCCCGTTTCATTCACTGCACCATAGAACATATAAAGTTGGGAAGAAGGCATCTTCTCCCGGTTCCCCCGGATTTGTTCGCTCAGATCACGGGTCTGGACAGTAGCGGGAATTTCCTGCTGAAAGCCCATCAACGACAAAACCGTCAGACAAAAATCTTCGAGTGAAATCAATAAGTCCTGATCCATTCTTGGAGTAAGCTGTTTTCCATACGATATCAGGAAAGGAACCCGCATAGCTTCCTCGTAAAAGATATTCTTCCCGATGTTATTGTGCATACCCATCGAATCTCCATGATCCGAAACAAAGACAACAATCGTATTGTCATACTGACCATTCTTCTTCAGCGCCTGAATAATCCGTCCAAATTGCTCATCCACACCCGTTATGCAAGCATAATAATTAGCCACACTCCGTTTGAACAACTGGATATATTTCTCGTCAGACTGCATCAGGTTGGGTAAAGAATTTGCTATCGAATCCACATTCAAGGTAGCATATTCCTGCTTGTACCGATCCGGAACCTGCTCATGTATGAGGCGGATTCATCGACACCATCATGGCAAAAGGTTTACCCGTCGAACGGATACTATCCAGATATTGAATGGCTAGATCGGCTTCATGCTCCGGACCCCATTGATCTACATAATAAAACTCATCCCTTTTCGAATCTTTATTCCAGTAAAGCGGACGTAAATGGCGATCGTATGTTCCATAAGCAACCCAGTAATCAAAACCATGTCTTCTTTCGGGCGGACACCATTCATTCCAAGCCATTTCTCCTTTGTTGTTCGAGCAATCCACATACGGCGTATAAGGTTTATCCAAATGCCATTTTCCGATGTATGCCGTCGCATAGCCAGCCTGTGCCAATACATCCGACCAGCACGTCAGATCCTGGCGCAGTTCTACACCCTGATGCGCCGATTCCGACTGGCAATTCGTCAATACTCCATTCTCGTGCGGATAAGCCCCGCTTAAAAACATTCCTCTTGCCGGAGAAGACACCGGATAACCGCTGACTGCCTGAGTCAGAACGACCGCTTCCTGAGCAAACTGATCCAAATTCGGTGTTTTAACGGCCTCTTTTCCCCGAAAGCCCAAGGCTTCACCCCGAAACTGATCGGCCATCACCACCAACAGATTGGGATGTTCTTCCGAAGCTGCCTCCATTAATCCTGAAGGAGCAAACAACAGTCCCATACATCCGAACAACAAACTCCGGTTTATTTTCGTGTTTTCCATACTTCCT
>ERZ791575.1125-NODE-1125-length-9632-cov-2.954892_pt1 | contig 9632 bp, 8 predicted proteins | sample MGYA00509970_ERZ791575 | MGnify/ENA primary metagenome ERZ791575 (study PRJEB30046, sample SAMN00791935) | human gut metagenome | study: EMG produced TPA metagenomics assembly of the A metagenome-wide association study of gut microbiota in type 2... | reverse complement strand
ATCCTCTTTTATACTTCTTGAGGTTATCAACGAGGGACTGCTGCGCCTCTATTCGACGCTCTAACGCAATCATGAAGTTTGCGATTTTTCGCTGCTCCGCTAAATCCTGCGGAATGTAATGTTTTGCGTCAAAGAACTCATCAGTTGGCACATTCAAAAGCCCGTGATTTCTTGCTCCTTCGGCAGAGATCATGTAAATCTCACGATACCATTTGAGCGAATCGAAGTAGGCTTTTATAAAATCAGAATCGTGTTTCTTGAGTGCAAAGCAGATGTAGAGTGTAGAAAGCGCACCCATATCGTAGCGGTCAAGACGCTTAACGGAGCCAAAATCGTACCCGACCGAATAACTCTTGTTGTAGGCGTATTCACCATTCTTCAAGAGATAATAGCCACTCATGTCTTTGCTGGCTACGGTCTTGTTGAAGTAGCTAATCTGATCCACAAGCCCATCTTTAGACGAAATTGTGAGAGGCAGACTCGTTTCGTTATTGGAATTCTTCCGTGTGACACGCTCTGCAAAATCTGAAAGTTTCTCAGCTTTCCACGGCTCATCGAAGCCCGGAAACCGGAGTTTCGGACGCTTCTCAAGACCGTTACTTGAGGATACATTTGCCATAATTATTTGCCCTCCACATCAAAGGGAAAATCAAGTCCCAGCTCATCGAAAAACGGTTTCAGTTGTGCGTCGATGCCTTTGATCTCAGCCTGAATATTGCGGATTTCTGCTGCAACAGCATTGAGATCAATTTCCTCTTCCGGCTCAAAGGTATCAACATAGCGAGGAATGTTCAGGTTGAATCCGTTCTCTTCAATCTCCTGCATAGTGGCAACATGGGCGTACTTATCGACATCCACACGATGCTCGTAGGTTTCGACGATCTTATCAATGTCGCACTCACGGAGGATATTCTGATTCTTTCCGGCTTCAAAGTCGTTGGACGCATCAATGAAGAGGATGTTATCAGAGTTGCCGTTGCGCTCCCTCTTGAGTACAAGAACGCATACCGGAATGCCCGTACCAAAGAAGAGGTTGGCAGGAAGACCGATAACAGCGTCCAGCACATTCAGCTTTTGGATCAGGTGCTTACGGATCACTTCTTCGGCTGCGCCACGGAACAGAACGCCGTGAGGCAGCAGGACAACGGCTCGTCCGTCTTCATCCATGTGGTAAACCATGTGCTGCACAAAAGCAAAGTCAGCCTTGCTCTTAGGCGCAAGTTTGCCGTATTCATTGAAACGCTCGTCCTCCATGAAGTGCATATCAGCAGACCAATTTGCAGAATACGGAGGATTTGCAACCTGAACACGGAACTTCATATCTCCGAAGTAGTCATGCTCAAGCGTATCGCCATTGTAGATATTGAAGTTACGATACGGGATGCCGCGAAGGATCATGTTCATTCGGGCAAGGTTATAGGTGGTCGAGGTCAATTCCTGACCGTAGTAGTTACGCACATTTGCATAGTTCTTGAGGCGTAGAAGCAGAGAGCCGGAACCGCAAGTCGGATCGGCTGCGTCCTTAACATCGGTCAAGCCAAGACAAGCAAGGCGGCACAGCAGTTCGGCAGGACCCGAAGGCGTATAGAACTCACCGGCTTTCTTACCGGCTGTGGCAGCGAACTGACCGATCAGATACTCGTAGGCATTACCCAACACATCAATCTTCGTGTCATCCACGCTGAAATTGATCTCGTCCAGCGAAGCAATGATTTTCGCCATGACAGCACTTCTATCTTTAACGGTATGCCCCAGCTTCGTAGAATCAAGCTGCATATCGGAGAACAATCCGTCAAAGTCTTCCTGCGAATCGTTGCCGATAGTGGATTCCATCAGAGCGTTGATTGCTTTCTGCAAGAACTCAATGTCGAAGGAACGGTTCTCAACCATCTTGACCATCTTGCGGAACAAATACTCCGGTTCGATGATGTAGCCGAGGTCACGCAGAGCTTCTTCTACGATGGCAGCCTTGTATTCTTCGTCATTCCAAGCATCCTCGTAGCTGATATTATCGTCTTTGAGAAGATTAACCATGTACTTCTCGGTCTTGTCGGAGAGGTAGTAATAGAAGATCATGCCCAAGATATAGTTCTTGAACTCGTATGCCTCCATGTTACCTCTCAGGGCATTTGCCATCGCCCATAGTTTGTTGCAAAGCTCTTTCTGGTGAGCCTGAATAGAATTATCCATTGTTCTCTCTCCTTATTGGTATTTCTCAGTGTGCTGCCGGATAAATTCGACGATCCGGTTGACCAAAGACCTCTTCTTGAGCAGCGGCATCGGCTTCTCAATACGGTCACGGATGTTTCCTGCATCCATTGTGCCGGAGAACTCATACTCAGAAATGATGTCCGTCAGCATGGAGGAATCAATATCCTCAGTCTTTGCGAAAGCAACGATCTCTTCTCGTTTTGCTTCATTTTCAAAGTCGTTGTATGCAGCGTCAATCTCATCTGCACTTTCAAGTCCAACAACGACACGATCCAAGAACGCTTGAAGAATTTCAACCTTGCGAAGCAACTGCGGGTTATCCGTCCTGCTCAATTCTTCCTTGATGTGCTTGATGTCGTAGTCTTTCTGCTTCTTGTCATCAAAGTGGATGTTGCGGATCAAGTTCATGATATAGGCAACATTGATACGGTCACTCTCCATGATCTCAATGCAGAAGTCCACATCATTCAGGACAGATACGACTTCTCGATCAGTTTTTTGCCGGGAGTAAAGCATCAGATACTTGCTCTTGTAGTCCTGATACTCCTGCTCGGACATGATGAGCGCATCTTGATCAAAGCTGAACTCAATGAATGTCTGCAAAGATTGGAGGTATTTTGTCAGCTCACGGAAAGTGATGACAAACTTCTTCTGGTCATCCTCGCTCTGCATGGTATCGACGGACTCAGGGTAGAGTGCCACTTCCTTGAGCTTCATAACCATTTCATTGAACTTCTCAACAAAATATTGATAGCCCGGAACGACAATGCCGGAGGTGTCCTGGCTCTTGGAGAAGAGCGTCAGCGCATCATCTGTCCGTTTCTTGAGGTTGCGGTAGCAGATGATGATACCAAACGGTTTGGTTTCTTTCTCGACACGGTTCGTGCGAGAATAGGCTTGCAGCAGATCATGGTACTTCAAATCCTTGTCCACATACAGCACAGAGAGCTGCTTGCTGTCAAAACCGGTCAGGAACATATTTACGACAATGAGAATGTCCAGAGACTTCGTTTTCTTGCCTTTGACACGATCTGAAATATCCTTGTGATATGCAGAGAAGGTGTCGGTAGAGAAATTCGTGCCGTACATCTCGTTATAGTCCTTGATGATACGCTCCAAGGCATCCCGGCTATGCTCGTCCTTGCCCTCAGCATCTTCGTTCTGCCCATAGGAAAAGATACCGCTGATGTTCAGATCGTGTTTGATCTTCTTGAAGATGTCATAATATTTGACAAGAGCTTCAATGGAGGAAACAGCAAAGATAGCCGTGTACTGACCATTTCTCGTTTTGGCTTTGTGGTTCTGGACGATGTGGTTTGCAATGAGGGACATTCTCTCATCCGACATATAGAGTTCGCCAACATCAATCGCGTCAGCCAATGTCGGATCGTCCCAGTCAAAATCGCCTTCCATCGTCTTTATGTACTCAATATGGAATCCGAGGACATTGTTATCGAAGATGGCATCCTTGATCAGATAGTTATGCAAACATTCCCCAAACAGCATTTCGGTGGTCTGTGTGATTTTGCCCTCCGTCTTTCCGTTCACTTCAAAACGGGGCGTACCGGTAAAGCCAAAGAACTGCGCTTTCTTGAAATGCCGAACAATATCCTTGTGCATATCTCCGAACTGGCTGCGGTGGCATTCATCAATGATGAAGACAACCTTTTCGTCACGATACGCGTCCATTACCTTTTCGTATTGAGGACGCTTAACGGCATTTGCCATCTTCTGCATCGTCGTGACAATGAGCTGCCGGTTCTTATCCTTCATTTGCCGCACAAGAATGTCTGTGCGATCTGTGACATCAACAGAGCCAGCCTCAAACTTGTTAAACTCTTCGGTGGTCTGAGAGTCCAAGTCCTTACGGTCAACAAGGAAGATAACCTTCTTGATGTTCGGATTGGCTGCGAGGATTTGAGCTGTCTTAAAGGATGTCAGCGTCTTTCCTGCACCGGTGGTATGCCAGATATAGGCGTTGCGATTTGTGAGCGTAGCCTGCCTTATAAGGGCTTCTACGGCATACACCTGATAGGGGCGCATAACCATCAGAATCTTATCCGTATCGTTCAGAATGGTATAGCGTGTCAGCATCTTGATGATGTGATCCCTTGCCAGAAAAGAGATTGAGAAGTCCTTCAGGTTGGTAATACGGATGTTGTTGAAATCCGTCCAGAAGAAGGCGAGGCTATACATCAAGTCCCTGTCGGAGTTGGCAAAGTATTTGGTATCAACGCCGTTGGAGACAATGAAAAGCTGAATGAAGTGATATAGTCCGTTATAGGAGTGCTTCTTATAGCGCATGACCTGATTGACCGCCTCTCGAATGTCAATACCTCTGCGCTTTAGCTCGACCTGAATCAACGGCAAGCCATTCACAAGAATCGTCACATCATAGCGGTTGACATACTTTCCTACAACCGTTGTCTGATGTGTAACTTGGAAGATATTCTTGGTGTGATCCTGATCGAAGAAAGACAGGTAAACCTTCGTCCCGTCCTCACGCTCAAGGACAAACTTGTCTCTCAGAATTTTTGCGCTCTGGAACACAGACTTTCCGAGCATGAGGTTAAAGATACGCTCCCACTCTTTATCGGTGATAGGCGTATCAAGTTTGGGTGCATTGAAGGCTTCAAACTGAACTTTGAAGTTCTCCACCAATGCGTCATAATCAGGAATATCGACTGTGCTGTATTCCTGCTTGTTTAGCTGCTCTATGAATTGCTGCTCAAGAGCTGCTTCGCTTTGGTATGCCATATCTTCATCTCCAATACTTGAGGATTATTTTTGGTTGCCAACCGATCCTCATTTTATTTTATCACGGCAACTGTCTGATATAACGGACTCATTTTCGTCTTATTTCCAATGTCACATCGCCATTATCCGCAATGGACATTTGCATCGTTTTCAAATACTTGTCCACAAACTGTTTTTGTTCCGAAGAACTCATTTCAATTCGAGTCGCTCTTAACGCCTCTGTGAACATCTCATAGATATTCAGCCGCACCGCCTGATCTATGTAATGATACATCTCTTTGAACAGTGCGCCGATCTTAATATCCTCTGCATTGCCGGAGTAGAAGTCATCAATGTAGCAATAGAATATACCGACATTGACAAGTGCGTTCTTCAAATCCGGTCCGCAGTTTTCGCGCTCTATCATGACAAGGAACCGAGCCTCCGGTAAAGAAGAAATCAGTCCCCAATAGTCGGAGTCGCTGGACACCAAAATAAAGGAATCCACATTGTTTTTGTAATGCTCCTGACAAGTTCGGGCAATCAGCATCACATCGACCAGAGACTTGTTCTGCTTTACCCGTTCGGTCATCATGTGTTCGACCGGGATGTGGGTAAAACTATCCAGAATACGCCAAGCAGATGCACTATGCACATCATCAAACAGGATGATGGATGCTATCTTTTGTGTGTACTGATAGTCAAGATTCTTGAGCGTAGCGCAGAGCTTGTACGGATCAGAGTTTTCACAATCTACCACTACGACAACCTTTTCGCTGCTACCAATAAACTCGTAGATGCTTCCTTTAATGTAACTTCCAGCATCAGAAACTTTACTGTACTCTGTAAAGTAGTCACCGTTCATTTGATAAAGCAGCGTCACAAATTTTTTATCGTTATAGAGCAGATTACCGACATCCTCCGGTTCCCAGTTTATATACATCTGGTAAGGATAAAAGAGCAAGTGAGCGTAATAAATATCTGCTGCTGCTTTTGTCCCTTCCTCTTTCAAGCCATCTGGCATGAGAAAGAGGTTTTTTACATACAGCCAATTCAGCCAAAGAGGAAATAGCTTCTTGCAATTATTGATCCGATCAGAAATCAGCTTGTTTATCTCAACGATATGCTGACTTAGCTTCGTGCTGGACTTCTTTATAAAACTAATGCCATCCGCATTTAGTTGTTGAAGGCTATCCTGCGGCACATATTCCGGCATACTGCTGATTGAGAGATAACTAAACTTCATGCGCTCGTTGATATGCTTGAAGTTTCTTTCAATCGCTGTCCTTATGATACACAAATGACGGATTATCCGTGCCGTTTTGTCTGCATCAAGTTTTTCGTATATCTCTATTTTGGGTGCTTCATGCTCATTATCAAAAATTCGTTTCGGAACACCAATCAAATATGCAACCTTAGAAACAATTTCATAGGTGCTGTCTTTGTAGGTGACTCGATCATCTGTGGGAAACGCCTCCGCTTCAATGAGGGCATTTTTCTCAGTCACAGCATTCTCAAGGACATCCATATATGCTCCTTTCGCTGAGGTATTTTTCTCTACCTATAACAAAATAGCCGCACGAAAACTCGGACCTACTTCTTGCCCGTTCGCACAGCTTCACATATATCTCCAATGTCACAATTCAAATAGTCGCAAATGCGCAGCAGAACAGAGAGAGCTACATCCTCGTTCTTATTGAGCTTACTCATCGTGCCGGGAGACAGCTCTATATCCTTGCGTAAAGTTGATTTTGGGATCTCTCTTTCAATGAGCATTACCCATAATTTCTTATAGTTTATCTTCATAAAAGCACCTCTCTCAAACGCTTATAGCGAGACTCATTATATTATACACCAAACGCTTCAAATTTTCAATACGATGCTCCAAAAATTCAAAATATATTTCAATTTCATGGAGCGCATTACGAAGAAGAAAGCCTGAGCCGATTTATTCATACGGCTCAGGCTTTGGTGGTTATTCCAACTCGCTACTTTTGGCTTTTTCATGCTCCTGTGAAAGCGTTGGACTGAGGAAATCATCGACATTTGCCTTCATGGTATCAATCACTTTAGCCTCTTTTTTGAGCCTTGCTCGTTCGTCGTAGAGACGCTGCTGCTCTTCCAAAAGGCGTTGCTGCTCGGCTTGCAGAGACTTCATACTTGGAAGTTTTTCACCATCTTGCATAGCAAGCAATGTACTCTTTGCTGCTTCAAAAACGACAAGCTCTGCCTCGTGCGCAGCTCGAAAACTCTGCTTGTTCTTCGTCTTTGAGTAGGCATCATAGACCGGCTTGAGCTTTTGATAGGTTGAGATATTCTTGATAAGCGGCTGCACCTTTCGGAGCTGCGCTTCAACGACTTTCAAGTCAGCGCCGGTACGCTCATAAGAACTATGGATGTCTTCGACTTTCTTTTCAAGATCGGCATATTGAAGTAGCTCGTTCTCAGTGAGGTAATTGAGCGTTCTGGCGGCTTCTTTGAGGATCTTAATCTTCATAGAATGCTCAAAGCCCTTGCTGTCGATCTGCTTAATTCTGTTTTGAATATCGCTGATGAGAGAGATGTTCTTCCTACCGTTCTGCATCTGCCGTCTGCGGGCATTGCGTCCTTGAATGCGTTCCTTGATCCGGTCCTCGGTGTAGTTGTCACCGATGGTCTTCGCACGGGTAAAACGCTCCTGTCCCTCAGCACGGAAGGAGATGTGTTTTCCGGTCTTGATTTCATAACCGGCTTCCTGCATGAGCCACAAAAAGTCATCGTAGTCCTTCGCTGTGATGACAAGCCGGTCGATGGTCTGCTTGAGTTTCTGCTTCCAGCTCGTGCCGCGTTTGGCTTCGGTGTACTCCTTGTAGCCCATGCCCTTGTTCTGAGAGGGAGGGATAACAGAGAGACCGTTTTCCTTACAGAGCCGGTCGCTGACCTCGCGCATATCATAGTAAATCCGCTTATAGCTCTTATATGCGTGGTAGTCCACGAAGTCAACCGCATTGAAAATCAGGTGGTTATGAACATGATCTTTGTCTATATGGGTGGTAAGCACAAATTCATACTTGCCGCCCAGGATTTCTTTTGCAAGTTCCATGCCTATTTCATGGGCCTGTTCCGGCGTAACCTCCCCAGGCTGAAAGGCTTGGATCAGGTGTCGGCCCAGGTTCGTTCCCTTGTCGATGGCATGGCGGCGGGTCCAGGCAAATTCGATATCCGCAGTTTCGGCGGCACAGCCATAGGAAGAAACAAGCAGCTTTCCGTCCGTCTTTTCCGGGTTGCAGATATAGTCAATGGCTGCTTTCAGCGTTGATTTGATAGGATGCGTCTTTGTAACTGCCATATCTCGTCCAGCCTTTCCCGTATCTCGTCCATGTCGGCCTGATACGCAGGACCTCCGGCGTTGATCCGCTTGGCGATCTGATTGATGTTCCGGCCGATGGCGGAAAGCTCTTTGGTGAACGCCTTGATATCTGCGGTATCTGTATAGATGATATACCCGTCAATCGCCATCTTGCGGAGATAGGCACCGATCCGCTGGGTGGGGAGCTGAGCCATCTTCTGTTCAATCAAAGCCCGTTCCTCCGCCGTCACCGGGCAGCGAAGAACGATGGGCCGTTTCCTGTTCGCCATAGCGGATACCTCCGTTTCTCATAAGGGTTTGGGATATCCCAACAAGCAGTTTTCTCTTTTCGGGCAAGGGACCTGAAAAGAAGAAAAATCCGCAAGTGTGGCTACACTTGCTGTGCTTGCTGACTACTTCGTACCCCCGTATTCCTTCCGCTACCCATACTACAATCTGAATGGGGCCTTTTGGCCACATCTGCGGATTTTTGCAAAAGAAAAACGCCATGAACTACCTGTTCATAGCGTTCCTTACACCGTATTCAATTTTCTCCCTCGCTGTCTGCTCTTGCATCCAGTAGCGCTTGCGCCGTTGCCGTAAGGATTTTGATTTCCGCATCAGTCAGCTCGTCCAACAGCGTTTCAAACTGCATACGCTCCGTAGACTTGCCCTCCATAGCTTCGCCATGAAGAATCTGATCCACGGAGATATGATACCGGGACATCAGCTCTAAGAATACCTGTACGCTGGGATGCTGTCCCTTATTCTCGATGTTGGCGAGATAGCGCGGCGAAATAAACAGCGCATCAGCTGCCTTATTCCGGGATTCTTTCTGCTTTGTGCGCCCGGCTTTGATTGCTGCGCCATACGGCTTGAAGTCGATTTTCGCAACAGGCCGCTTATCTTTCTTCGTTCTTTTAGGCATATCCATTCACCCTACTACATTCTACTGTTCACCTCGTTTTCAAGGATATGCCCTATTAGTTCATTGTGTTAGCTTAAATACTTCCTATTATTCGCATTCAGTCTGTTGCTATTATTCGTTTTACCGTATATAATATATCATGGTAGGTTTTGAACAGAAAGGACGGGTACGAATATGGAATATATATCTTGTGCGGAAACAGCGGAAAAATGGGGAATTTCTGCGAGACGGGTGCAGAAACTTTGCGAGGGTGAGCGCATACCCGGCGCGGTAAAGTTCAGCCGCATTTGGTTGATACCCAAAGACGCGGAAAAGCCTGTTGACGGGAGAAGAATAGACAGTAAGATAATTGATAAATAGTTGAAAAATGAGCACTACACTTAATTGTTAGGGGGTGTGTAAAGTGGGAGCAAAAATCTTAATCGCTGA
>ERZ791575.1122-NODE-1122-length-9652-cov-2.651766_pt1 | contig 9652 bp, 7 predicted proteins | sample MGYA00509970_ERZ791575 | MGnify/ENA primary metagenome ERZ791575 (study PRJEB30046, sample SAMN00791935) | human gut metagenome | study: EMG produced TPA metagenomics assembly of the A metagenome-wide association study of gut microbiota in type 2... | reverse complement strand
CTATTTCTTTTCGGGGCTGATCATTGAAACAGTAATTTGGTTCTTCTGTTTCAGGAGTTCGTTGGCAAATTTCTGGACATCTTTTGCTGTGATTTCATTGACGATTTGCTCGTAATCCTTTATCGGATTGATACCGGTATAGAGATATTCGTCTATGCTGTTCAGCCAGTAACCGTTTTCTTTCAGATTTTCGTTATGCTTCTTCAGCATGTACTCTTTCACTTTGTTCAGACTGGCTTCATCGGGACCGTTTTTGGCGAAAGTTTCCGCTTCGGCATAGATAATCTTCATCAGTTTGTCCTGCTTGTCGGGAGCTGTATTGAAGAAGATTTGCAGAACGGCTCTTTCCGTAGGATACTTAACAAGCTGTCCCATAGGATATACACCATAAGTACCACCTTCATCTTCACGTACTTTCTCCGTATAGATTAAGTTCAGGAGCTGGTCGGTCATACTCATGAGAATATCGTTGCGGAGCGTGTATGCGCAAGTACCGCTGTAAGAGATGAAGTTATTTACCTTCGGAGTCTCTTGCTGACGGATAAACTCGTTCTTATAGATTCCTTTGCGCATTTCGATGTGGTTGTCCTTGAATGTTTCTTTGCGGTTGATAGAGGGTAATGAACCCAGATAAGATTCAATCAGAGGTTTCACGGCTTCCACATCGACATTTCCTACTAAAATAAAGGTAAAGTCGCTGGCGTCTTTGAAACGGTCTTTGTACATCTCCATAACTTTGGCATAGTCAATCTTGTCCACCATATCGGCTTTCATACGGATAGTACGCGGATGTCCCATATAGAGGGCTTTTTGCAACGTATCCTGTAAGGCAGTCATGGGGTTGGCCTCTTGATTTGCCAAAGATGCTTGCAGACGGTTCTTGAATGAGGTGAATGCATCATTGTCCATTCGTGGAGCCGTGAATGATAAATAGACTAATTGCATCAAGGTTTCAAAATCTTTGGGTGAGCAGCTTCCGCTCAGCCCCTCTGTATTGCCACCGACAGAAGCACTTACACTCGCTTTTTTACCTGCCAATACTTTCTCCAGATCAACATTGCTGAAGTTACCCAAACCGCCGATACTTGCCACATCATTCATGACATTGATATTGATAATTTCATCATTCGGGAACAAGGAACTGCCACCCGGACTGAAAGCTCTCATTCTGATTTCATCCGCTTTGAAATCGGTCGACTTTAAGATAACGCGTACTCCATTGGATAGAGTCAGGATAGTAGAACCGAACGGACCATTTTCCTGTTTTGTAATCTTTCCACCTTGGGGCTTTTCAGAAATCAAAGGTTCATCAGAAACTTTGTCTTCATAAGCAGTCAGTGTTTCAGCTTTTACTTTATTGACAGCAGCCAAAATTTCTTCCTTGGATGGAACTTTCAATCCTTCCTTTTCTGGGAAGAATACATTTACTACCAGATTGCTGTCGGTAACCAAGGCCGGGATCAGACTGTTTACCATTTCCACAGACAGGTTGGGGACGATCTGATTCATAATGGCATATTCATTTTCAATACCTGGAATCGGTTCGTTGTCAATGAAGTGGCGTACATATTCATCCACGTATGCACCGTTTTTCACTTTATTGCGTTCGTTGTATGCAGATTCCAGCATACGCAGATAATCCGCTTTGGCGCGGGCATATTCGGACGCGGTGAAACCAAATTTATGGACCCGTTCAATTTCGCGTACAATGGCGGTTATTGCACTGTCAATTCCATCTTCCTTGCTTGCTACTATTCCTGTAAAGGCATCTTTTGTTTTGGAAATCAGGAATTCTTGGTCGCTGACTTGAGCGAAGATGAAAGGAGGATTGGCTGTTTGGGTCAGTTCGTTCAGACGGGCGTTCAACATATTTTCTATCATGGATTTCATGTAGTTCACTACCAGATAATCCATGTTTCCCTTTTGTTCATTAGGAATAGCTTCATGTTTGTAGCATAAATAAGCTACTGGGTTTGCCTGTTCTTTATCTGTTTCTATTGCTACAATAGTTTCCTTATTGTCGGGAACTTGGAAGTATTCTCGTTCTGCCGGGTTGTCTGGCATTTTAATAGGAGAGAATATCTTCTTAATCTTTGCCTCAATCTTGTCTACATCTATATCGCCTACTACGACAATACCCTGTTGGTCCGGACGATACCATTTTTCATAATAATCGCGTAATGCCTGATAAGGGAAATTGTCTACTACTTCCATAATGCCGATGGGAAGCCTATAGGCATATTTACTTTCCGGATAAAGGGTAGGGAGGGCTTTTTCGTACATACGCATCATAGCGTTTGTGCTGGTACGCCATTCCTCATGAATCACACCGCGTTCGCTGTCTATTTCCTTAGGATCCAGTGTCAGGTCGTCGGCCCAGTCATGCAAAATCAGCAAACAAGAATCTACAACGCCGTCACGTATCACGGGAACATTGGAAATATTGTATACGGTTTCATCTATGCTGGTATAAGCATTCAGGTTTTCACCGAATTTCACCCCTATGCTTTCCAGATATTGGATGAGGGTTTTGTCGGGAAAGTTTTTAGTCCCGTTAAAGCACATGTGTTCTAAGAAGTGTGCCAAGCCTCGCTGGTTGTCTTCTTCCAAAATGGAACCTACTTTTTGAGCGATGTAGAAATCGGCTCTTTTTTCCGGGAGTTCGTTGTGACGGATGTAATAAGTCAATCCGTTGTCCAATTTACCGATGCGAACGTTAGGGTCCGTCGGGATGGGAGGCATTTGCTGTTGTGCAAAGCCCACCGACACGCTGCCTAGAATAATCCAGGCAGCTGCCATCTTCCTTAGAAAATGTGTCATAGTGTTTGTTGTGGGGTTAGTTTGTTTTTATTATAATAAGTCGTTGGCAGATAGGTATCTTTCTGCTTCTATGGCAGCCTTGCAGCCACTTCCGGCAGCAGTGATAGCCTGACGATAATGCGGGTCGGCCACATCACCGGCAGCGAACACACCGGGAACCTTCGTACGCGGAGTACCTGCTTCTGTTATAATGTAGCCTACTTCGTCTGTGTCCAAATAATCCTTGAAAATGTCTGAATTGGGTTTATGGCCGATAGCCAGAAAGAATCCGTCAATAGGCAAGTCATAACGTTCTTCGTTGCATTCACCCTGACGCTTTACCAAATGAACACCTTCTACGCCATTCTCTCCGTATAAGCCGACAGCGTTGTGTTCGAACAGTACCTTGATGTTAGGATGGTTCATAACACGTGCCTGCATAATCTTGGATGCGCGTAAGAACGGTTTGCGTACAATCAGGTAAACCTGTTTGGCCAGTCCTGCCAGATAGACAGCCTCCTCGCAAGCAGTGTCACCGCCACCTACTACAGCTACGGTTTTCTTGCGATAGAAGAAACCGTCGCAGGTGGCGCAGGCGCTTACACCCATTCCGGCATATTTCTGTTCGTCTTCCAGACCTAGATATTTGGCGGTGGCACCTGTGGATATAATTACAGTTTCTGCCTCAATCACTTTTTCGTCATCAATGGTGATACGGTAAGGACGTTTGCTCAGGTCGGCGGAGGTTGCAATGCCATTGCGGATATCCGCGCCGAAGCGTTCTGCTTGTTTGCGCAAGTCCTCCATCAGTTGGGTACCGCTGATACCTTCGGGATATCCGGGGAAATTTTCCACCTCGGTAGTGATGGTCAACTGGCCTCCGGGCTGTAGACCTTCATATAAGACCGGGGCGATGTTGGCACGTCCTGTATAAATGGCGGCGGTGTAGCCGGCAGGACCTGAGCCGATGATAAGGCATTTAACTTTTTCTGTACTCATAATACTTATTTCTTTACTTAATTTAATTTGATGAATATTATATTATCTCTCTATCTTGAACTCTGCTTGTTATCGTAAGTCTATCACTTCGGCATTTGGGAATTTCTTTTTATCAAACTTGAATGTCGCATTGTCCAGCGGCTGGTTGGTTTGGTAAGAAGTGACGATAATCTCATTTGCCGATTTATTACTTTGTTCTACCTTTATATATAAAGGCTGATATGTTTGGGAAACGAACAAGGTGATGGATGTGATATCCTGTTTATTCTCCGGAGTCAGTATCACTTCAAACCCCTGTTTGCCGTTACGGCTTTTGATCCCTGTATACTTATAATTATATCCGCTTTTGTAAATGGATAACAGTGCATAAGGATTGATGGTTTGCAACTCTTCCGGGGTAGGATTGCTCACATTCACTTCTTCGCTGCTTTCCAGATAACTCCATTGCGTTGTTCCGTCAAACCAGCTTTGTATTCCGCCACTGTTCAGATAGAACCGGTTGCCTTTTAGCAATAAGGTTCCATTGCTTGTCCCTCCAAAGGTGGCACGGATGCCTCCGGCCTGTTGCAGGGCATTGGCGGTTTTGTCCAATATCTCCCGTGCCTGTTTGTCCTTTTGTGCGGATAGGCTGACTGAAAGGAAAAGGATTAATACCAGTAAATATGTTCTTTTCATTTTTATCATAACATTATTAAACAACTTATTGTTGCAGATTGTTCAATTTCATTTCCAGGTCTGTTTCATCCATGCAGAGTACGTCACGCGCCTTGCTTCCTTGAGTGGGGCCAACAATTCCAGCTTTTTCCAGTTGGTCCATGATACGTCCCGCACGGTTATAGCCGATAGAGAACTTGCGTTGGATTAATGAGGTAGAGCCTTGCTGGTGAATCACGACCAGTCTGGCTGCGTCTTCAAACATAGGGTCTAACCGGTTCATGTCTACTTCGCCAACGCTGCTTTCACTCTCTTCGCCTACATATTCGGGCAACATGAATGCGGTGGTGTATCCTTGTTGTTTACTGATGTAATTGGCTATTTTTTCCACTTCAGGAGTATCCACGAATGCACATTGCACACGTACCGGATCATTACCTTGCAAGTAAAGCATATCTCCCTTACCAATCAGCTGTTGTGCTCCCGAACGGTCCAGAATAGTACGTGAGTCCATCATGGCAGCTACACGGAAGGCAACACGTGCCGGGAAGTTAGCTTTGATAGTACCGGTAATAATGTTCGTTGTCGGACGCTGGGTCGCGATAATGGCATGTATGCCTACTGCACGTGCCAACTGGGCGATACGGCAGATTGGTAATTCCACTTCCTTACCCGCAGTCATAATCAGGTCACCGAACTCATCAATGATAATCACTATGTAAGGCATGAAGCGGTGTCCTTTTTCCGGATTCAACTGCCGGTTGATGAATTTCGCGTTATATTCCTTAATATTACGGCAACCGGCTTTACGCAGCAAGTCGTATCGGCTGTCCATCTCTATACATAGTGAGTTCAAGGTTTGTACCACTTTGGTAACATCGGTGATAATCGCGTCTTCTCCATCCGGCAGCTTGGCCAGAAAATGCTTCTCAATCGGAGCATAGATAGCGAACTCCACCTTCTTGGGGTCTACAATTACAAACTTAAGTTCTGCCGGATGCTTCTTATATAATAAAGAGGTCACGATGGCATTCAATCCTACGGACTTACCCTGTCCGGTAGCGCCGGCTACCAACATGTGGGGGGCTTTTGCCAAGTCCACCATAAAGACTTCGTTCGTAATGGTCTTGCCTAATGCCACAGGCAGCTCATAGGTGGTTTCTTGGAACTTTTTGCTGTTCAGGATGGATTTCATCGGTACAATGCGCGGATTGGCATTCGGAACCTCAATACCGATAGTGCCTTTGCCCGGTATCGGAGCAATGATGCGGATACCCAGTGCCGACAAACTTAATGCGATATCATCCTCCAAGTTCCTGATTTTAGAGATACGTACCCCCTCTGCCGGAGTAATTTCGTATAATGTGATGGTAGGACCTACACTTGCCTTGATGGAACTGATTTCAATACCGAAGCTACGTAAAACCTTGATGATGCGGTCTTTGTTGGCGTTTTGCTCTTCCATGTCAATATTAGGACCATCATCTTCATATTCATTTAGCAAATCCAGACTAGGGAATTTGTAGTTTTCCAAATCCAGACGAGGGTTGTATGGTGGAAGTACGGGACCTTTGTACGCCTCGTCTTCTTCATTTGTTTCTTCACTGATTGAAAAATCAGGTTCATCTGTATTTTCAACTTCCTCTTCTTCGTTTGTGTAGGCAGGTTCTTCTATCACTGCCGGTTCGGTAACCTGCTTGCTCTCAAAAGGGAAGGGCACTTGTTCTTCCACTTCCTCTTCTTTCTTTGTCGGTTGTTCTAATTCGAAATCTACGATAGCAGGACCGGGATTAGAGAATTCTTTCCTGGATTCTTCCTTCCGGGGAGCTTCTTTAATCGGATTTTCTTCAGTTGCAGAAATTGTTTGATCCTCTTTTTTCTTTCGTCTGAAGCTGGGACGCAGTGCTTTACGGATAACCAGTATGGTTTCGTTACTTAAATAGATAAAGAACAATAGTGCCGCTATGAACAGCAATAATCCCAAACCTGGAATCCCAATTTGTGAAATCAGCCAATTGCTTACATTATGTCCGTGCAATCCCCCCGGATAGATAAAACTATCCCCAAAGGTGCCGTCAAAAATAAATCCCAATGTGATAGAGAACCAGATGAGCAGGATAGAACAGGACATAAACCATTTCCAGATACGGAACTGGTAAGCTTTCATTAATTTCATACCCACTACGGCCAGGAATAAAATGATAAAATAAGCAGCTAAGCCGAAACATTCGTTTATAAGGAATTCGGCAAGTTGTGCACCGCGTGCTCCGGCGTAATTTTTTACATGATTGGCGGTTTGCATCAGTTCACCCGGCTGCTGATTATCCAAAATACTTTGGTCGGCGGCCCCCGTAAAGAAGAAAGAGGTAAATGCCAGTAACAGATAAACTGCAAAAATTACACTGATCAATCCGATTACAAAATGTGTGGTTTCGTTCTTTAAAAAAGCGGAGAATCGTTTGGTAGATACCTTTTTAGGCTCTGTCTCCTTATCTGATTTTTTCTTTGCCATAGGTCTTCGTTCTATTTATTATTTCGCAAATGTACATGAAAAACATTAATTATTGCCTTATTTAATCTCTTTTTTCTTAACTTTGCGATTCAATTTTAATGTTTATGGAAAAGTACAGTCAGGTGATATTTGACAAAAATACAGTAGAGTTTGTAACGGTAGCCGCCGAATTTTGTGGCTTTCTGGAACGTGCCCGTGATATGAAACGCTATGACTTTGTAGATACCGCCTTAAAAATACTTCCGTTGCTTTATTTGAAAGCGACTTTGTTGCCTCCGTGTGAGCCGATAGGAGAGGACGAACCCGAAACCTTCGTTACTGAAGAAGATTATGAACTGATACGTAGGGCTATAGCCGGTGTGTTAGGAGCCAAGGATGATTATCTGGAAGTGTTCTTGCCGGATATGGTGTACAGTGACACGCCCATCAAAAAATGTATTTCAGAGGATTTGGCAGATATCTATCAGGATTTGAAGGACTTTATCAGTGTGTTCCAACTGGGACTGAATGAGACGATGAACGATTCTTTAGTGGTCTGCAAGGAACATTTCAGAGAGTTTTGGGGACAACGGCTGGTAAACACTATGCGTGCTTTGCATGATGTGAAGTACAGCCCTGCCGATGATGGCGAGGAGGAAGAAATGGAAGATGAGAATTCATTATTATGAAACAAATAAGGAAAACGATTACTAAAGCCGAGATAGCAGCAATGCCCAAGGTGCTTTTTCCGGGACGCATCTTCGTGATTTATACCGAGAGTGAGGCCGAAAAAGCGGTAGCCTATTTGAAAGATCAACGCATAGTGGGAGTGGATACGGAAACACGCCCTTCTTTTAAACGCGGTACTACCCATAAGGTAGCTTTGTTGCAAATATCTACGCAAGATACCTGTTTCTTGTTTCGCCTGAACCGGATAGGTATGCCCGATTCTCTGCAAGAGTTTTTGATGAGCGATACCTTGAAGATAGGTTTGTCTCTGAAAGACGATTTTAACTCGTTGCGGAAACGTGAGGATGTGCATCCCGACCGGGGAAACTGGATAGAGTTACAGGACTATGTAGGACGATTCGGCATAGCTGACCGGAGTCTGCAAAAAATCTTCGCCAATTTGTTTGGCCAGAAGATTTCAAAAAGCCAGCGTCTTTCCAATTGGGAGGCGGAGGTGCTCAGCGAGGGACAGAAACTATATGCAGCCACGGATGCGTGGGCTTGTGTGGAAATTTACAATTGCCTGACGGAATTGGAACGTACGGGCGGTTATGAGATAACAGAGGAAGAACCAATAGAAACAACAGTAAATACAAATGGCTTATAAGAAAGTATACCTGAAACCGGGTAAGGAAGAGTCGTTAAAGCGTTTTCATCCGTGGGTATTCTCCGGAGCTATCCAGCGCATTGAGGGAGAACCCGAAGAAGGCGAGATAGTGGATGTGTACACTTCGAAGAAAGAGTTTATAGCTTGCGGGCATTTCCAGATAGGAAGTATTGCCGTGCGCGTGCTCTCTTTCAAGGAAGGTGAGATTGATCATGAATTTTGGAAGCATAAACTGGAAGTGGCATACGATTTGCGCCGCAGTTTGGGTTTGGCCGGTAATCCTGCAAACAATACTTACCGTCTGGTTCATGGCGAAGGAGACAACTTGCCGGGCTTGATTATTGATGTATATGATCATACAGCCGTGATGCAGGCACATTCGGCCGGAATGCATGTTTACCGTATGGAGATAGCCGATGCCTTGTCCGAGGTGATGGGGGATGTAGTCCGGAACATTTATTATAAATCAGAAACCACATTGCCTTTCAAGGCGGATTTGGAACCGGAGAATGGTTTCATCAAGGGGGGAAGCTCCGAAAACATAGCGATGGAATACGGCTTGAAATTCCATGTGGATTGGCTGAAAGGTCAGAAAACAGGCTTTTTTGTGGATCAGCGTGAGAACCGCCATTTGTTGGAGCGTTATGCCAAAGGGCGTAATGTATTGAATATGTTCTGCTATACAGGAGGCTTCTCTTTCTATGCCATGCGTGGAGGCGCGAATCTGGTACATTCGGTAGACAGTTCGGCAAAAGCTATTGATCTTACCAATATGAACGTGGAATTAAATTTTCCGGGTGATACCCGTCATAAGGCGTATGCTGAGGATGCTTTTAAATACCTGGATCGTATGGGGGATCAATATGATTTGATAATTCTTGACCCTCCTGCATTTGCCAAACACAAGGATGCTCTCCGCAATGCATTGCGCGGCTATACGAAATTGAACGCTAAAGCATTTGAGAAAATCAAACCGGGAGGCATTCTGTTTACTTTCTCTTGTTCGCAGGTGGTGGATAAGGTGAATTTCCGTAATGCGGTATTTACAGCTGCCGCACAAAGCGGACGTAGTGTGCGTATTCTGCATCAATTGACCCAGCCGGGAGATCATCCCGTAAATATTTACCATCCTGAAGGAGAGTATTTGAAAGGGCTGGTGCTGTATGTGGAATAATTTGATTCGTTTGTATAATCATATGTAGTACAAAGGCGTTTTTACAGAATTTGAAACTGTAAAAGCGCCTTTAAAATTTAAATGATGTTAATTGAAAGCAAATAATTGTAGTGTTGTTATGTTTGATAACATAAAACTATTTATCTTTGCACTGTGTTTTTCATGGTATTAGATTTAAGGTTAATGAAGATTGGGTGTC
>ERZ791575.1117-NODE-1117-length-9670-cov-1.920541_pt1 | contig 9670 bp, 7 predicted proteins | sample MGYA00509970_ERZ791575 | MGnify/ENA primary metagenome ERZ791575 (study PRJEB30046, sample SAMN00791935) | human gut metagenome | study: EMG produced TPA metagenomics assembly of the A metagenome-wide association study of gut microbiota in type 2... | reverse complement strand
CGCTGCGTAGATGACCATGCCGACCGTAATGGATTTCCCCTGCGCGTCGGTATCCGCGGCGACGAGTGTGTCCGGAAATACAAGAAAATGATACCGGAGCGGAGCGAAGGCTACTACTTGGCTGTCAGCGACCGCGAAATCGTCGTGGCCGGGAATGACCACAGGGGCCTGTACTACGGTCTCCGTACGTTGGAGCAGCTTCTCGAGCAGGCCTACGAAAACGATTCTCTGCCCGAAGTGGAAATTACCGACTGGCCCGACGTAGCTGTGCGTGGCGTTGTGGAGGGCTTCTACGGGACACCCTGGAGCCACGAAGCACGCATGAGCCTCATTGACTTCTGCAGCGACCACAAACTAAACACCTACATCTACGGTCCCAAGAACGACTGCTACCACCGCGCACGCTGGCGTCAGCTCTATCCCGAAGCCGAAGCCCGGCAGCTGCAGAGCCTCGTAGCCCGTGCCCGCGAGAAGGAAGTGGACTTCGTATGGGCCGTTCATCCGGGAGATGACATCAAGTGGAATGAAGAAGACCGGGACAAGCTGGTAGCAAAGCTTGAAAGTATGTACCAGCTGGGTGTCCGCGCCTTTGCTGTCTTCTTCGACGACATCGGCAAGGGGAAAAACGCTGCAGAGCAGGCTGACCTGCTGAACTACATCAACCGGAATTTCATCCAAGCCAAAGGGGACGTACGACCGCTCATCATGTGCCCCTCGGACTACAACCGTAGCCGCTGGCATCCGGAAACTGCTTACCTCGAAACATTGGGAGACAAGTTGGATGCCAACATCCACATCATGTGGACCGGCGACCGGGCTCTTTCGGACATCACAGCCGACAACCTGACGTGGGTACAGACCATCTTCAAGCGCCGTCCCTACATCTGGTGGAACTTCCCCGTGACCGACTTCTCCAACGACCGCATCCTGATGGGTGAAGTTTTTGGTATCGACCCTAGTATCCGCACTGAAGTCTCTGCTTTCATTTCTAATCCGATGGAATATGCCGAAGCCTCGAAGCTGGCTCTTTTTAGCGTGGCGAATTATACGTGGAACATCAATGCTTATGATGCGAAAGCTTCTTGGCTGGAAGGTATTCGCAGCCTGCTGCCCGATGCGGCCGAAGCATTTGCCTGTTTCTGCCGCCATTCGTCGGCTACGGGAACCGACCATTTCCCCCGGCCGGAATCCGAGTGCATTCGTCGGGCAGCCGACCGCTTTGTGAAGCAGTACACCCAGTCAGGCAATTGGCAGGCCGAAGACATGCAGACGCTGAAAGACGAATTCGACCGGATGGCATTAGCTGCGAATGAATTGAGGTTGGCAGAGAGCAATTTAGCTCTTACTCGCGAAATTGATCCTTGGATAACAGCTTTTGGTCTCTGGGCGCAGATGGGACAGGAAGTGTTGGCGCTGACAGAAGCGGCAACTGAGAACGACCCAAAAGCCTTTGACTATGCACTGAAGCGCATCGGTCTGCTGAAACAACTCCTCGAAAAGAACAATCAAGAGACACGACCGGCCAGTATCGGCACCGCCGTCATTCAGCCCTTCGTCCGCACCGTCTCCGAAAATGCCGTCAAACGATTTAATCAACAGAATCAAACAACTTACAGTCTCAACTTATAGAGAAAAAACATTCATAAACGATTTTATTGATCTATGAAGCAAAAGATTTTAATCCAGTTGCTCATCCTGTTATGCAGTCTCACAAGCCATGCACAAATTCCGAAGCCTTTTGTTATTCCTGAACTGAAAGAATGGAAAGGGGCTGAAGGTACATTCACACCTACCAACGGAGGACGTATCGTCTACAGTGCCCGCCAGCCGGAACTGAAAACAACTGCAACCACCTTCGCCGAAGACCTCCGCCTCATGTTCGGCAGTACGTGGACCGTCAGTACCGACAAAGCCCGTCCGGGCGACATCGAACTGACACTCCACACCAAACGTCCCAAGCACTCACCGGAAGAATACGAAATCAACATCGGCAAGAAAGTTCGCATAACCGCTCCGAAAGCCGTTGGCATCTATTGGGGAACACGCTCACTGCTACAAATCATGGAACAGAACGAAGCACACGCATTGCCCTGTGGTACCATTACCGACTGGCCTGATTACGCAGTGCGTGGTTTCATGCTGGACTGTGGTCGAAAGTTTATCCCCTTAGAGTTTCTTCAGGATTACGTCCGGATCATGTCCTACTACAAGATGAACACTTTCCAGATACACCTGAATGACAATGCCTTTCCACGGTTTTATCACTGGGATCTGATGAAAACCTACTCTGCTTTCCGACTGGAGTGTGACACCTATCTGGGATTGACGGCACAAGACGGCTCCTATACGAAACAAGAGTTCATCGACCTGCAGATATTGGCCGAAAGCAAGTTCGTCAACATCATCCCCGAAATCGATGTCCCTGCCCATTCACTGGCCTTTACCCAATACAAACCCGAAATAGGGAGTCAGAAATACGGAATGGACCATCTGGACCTGTTCAATCCGGAGACCTATAAGTTTGTAGACAATCTCTTCAAGGAATATCTGGAAGGGGAGAATCCGGTTTTCAGAGGGAAACAGGTACACATCGGTACGGACGAATACTCCAACAAGGACACGGCTGTAGTCGAAAAGTTCAGGTACTTCACCGACCACTACATCAAATATGTTGAGAAGTTCGGCAAGCAGGCATGTATTTGGGGCGCACTGACGCATGCCGCCGGAAAAACACCGGTCAAGTCGGAAAATGTCATTATGAACGCCTGGTACAACGGATATGCCGACCCGGCAGAAATGATCAGACAAGGCTACAAGCTGATAAGTATCCCCGACGGATGGTTATACATCGTACCCGCAGCCGGATATTATTATGACTATCTGAACACCGAACGGCTTTACAAGGAATGGACGCCTGCCCGTATCGGGAAGGCTGTTTTCGAAGAAAAACATCCCTCCATTCTGGGAGGCATGTTTGCCGTCTGGAACGATCATGCTGGCAATGGCATTTCAACCAAAGACATTCACGACCGTGTATTCCCTGCCGTACAGACATTGGCTGTAAAGATGTGGACTGGAGCACACCCGGTATTACCCTTTGAAGCTTTCGATCAAGAACGCAAGCAACTAAGTGAAGCACCAGGAGTTAATCAAAGGGGAAAGATAGGAAAAGGACAAGGACTGGTTTATGAACAATCCCAAATACACCCCAATTCGACTCTGCCTTATCGGGAAGCCGGATACGGCTATCGAATCGAATTCGACCTGCAAGGACAACCTGAAGCCTACGGTACAGAACTGTTCCGCTCGCCTACAGCCGTATTCTATCTGTCCGACCCCATCAAAGGCATGATGGGATTTGCTCGCGACGGTTATCTGAACACCTTCCCCTATCGGGTAAAAGACGAACAGGTAAAAGTCCGCGTGGAAGGTGACAACCGTTCAACACGTCTTTATATCAACAACAAACTGATAGAAGACATGCAAATAGGTCGCCAATATTTCAACGGGGGGAAAGACTCCATGAAATATGTACGCACACTGGTGTTTCCATTGGAAAAATCGGGAAACTTTAAAAGCCGGGTAACCAATTTGAAAGTATTTCAACAACAATAGTAAATGAGATGAAAATGAAAAGATTGACAGTCATGTTATTATGCGCCGGAATGTGCTTTCCGGCTTTAGCTAGAAAAATTCAAGATCCATTTCCCCACAAAAAGGAAATCTATAAAAAGGGCTGGATCGACTTTAACAAAAACGGAAAGAAGGACATCTATGAAGATCCGACACAGGATATCGAGAAACGAATCGACGACCTGCTTTCACAAATGAACCTGGATGAAAAAACTTGCCAGCTGGCCACTTATTACGGTTATAAAAAAGCTCTGGAAGACAGCGTACCTACCGCCGCATGGAAAACAAATATACTGAAAGACGGAATAGCCAACGTTGACGAACACCTGAACAAGGAAATTGGAGATCCGAATACATTGGCCACGACGCTGGCCGAAACCCAACGTTTCTTTGTGGAATATACCCGACTGGGTATTCCTGCCGATTTCACCAATGAAGGTATCAGAGGACTGAATGCCCGAAGCGCCACCAGCTTCCCGTCGATGAACGGATTGGGATGTACATGGGACAAGGAACTGGCTTATATGCAAGGTGTCATTGAAGGCCGGGAAGCCCGTGCCATGGGCTACACCAACATCTATGCCCCTATTCTGGATGTAGCGAGAGACCAACGCTGGGGGCGGTGGGAAGGGTCTATCGGTGAAGATCCCTATCTGGTGGCACGTATCGGAGTAGCCATGAGCAAAGGTATACAGAGCCAGCGGGTTGTATCCACTCCTAAACACTATGTCGGTTACGGTGACTGTAAGGCGGCCCGTCAATGGGATTCGCGTACTGATCCTCATATTACTCCTTCGGAAATGTATTATATCCATGAATACCCCTTCCGGAAAGTCTTTCAGGAAGCAGGCGCTTTGGGTGTGATGTGTGCCTATAATGACTATGATGGCGTACCCATGGCCGGTAATTATCATTATCTAACAGAAGTTTTGCGTAAAGAAATGGGATTCAAGGGTTATGTAGTATCAGACAGCTATGCTATTGGCCGTTTGAATGGTGTACACAAGGTTACCCCCAGTTTTAAGGAATCTGGGCGTAAGGCTATAGAGGCAGGGCTGAATGTACGCACCGAGTTCAATGATCCTACTGAATACATCACAAATATTCGCGAATTGGTACAGGAAGGCAAGCTATCTATGGAGAGGGTAGATGAATTGGTAAGAGATGTCTTGTATGTTAAGTTCTGGTTGGGCTTGTTCGACAATCCCTATACCGGTTCTACCAAGGAGGCTTCCGATATCGTTTCATGCGAAGATCACTTGAATACCGCTTTGCGGGCTTCGCGTGAATGCCTCGTACTGTTGAAGAATGCTGATAACATGCTTCCCTTCCAGACCCGATACCGCAAGATTGCCGTCATCGGTCCCAATGCCGACTCGAAAGATTACATTCCAGCACATTATGGTCCGATGGGCTTCGAACGTTTTTATAGTGTAGTCGACGGACTCAAAAGTGTCTATCAACATGATGATGTAGAAATCAATTACGTCAAAGGTATCGATATCGTAAACCCGGGTTGGCCCGAAAACGAACTGATGTGCGACACCCTGACGACCGGCGAACAACAATCCATACAGGAAGCCGTAGAACTGGCACGCCGCAGTGACGTGGCCGTATTGGTATTGGGAGATAACCAACGCACCTCCGGCGAAAGCCGTACACGTAGCAGCCTAGATTTGCCCGGACATCAGGAACAGTTGCTCGAAGCAGTCGTAAAGACAGGAAAGCCTGTTGTGTTGGTTCTCATCTGGGGACGTCCCGCAACTATTAACTTCGCTGATCGTTATTGCAAAGGTATTTTGGCTGCTGGATATCCGGGTGCACAAGGTGGACTGGCCATTGCAGAAGCATTGAAAGGCGACTATAATCCTGGAGGCAAACTTACCGGTACTTGGCCAAAAACGGTCGGCCAGCTTCCAATGAATATACCGACCAAGCCCAATGCTAATTGGGAACCTATGAAATATCATTCGGTTGCCAACAAAGGATTACTGTATTGCTTCGGACATGGATTATCCTATACAACTTTCCGTTATGATGATTTGAAGATAGATAGTGTTCACACCCAGACCGCTAATGTCAAAGTGACGTGCCGAGTGACTAATACGGGAAGTGTGGCTGGAGACGAAGTGGTACAGCTATATGTCAACGATGTAGTAAGTTCTACCACCACCTATGAGAAGAATCTTAGGGGATTTGAACGTATCCATTTGCTGCCAGGTGAAAGTAAGGAAATCACTTTCAACATCGTTCCCGATGATTTGATACTTATTAACGAACAGAAGGAACGGGTAGTAGAACCTGGCGAGTTCAAAGTGATGGTGGGCAGTTCATACGAGGACATTCGTCTGGCTGATAGTTTCTACTATCGTTCGGATATCGCAACGGATGGAGATCTTCAGCCTATAGAAAAAGGAAAGATGATTGATGAATCGAACTTCAAGGAAGAAAAGGAATAACGAAGGAGTTTCTAAAATGAAAGAGCCAGCTTCTGCATGAAAATGCGAAAGCTGGCTCTTTTGGTATCATCTTATTTCTACTGTCATTTCGGCAGGGCTTTTTTACACTTCGGTAGTTTTTTCATGATTGCAACAGTGATAACCATTACCTTTACTTCCGCAAAAATAAAGAAATCTTGAGATGCTTGAATAAAGGATAAAAATGCTTCTGCTTAAGCATTATTAGTCAAAATACAAGCAGTAAAAAGGCATGGATTTTGTTTTAATAATAAAGCTTGGGTAATGTTGCCCGGCAGAAAAAATGTGAACGATGAAGAATTTGACATGGATGATGGCGATGTTCCTGCTCATGCTGGCAGGGAGCGCCGCAGCACAAGAAGAAAAGGAAATGACAAAGGCTGAAAAGAAAGCCTTGCAGGAACGTATTGACAAGTATCTGCACGATGAGGCAGAAGAGGCTCTTAACAACCGCGCTTTCACACTGGAGGCTGATCAGGTGATATTCAAGTATGGACAAACGGCACATGTGACGGCTAATACCAACTTTGTTTCGGTGAAGGATGACCATGCCGTTGTGCAGACTGCTTTCAATATCCCTGTTAGTGGTCCGAATGGACTGGGTGGTGTGACTGTAGAAGGGATATTTTCGGACTATGAGCTGAAAAAGGACAAGAAAGGAAATATTTCGCTTTCTATCAACGTGATGGGTACAGGTATTTCGGCTCGTGTGGACATCACGCTCTATGAGGGAAGTAACAAGGCTACGGTCAGCATTACGCCTAACTTCAATTCGAATCGCATGACGCTTAACGGTGTGATCGTGCCGATCGAAAAAAGTAGCGTATTCAAAGGACGTTCTCTATGAGAAGGACAGGACAAATGATGTGCAATAAACTTAACTATAGAAATTTATGAAAAAGATTTTATTATTGGCTTGCATGGCGCTGACGATTGCGGCATGTGAAAAAGATCCCGATCTGGGACAACTGGATTCGGATATGGTGGTTTACACCGATTATGACAGCGAGACGGATTTCAGTAAATTCCAGACTTATTTCCTGCCGGACAGTATTCTGGAGGCAGGAAGTCACCACGCTACATACTGGAAAGACGAGAATGCGCAAAAACTCATTGACGCTGTAGTGGCCGAAATGAATAGTCGTGGTTATCAACGGATCACTGATCCTGAACAGAAGTCGGAAGCTGACCTTGGCGTACAGCTTTCCTATATCGCCCAGCGAGTAAATATCTCCAGCGGTTGGTGGGGTGGCTGGTGGAATTACGGCTACTGGGGTCCCTGGTGGGGCGGTTGGTACTATCCCTACACTGTCAACTATAGCTATGATACCAATACGCTGGTTATGGAAATGGTAGACCTCTCGGATGGGGGAGAGGAGAATGCTAAATTGCCTGTGGTATGGTATGCTGACGCATCGGGTTACCAATATAATTCGAATTACGATATCCGCCTGATGACCGAGGCCATTGGACAGGCTTTTGAGCAGTCACCCTATATTCAGTCTAACAAATAAGAAACGGAGGTCTACAATGAAAACAATATATAACCAAAACATACTGAAGACTCTGGTGTTGGCAGCTTGCATGCTGCTGGCCTTACTTCCACAAGCACAAGCTCAATATGCTTCGCAGCGAAAAGTACACTTCGCCGTAGATTGGCAGATGAATGCTCCTCTGGCTACCGATTTCACTGACAAAATCAGTGTCTGGGGTATGAATTTTGAAGGCGTTTACGACGTGACATCCCATTTTTCGGCTGGTGCGTTCCTCTCGTTTCATACCAATCATAGCTACGTAGGGCGCCAGACCATCAGTCTTTCGCCAACCGAAAGCTTGACTACGGACCAGCAACGCTCGGCTTTCCAATTACCTTTCGGAGCTACGACGGCTTATACCTTCTGCACGAACTCACATGTCCGCCCTTATGTCGGTGTCAAGCTGGGAGCCATGTTTGGCCGTTATACTACTTACTTTGGTACAGGTGGCCTTTATGATTCCAGCTGGGGATTTTATGCCTCGCCTGAAGTTGGCCTCAAAATCTATCCGAACTTACAGAAGAACTGGGGCTTCCACATCGCCGGTTACTATAGTTATGCGACGAACCGGGCAGAGACATTGACTGTCGATATTGAGGGACAGAACAACGTCGGGTTCCGCCTGGGTGTCTTGTTCTGAACGAGGACAGACCGTCCTTTTTATATTCTGTGATTTATTTGAAGAGCCCGCAGGCTTGTCATAATCTTTGGCAAACTTGCGAGCTTTTCTTGTAAATAACAGGAGGAAAATGGGTAGGGGAACAGGGTGTAATTGCTCATTCCCGTCTGTATTGTGCATTTTCTGTCCCTATTTCTTGCCAAACCCGACACTTTCCGTAAATTTGCAGGCTGATAGCCAACTATATATTGACAGTTGGCAGAAATAAAAAAGAGAAATACTTATACTAATTATTTAATATCATGAGTTTGAAAATCGTAGTATTGGCAAAACAAGTGCCCGACACCCGCTGTGTGGGCAAGGATGCCATGAACGCCGACGGTACCATCAACCGTGCGGCCCTTCCGGCCATTTTCAATCCGGAAGACCTCAATGCGCTGGAGCAGGCGCTACGTCTGAAAGACGCACACCCGGGATCGACCGTCACCATGCTCACCATGGGACCGGGACGTGCAGCCGAAGTTATTCGTGAAGGACTTTACCGTGGTGCCGACAACGGCTATCTGCTGACCGACCGCGCCTTTGCAGGTGCCGATACGCTTGCCACTTCGTATGCCCTTGCCACAGCCATCAAGAAGATAGGCGACTATGACGTCATCATTGGCGGACGCCAGGCCATCGACGGTGATACCGCCCAAGTAGGCCCGCAGGTTGCCGAAAAGCTGGGGCTGACGCAAGTGACCTACGCAGAAGAGATTCTGAACGTGGATAAAGCCGCCAAGAAGATTACCGTGAAACGTCATATTGACGGTGGTGTGGAAACCGTTGAGGCTCCCCTGCCCATAGTCATCACCGTAAACGGAAGTGCCGCTCCCTGCCGCCCGCGCAATGCCAAACTGGTGCAGAAGTACAAACGCGCCCTCGGTGCCCAGGAAAAAGCTGCCATCACCAAGGAAGGCGCTGAGCTTGCCTACGCCGGCCTCTACGAAAAATATCCCTATCTGAACATCACGGAATGGAGTGTTGCCGACGTGAACGGCGACCTTGCACAATGCGGTCTGAGCGGTTCGCCTACCAAGGTGAAGACCATTCAGAACATCTCATTCCAGGCCAAAGAAAGCAAAACGCTGACGGGCAGCGACAAGGATGTGGAAGATTTGATTGTTGAACTGTTAGCTAACCATACGATAGGATAAGATTATGAATAATGTATTTGTATATTTAGAGATAGAAGGCACAACAGTTGCCGACGTCAGTCTCGAACTCTTGACCAAAGGTCGTAAATTAGCCAATCAGTTGGGCTGTCAACTGGAGGCAGTTGCTGCCGGCAATAATCTGGTAGGCATTGAAAAGCAGGTATTGCCCTTCGGAGTAGACAAACTCCACGTATTCGACGCTCCGGGCTT
>ERZ791575.1116-NODE-1116-length-9672-cov-2.019549_pt1 | contig 9672 bp, 7 predicted proteins | sample MGYA00509970_ERZ791575 | MGnify/ENA primary metagenome ERZ791575 (study PRJEB30046, sample SAMN00791935) | human gut metagenome | study: EMG produced TPA metagenomics assembly of the A metagenome-wide association study of gut microbiota in type 2... | reverse complement strand
AGTGAATACTCAACCGATAATGATACGGATACCTTAGCGCATACAGTGCAAATAACATTCTCTGAGTTGTGCAGGATTTTGACAGATGCCGCAAAACTGGCTAAAGCCGCCAAGATTCGTTATTTCATCGAAATGTTTGTGGATTATTTACGAGAATATGTAATTGGAGAAGGCCAAATGATTGATAACGACACGATTGAAACGATCAAGCTCATTTTTGATGCAGCCCGTGAAATCAGTAATGCTTATGAGGAATTATTGAAGACATCTTGGCAGCATTTTTGTAACGTCCTTAGAAGTCAATGCAAAACAAAATACAATGATGAGATTGCGTTTAGCTGTAGTGAGAACATTTACACTAGTAATACACGTTGTCGCATATGGTTTGAACCTAAAAATAGAGATTGGATCATTAGCTTCGAGAAAACCGATCCCCTTCAAAATCTTAAAAATTTTTTTTGGGGAATTAATGTCTATACAAAAATACATAGGGATGAAAAAGAAAAACTTGCTGTCAAAATGAAAGATCTTTTTGGTGAAAGCGATCCCCGTGCAAATATGTGGCCATGGTGGAAGTGGGGTACTGAAAAAGATATCGAAGACGAGAATCGTGAAGCAGCCTATTTCCCACGGAATCTTGATACAAAGAAATGGGTCGAAGAGATGCAATCTCCAGACGGTGGCGAACTCGCTAAAATAATTTGGGACATTGTTGACAAAATTATGGCTGAAGGTAAAAACGAAACGCTCTAAACATCAGAAATTGACCCTCCTGCCTCTATCTTTAAGGCAGGAGGTCTTTTTATGGTGCGCCCAGCAGGGCGTACTGCTGGAGGTGCAAGTCCTCCGATCCGCCCGACGTGGGGTAAGGAGTAGCGACTCGGCAAGGGCGTCTTGGTAACAAGGGGTCTGGAGGAAGCCGATAGCAAAGCACTGGCCTGATGAACAAGAAACAGATGTGAGGCTTGTTCAGTGGGTAAGAGGTCCATACTGGGCGGGTAAGGGTGCGAAGCGACTCAAAGCCCAAATACACGTACGGAACCCAATATGTAGATCTGACAGGTGTAAGTGTGAAAGCAGTGCGTCATACCCGGGGAGGTCCATCAAGGCGCCGCAAGGCTACCGACATCGCAAGGTGAAGGGATGCCTTGATGGAAGTCAGCAGAGGCCATAGTAGGGGTAACCTGAAGGGCCGAACGTTTAAGTGCAAGTAGACTTCGGAGGTCTCATGATTATTCAATTATCCAGCACACAGTGTCGGAACAGGACTCTTCTGAGAGCAGACGGAATCTGTGATCAGTCGTTGGCCCCTGTCCAGAGGGAGTTTTGATCATGACGAACCGAGAGTGGACGAAAGCAGATCCTGAATGGTGCCGAATCGAAACGGTCGTGTACGGCATGACAATCGAGGAAGCTATCCAGAAAGTCATCTCAAACCACGGAAGCGCTGGAGTAGACCACGTGACTGTGGATGAGTTGAGAGACTATTGGAATAAACACGGAGGAACAATCCGCCAGAAAATCATCGAAGGAACCTACATACCTTTGCCTGTAAAACGAGTCGACATTCCCAAACCCAATGGTGGAACAAGAATGCTCGGTATTCCTTCGGTCATTGACCGAGTGATACAGCAGGCGTTAGTCAACGTCCTAACACCGATGTTTGATCCGCAATTCAGTGACAACAGTTACGGTTTCCGTCAGGGACGCAGTGCCCAAATGACCGTACTCAAGGCGCAGGAATTCATCAAAGAGCACGGCGGCAAGCTGTACGCCTACAAGGACGTGACGCTTGAGCTGCTTGACAAGTAGTACCGGCACCACGATGTCTTTGCGTTTGACGCCCTTGGCGGCTATTTTTCTGGCTTTGAGCGTGCCTGCGGCAGATGCCGCGGTATGGCGCGTGACGCCTGCCGACGACGTGGAAGACATCGTGGACAATGCCGAAGAGGGCGACACGATCATCTTTGCCAAGGGCGAATACAAGGTCAATCTGCTTCTTACCGAACCTTTGAGTCTGAAGGGAGAAGACGGCGCTGTGATCAATGCCGGAGGAAAAGGCTCGGGCATCACGATTCGCCGTTCCCGGACGACGGTTGAGAATCTGACCATCAAAAACTACGGCGGGGATCTCTACAAGCGAGACAGTGGTGTGCGCGTGATGGACGGCTGTACCGGTGTGAAGCTAACGAATCTCAAGCTTTTCGGTTCTGGTTTCGGCATCCGTGCCGATCGACTGGACAATCTGGAGATTCGCGACTGCGAAATCACGGGCAACTCGCGCCGGCATATCCTGGATCGCGGTGACGGGGTCTTTCTCAACTACGTCAAGCACTCCAAACTCATCAATAACAAGGTCAAGAACGTTCGCGACGGTTTTTACTTTGAAAACACCGATGCGACGGAGGCTGTCGGCAACCATTTCGACAACACCCAATATGGCATCCATTGGATGTACACCCGCAATGACATCGGCTACGACAACGTGACTGTAAATTCCGTGGGTGGTTTTGCCCTGATGAGCAGCAAGCGAATCATGTGCCGCGACAATACCGCGCGGGACAACATCGAGTTCGGCATCCTGCTTAACGTCTGCGAAGGTTGTACCGTCAGGAGCAACCTAGTTGAGGGTGTACACAACCCCAAGGGAAAGGCGGCGCTTGATACTGAGGGCAAGGGACTCTTCATCTACGGTCCCGGCGCAAGCCGCGTCGAAGGCAACGCCTTTACGGGAGCCGACATTGGCATCGGTGTGGCACTCGGTGGGGAAAAGACGATCGTCACTGAAAATGTGTTTGACAAGAACACGATTCAGGTGCGCTACGTCGGCAAGGCTCCGTTAGAGTGGAGTGAAAACGGTCGGGGCAACTATTGGAGCACATTCATGAGCTGGGATGCCGACGGCAACGGCATTGCCGATACGCCTTATCAGCCCAACGACAGTCTGGACCGTATTTTTTGGATCTATCCGGAAGCGAGGTTTTTGATGCAAAGCCCAGTCACGGCGCTGTTGCGCTGGTTTGCGGCGCGCCTAGAAATTGACCGCGGCAAGGGTGTGACGGACAGCCACCCGCTGATGATGGCTCCGGTTGTCAAAGGAGCGGCGCAATGAGCGGCATGCAGGAAACGATTTGCGTTGAGAGCGTCGGGTTCTGGCGAGGCCGGCGCAAAGTGCTGGACGGTGTGAGCTGCCGGCTGCGGGCAGGAACGCTCACCGCCTTGATCGGGCACAATGGTGCGGGCAAGTCCACATTGATCAAAACCATTCTGGGACTGATTCAACCTGCCGAGGGCAAAGTGTCGGTTTTGGGATGCGCGCCGGGCAGTGATCCGCTTAGCATCGGTTATCTGCCGGAAAACATCAGTTTTTATGAACAGATGACCATGCAGGCGCATCTTGAATATTTTGCGGATTTAAAAGGCGTCGCTCGCTCACGAGTCGATGAGCTTTTGGAAGCGCTCGGCTTGTCGCACGTGCGACGCAACCGCATGAACCAGTGCTCCAAGGGTCAGCGGCAGCGTCTGGGGTTGGCGCAGGCGCTTTTGGCTCAGCCCAAGATCATGATTCTCGACGAACCTACGGTTGGTCTCGATCCTCAGGCATCATCCTGGATGTACGCGCAACTTGCGCAACTGCGCAGTCAGGGTTGCACGGTGATTGTCTGTACGCATGAGCTCAGCTTGATCGAACCCTTTGCGGATTTGGTTCTGATGCTCTCGGGCGGCAAATTGCGCGCAAGCGGCTCTGTAGCCGAACTGCGTCGCGAGGCCAATCTGCCCGCCGTCATTCGCGGTTTTGACGCGGCGGCGGTGGCGGCGACGTCGGCTGCCAAATATCTCGACGGAGACTTGCTGCGCGTGCCCGACCATGATGTGGCCGAAGTGGTGCGCGTGCTTACCGAAGAGACGAAGGATTTTGATTTTGACATTCGCCGAGCGGGACTTTCTGAAATCTTCCGCGCATATTGCGTGCCTGCGGCTCAAACGGCGGAGGCATCGGCATGAGAAGCATTTGGTTGGTTGCCCGAAAGGAATTTCTAGATTGCCTGCAAAGTCGTTGGCTGCTCTCCGGCGGTCTGCTCTTTGCAATTTTGGCGCTGGCGGTGTTCTACGGTACGGCGGCCATTGGCGGCAGCTTTGCGTATCCGCCGCTTTCGGTCGTCATGAATTCACTTGTGAGCCTCACGGTCTTTTTGCTGCCGCTTCTGGCGATACTTCTGAGCTACGACGCGTTTGTGGGCGAACTCGAAGGCGGCATGCTGATTTTGATGCTCACCTATCCGGTGACGCGAACGGCGTTTTTACTTGGTAAAGCCGTCGGGCAAGGGGCGGCACTCTTCGTCGTTCTAACGGTTGGTTTTGCCGTGATGCCCATTGCCGCTTCATTTGCGGCCGTGCCTTACAGTGTCGGCGAATTGGCCGGAGCTTTGACGGTGACGGCGGGGTCGGCCTGGCTTCTGGGTCTCGTCTTCATGTTTGCGGCGTATTGCGTGAGTCTGGCCGTGCGCACGAAGGCTCAGGCGCTTGCCATCCTGATTTTGATTTGGCTTGCCGCCGTGCTTCTCTACGACCTGGGGCTGCTGGTTGCGGCCGTATCCTTTACGGGAGGCTTGCCGCGAGGCGTTTTGAACGCCTTGATGCTTGCTAATCCTGCCAGCGGCTTCCGTCTGCTCAATCAGTCGCTTTTCGGAAGCGTACAGACCACGGTTCCGATTGCGGCTCTGGCAGGCGTGCTCGCGGCATGGGCGGTGGCTCTTTTCGCGCTGGCTCGCGGCATTTTTGCAGCCAAACGCTTCTGAGGCTTCAGCGTCCGTGAAGGTTTGCCCGTTAAAGTCTGTCGGTATGTCCATGTGCGCCGAATTGTCGGTGTGAAGAAACGAAAGGTGCTTTCAGCGTGATTGCGGAATTCGGCCACTATCTGTTGTGTTTGGCGGCGGCCTGCTCGCTTTTCGGGGCGGTTGCCGTTTGGGCGGGGCTTGTAAAGGGGCAGCAGGCGGCTGCCGGCCTTTGGCGTGTCTGCACGCCCGTTGCGGCACTGTGTTTGGCCGTTGCCACCGGCATTTTGCTGCGTGCCTTTCTGATCGATGATTTCTCGATTGCCTACGTGGCTGATCATTCCAACACCAAGCTTGACGTCATCTATAAAGCTGCAGCCCTGTGGGGCAGCCACGAAGGTTCCATGTTGCTGTGGATTCTTCTGATGGCGTTGGCCACCTGCCTAGTTGCGTTTACCCAGCGTAAAAACGAAGCCCTGAACGCGCGCATTCAGTGCACGATGCTTGCCGTGATCGGCGTGTTCTGCGCCTTCGTGTTGACGGTTTCCAATCCTTTCCTGCGTAACCTCCCGGCCGTTCCCTCCGAAGGACGAGACCTCAATCCGATTCTGCAGGACATCGGCATGATTCTGCATCCGCCGGTGATCTTTGCTGCGTACGCCGGTTTGGCAGTGATTTTTGCTGTGATCGTGGCGGTGCTGTGGCAAAAGCGCATGTCGCCACAAGCCGTTTCCTCGCTCAAGCGCATCGGCATCGTGACCTGGATCTTTTTGACTGCAGGCAATGCTCTCGGTTCCTGGTGGGCCTATACCGAACTCGGTTGGGGCGGTTGGTGGTTCTGGGACCCGGTGGAAAACGCCTCCTTTATCCCCTGGCTTTCCGTAGGCGCCTTGCTGCATGCTCTGATCCTGTTTGAAAAGCGCGCCCGTATGCTCAGGACTGTGGTAATGCTCGGCATCGTTTCCTTTGCGCTGTGTCTGCTTGGCACCTTCATTGTTCGAAGCGGTCTGATGCAGTCGGTGCATGCCTTTGCGTCCGATCCAGAACGCGGTACCGTGCTTTTGTTTGCCTGCATCCTCGTGATGATTCCCGGGCTGGTTCTCTATACGTTGCGCATTGATGCCGTGCAGGCTGCCGACGGCCGCGAAGCCGACGAGCCCAATGCGTTTGATATGGCGCTCACGCTAGCCGTGTGCGTGCTGTGCGTGGCTTCCGCCGCGGTGCTGGTCGGCACGCTCTATCCGGTTTTCTACGACATGCTGGGCTTGGGTACGCTTACGGTGGGAGCTCCTTATTTCAACAGTTTCTTTGCGCCGATGACGCTTTTTGCCGCGGTGGCGGCCGGCGGTGCGCAGATTCTTGCTTCTAAAAACGTGAAACTCACGGCGAGTGTCTGTGCGGTTGTAGCGTTGGGGGGCGGGACAGTTGCTTTTGCGACCGATCCCAAGGAACTTGTCATGACGTTTGCGGCATTTGCTGCGGCAGGCTGGCTGGTGGCTACCAGCGTGGCTTCGATTGTCATTCGCGGCGCCGGACGACCAAGTTTCGGTGCTGTTCTTGCGCACGCGGCCATTGCCGTTGCCATTGTCGGCGCGACCGGAATCGCTCAGTACGAACAGGAAGCACTCGTGCGAATGGGGCCGGGCGCGGGTAAACCGGTGGGCGACGTGATTTTTGTCTACCGCGATACCTACAAGGTCAACACGCACGCCTACTTTGGCGACGCTGCGCACATAGAAGTGCTCAAGGCGCCGGACGAAAGTCACCTCACGGATCTCTTCCCGATGCGCCAGACGTTCGTTTCAAGCGGCATGCAGATGACGGCCGCGGGCATCAATCACGGCATGCTCCGCGATCTCTACGTCTCGATGGGCAACAAACTTTCCGACACCGAATGGCTGGTTCGTTTGTCTGTAAAGCCTCTTGCAAGCTGGCTGTGGCTTTCTGCAGCGCTTATGATGGTCGCGGGAGTTTTGTTGTGCGTACACCGCCGCAAGGAGAAGGAAAAGAATGCTTTGGCTTAAACGAACACTCGTGGCTTTAGGCTGTGTTGCCGTCGCATCCGTGGCCACTCTAATGACGACTCAGGGTACGCAGTCGGCGGGGTTCTGCATCGTGCCCCAGGCGCAGGCCGCGGAACAAAAAGTCGAGCAGACTAAACAGGGCTTGACAGGCCGCGAGCTCTACGACGAAGCCATTGCAGTTTCCAAACTTTTGCGTGATCCGAGCTCGGCCAACAACACGCTTTTTGAGTCCGAAACTGCGCTTTCCGGCGAACTGAAGGCTCTCATTTATCAAAAACTTCGGGAAGGCGCCACACGCGGCGAAATTCTCGATTACATGGCTGAGCGCTACGGCGAGGCCGTTCGTTATCAGCCGGATTTCAATGCAACGACTTTTCTTCTGTGGGCCGCTCCCTGGATTGCCGTTGTCGTCGGAGCGTTCGTCTTCTGGCGTAGCATGCGGCGTAAGAAAAAGCCGGCTGTACGTTCGTAATGTATTTTTGACTTGTTATTTCTCAGGAGTATCAATTGAAACGTCTTCTGCTTAGCTTGGCTCTGGCTACGAGCCTATCTGTGTCGGCCGTGGCGGCTGAGGCGCCGGTCACGGATCATATACCTGCCTTCCAGACGAAGATCGTCGAAAACGGTGAGCCGATTGCCGGCAAACCCGGTCAGTTGCGCGACTTCCTGGAAATGCGACATACGCGCGGCTTTTCCAAGGCTGTTTTGCCGGATCTTAAGGGAAAGCAGGTGGCGTTGGATTCCTTCAAGGGCAAACTGGTGTTGATTGACATCTGGGCGAGCTGGTGCGAACCGTGCATCCGTACGATGCCGGCCATGCACGAGCTACAGAAGAAGTTCAATCACGATCCCAAGAGCCGCATCCACATTCTGTCCGTGTCGGTCGATGACAAGGTTAAGAATGTGCAGAAGTTCATGAAGAAGCATGGATTGGGAGAAGATTTCGAAACGCTGATCGACGCCAAGCAGGTGATCGGCGACGATGTGCCGCTTGATGTGGTGCCGAGCTTCTTCATGCTTGACGGTCAGGGCAATCTGATAGGCTTCGTTCGAGGCTTCGTGGACTGGACGGGCCCTGAAGTGATCGATTATCTCAATAAGCTTGCTGACAAGTACGCCGGTCGCGACTACTAAGCCGGTTTACTTTCAGCCCAAAACAACCCCCGCTTTCTACGAGAGAAAAGCGGGGGTTGTTGTTTCTCGAGTTCAAAGAGTATCGGCTAGAAACTGAAGAATTCCTTGACACTTTGCCAGATGCTCTTTTCTTCCTTCTTCGAGGGAACGATCGGCTTACCCTGAGCGCGGCGCAAGGCTTCGGAAGACTTCTGCCAATCGAAGCTCCATGCCGGAGCGGCGCTCTTGCCGTTGAAGACCGCCGTCAGGTGAATCGACGGAACGCCCTGTTGCGGCGCAAAGTTGATGCTGCTGTTGCCGTCAAGCGTGCCGGTTGCCAGATCGAGCTGCGCATCGGCGCGAGCGCGGATGTATACCGATCGCGCCACAATGTCTTTCAACGACAGAGCGTTGCCGTTGAGCGTGAGTGACAGCGTGGCTTCATCGAGATCGGTGCGCGCGCCCTGACGCGTGATGAGCGCAGTTTCGGCGTTCGTTACCAGATGGTTGCGAACGGCGGCAGCGTCCAGACCGAGATAAGAGGGACGCAGCACGCGCAGTTTGGAGGTACCGGCTAGATTTTCCGCCGCAAAGCCCTTGCCGGAAATCGTCAAATCGCCGTTGGCTACACCAGCTACGGGAGAGGCACCTGCTACCGGAGCAATGAACTTGTCGAGCGCGATGCCATCGATGCGGCCGTTAAAAAGCCATGAGGTGTCTTCGGCGAGCTCGAACGTGCCAAACAGGCGTCCCTCGGCAGTATTGACGACGAGGGAATCGACAACGGCCCTTCCGTTCTTGACGGCGAGCGTGCCGCTTAACTGTGTGCCAGTAATGCCGGCTACGGCAATGCGGCCGACACGAACAGCGCCGGAGAAGTCGAAGTGACGCATCCACGCGAGCATTTCTTCGCCGGGAAGAGTGTCGCGGTTGATTTCTCCGATCATCAGTTCGCCTTCGAGCTCGGGTACGCCGGCGGTTCGGCGAACAGTTCCGTTAAAGGAGATGGGGGCGCCCGCAAAGTCGCCCGACAAGCCTACCTGGGCGGTGTTCTCGTTCCAGTCGGCTTTGATGAAGCCTGAAACGGAAGCGTTGAAGTCCGTTGGCAGAGCCGCGTCTCCCGTGATGCTCACGCGAGCGATGAGGTTGTCAAAATCAGCGGTCTTTTTCACAAAGTCTGCGCGCACGGAGCTCGCCACTTCAAATGTATTGACACGGCTGCCGCGCTCTTCGGTGCGCGAGAAGCGCATTTCGGGACTTTCGATGATGCCGGGACGCACGCGGAAATCCACTGCACCGAGATGAATATCGCCGGTCGTATCGTCGGGCTTGGAAAGTGAAGCCGAGAGGTTGCTGCCGGAGACTTCACTACCCTTGAAGCGCACGCGGTCGGCCTTGGCTACCGTGGTCCAGGCCGAACCCTTGTTGCTGAGTTCGCCCGCAAAGCTTACGTCTTCGACCATCACGTAACGATCAGTCACGGAGATGGTCAGGATGCCTTTGGCAGACAAGTCACCGGCAAGCGTCGAGGGGGCGAAACTTACGAAGATTTGTCCGGTCTCGGCAAGCGTTTCCTGAGCGTGAGCGTCCTTGATGAGGCGGATGTTCCAAGCCGTTGTGGAGGACTCGGAGGCGGGTTCCTCAGTGGCCGGAGCGGGCTGTTTTTCGGAAGAGGTATCCTGAGCCTCGGGGGATGTTTCTGCGGCCGGGGCCGTTGTTTCAGCAGGGGGCTCATCAGTGGGTTCAGCAGGTGTTGTCGG
>ERZ791575.1114-NODE-1114-length-9704-cov-2.246761_pt1 | contig 9704 bp, 6 predicted proteins | sample MGYA00509970_ERZ791575 | MGnify/ENA primary metagenome ERZ791575 (study PRJEB30046, sample SAMN00791935) | human gut metagenome | study: EMG produced TPA metagenomics assembly of the A metagenome-wide association study of gut microbiota in type 2... | reverse complement strand
ATGAAGCCACTTTCGGCCCCATCGAGCACAAGCAGCCGCGCAAGGCCGCCGGTGAAATCCCCAACCCCTTCATCAACGGCGCCAAAGCCTGACAGCGACATGGCTCTGACGATCTATAACACCCTCAAGCGCTTCAAAGAGCCCTTCAAGCCGCTCAATCCCGGAAGAGTGGGGATGTATGTGTGTGGCCCGACCGTCTATGGCGATCCTCATCTGGGCCACACGCGTCCGGCCATAACCTTCGACATCCTCTTCCGCTACCTGACCCATCTGGGTTATAAGGTGCGCTATGTCCGTAACATAACCGACGTCGGACATCTCGAGCACGACGCCGACGAGGGGGAGGACAAGATAGCCAAGAAAGCGCGTCTCGAACTGCTTGAGCCTATGGAGGTTGTGCAGTTCTATCTCAACCGCTACCACCATGCCATGGAGGCGCTGAACGTGCTTCCGCCGTCGATAGAGCCCCACGCTTCGGGCCATATCATCGAGCAGATCGAATATGTGAAGAAGATTCTCGACAGCGGCTATGCCTACGTCAGCAACGGTTCGGTCTATTTCGACGTGCCGAAATATAACGCCGACCATCACTACGGCAAGCTCTCGGGCCGCAACATCGACGAGCTTCTGGCCACGACACGCGCCCTCGACGGACAGGAAGAGAAGCACAATCCCGCCGATTTCGCCCTCTGGAAGAAGGCTTCGCCGGAGCATATCATGCGCTGGCCTTCGCCCTGGAGCGACGGCTTTCCCGGCTGGCACATGGAGTGTTCGGCCATGAGCACCAAATACCTGGGCCAGCGGTTCGACATCCACGGCGGCGGTATGGACCTGATGTTTCCGCATCACGAATGCGAGATCGCGCAATCGACGGCGGCGCTCGGCCACGACTCGGCCAAGTATTGGATTCACAACAACATGATTACGATCAACGGTCAGAAGATGAGCAAGTCGCTCGGCAACTTCATCACGCTCGAGGAGCTTTTCACGGGCAATCATAAGTTGCTGACGCAGGCCTATTCGCCGATGACGATCCGTTTCTTCGTATTACAGGCTCACTACCGTTCGACGCTCGACTTTTCGAACGAGGCGTTGCAAGCCGCCGAAAAGGGACTCGACCGCCTGATGAAGGCTGTCGAGGCGCTCGACAAGATCAAGCCGTCGGAGCAATCCACGGTGGATCCTGCGGAGCTCGAAACCCGCTGCCGCGAAGCGTTGGACGACGACCTGAACTCGCCGATGGCGATTTCCGCACTGTTCGACTGGGTGCGCATCATCAATCAGTTGGTCGAGGGGCAGCAACGGATCACGGCGGCCGACCTGGAGAAGCTCCGGGAGATCGTCCGTCGTTATGTGTTCGATATTCTGGGTTTGCGCGACGAAAAGGCGGCTTCGGCCGGCGGCAAGGATCTGGTCACGCCGTTGGTGAACATGCTTCTCGACCTGCGGCAGACGGCCAAGACCGAGAAGAATTGGGCGCTGTCGGATAAGATCCGGGACGAGCTTACGGCCATCGGTATCCGGGTCAAGGACCGCAAGGACGGCTGCGACTGGGAGATCGAGTAGCGTTTCGTCGTTTTAATTAATGTATTGATAAATCGATCGTTCCTGTTCGGTGTATTCCGGACGGGAACGGTGTGTTTGGATCGTGCGGGCGGTTGCCGGGGCGGAAAGACCGTCGCAGCCGTTTCGTGCGCCGAATGATTATTGAAGGGAGGATTTGTGTATGAGTGAAGTAAAAGGAGCGGCGATGGAGCTGGGAACCGAGCGTATCCGCAAGCTGCTCGTTCAATATGCCGTGCCGGCCATTATCGCGATGACCGCCTCGTCGCTGTACAACATGGTGGACAGCATCTTTATCGGGCACGGCGTGGGGGCGCTGGCCATTTCGGGGCTGGCCCTGACGTTCCCGCTGATGAACCTCGCGGCGGCGTTCGGTTCGTTGGTGGGTGTGGGCGCCGCGACGCTGGTGTCGATGCGCCTGGGGCAGCGGGATTACGAAACGGCCCAGCGGATTCTGGGGAATGTCGTGGTGCTCAACCTGATTATCGGAATCTCTTTCGGGTTGCTGACGCTGGTTTTTCTCGATCCGATTCTCTACTTTTTCGGAGCCAGCGATGCGACGATCGGCTATGCCCGGGAGTATATGTCCGTCATTCTGTGGGGTAACGTCGTTACACACATGTATTTGGGTCTGAACGCCGTGTTGCGTGCCGCCGGGCACCCGCGCAAGGCGATGTACGCCACGATCCTGACGGTGACGATCAATGCGATTCTCGACCCGCTGTTCATCTTCGGCTTCGGCTGGGGCATTCGCGGCGCGGCCATTGCGACCGTGCTGGCGCAGATACTCGCGCTCGTCTGGCAGTTCCGCATCTTTTCGGACAGGAACGAGCTGTTGCATTTCCGGCGCGGCATCTACCGGCTGAAAGGCAAGATCGTGCGTAATGTGCTGGCTATCGGCATGTCGCCCTTCTTGATGAACCTTGCGGCTTGTTTCATCGTGATTCTGATCAACAAGGGACTCAAGGAGTACGGCGGCGATCTCAATATCGGTGCTTACGGTATCGTCAATCGGTTGGGATTCTTCTTCGTGATGATCGTCATGGGCATCAATCAGGGTATGCAGCCCATTGCTGGGTATAATTACGGTGCCCGGCAGTTCGACCGGGTGGATCGGGTGCTGAAATTGACGATCATCGGCGCTACCTGCGTCACCACGCTCGGATTCCTGATCGGCGAATTGGCGCCGCGCCTGGCGGTGTCGGTTTTCACGGACGATCCGGAGTTGGTCCGTCTTTCGGCCGAAGGTATGCGCATCGTCTTCTTCTGCTTCCCGATCATCGGTTTCCAGATGGTGACGACCAACTTTTTCCAGAGTATCGGCATGGCGGGCAAGGCGATCTTCCTTTCGTTGTCGCGGCAGTTGCTTTTCCTGATGCCGGGTCTGATTTTCCTGCCCCGCATCTTCGACGAGCTGACGCCCTGGGACGGCAGTTGGGGCGTATGGTGTTCGATGCCGCTGTCGGATTTCCTGGCTTCGCTGGTTGCCGGTGTCATGCTGTTCTGCCAATTCCGGAAGTTCAAGGCCAAGGCCGCTGCGGGGAGAGGCGAGGTTTCGGGAGCCGAAGTCGAAAACGATCGCAGAGTGAATGAATAAAAACCGTTGCACTATGGAACAGGATAAGTTCGTTATCAATATAGGCCGTCAGCTCGGCAGCGGCGGCAAAGCCGTCGGCGAGGCGCTGGGGCGTCGTCTGGGCGTGCACGTCTATGACAAGCAGTTGATCAATCTGGCGGCCGAGCAGAGCGGCCTCTGCACGGAACTTTTCGAGCAGGCCGACGAGAAGAAGTCGAGGAGCCTCTTTTCCTCGCTGATCGGTTACCTGCGCATGCCTTTCGGGGGCGACGAGTGCGGGATGACCGACGTGTTGAGCAGCGAGGCGCTGTTCAAGATACAGAGCGACGTGATCCGCGACATCGCCTCGCGGGAGTCGTGTATTTTCGTGGGCCGTTGTGCCGACTATATCCTGCGGGATCATCCCCGCGCGGTGAATGTTTTCGTTACGGGGGCTCCGGAAGATCGGGTGCGTCGCCTTTGCGAGCAGGAGAACGTAACGCCCGAAGAGGCCGAAGCGCAGATGGAGCGTACGGATGCCCGCAGGGCTTCCTATTACGACTATTTCAGCAGCGGCAAGTGGGGCGAAGCCGCAACCTACCATCTCTGCATCGATTCCTCGGTGCTGGGGATCGAAGGTACGGCCGACTTTATCCGGGAGTTCGCGGAGCGTAAACTGAAGATGAACCTGTCCGGGCGGTAGTCGGCGGCTTCGAGCGTGTTCGGCATAATCCAAGGATGCGTCGGACGGTTTTGGGAAGGGATGAAGGAAACGGTTTTCGGACGGTCAGTGCCGGTGTGATGGAGCCTGTTTTCGATCGGTGGGTTGTGATAACGTTCGGTAGCCCGTTGCCCGAGGCGATCTTTTCGGTAGAAGGGTTTGGGCGTCCGACTTTTTTCGGCCAGGAGCTGCCAGGGCGGGATCGTTTTTATTGGCAACGAGCCCGGTTCCTATTTCCGAAAACCGGAAATTTTGTTTACATTTGTTGGAAGAAAGACAGGAGAGGCGGCTATCCTTGCGGGAGAGTCTGTACGGATTGCCTCGCCTGTAAAAATCAATCGGAAAATATGGTACTTGCAGAACAGATTAAAGAGGCTATAAGACGTCAGGATACGTTGGGGAGGTGTCTTTGACATCGATCAGCGAAGAATAGAACTCCAGAACGAGGAGGAGAAGACGCAGGTTCCGGGCTTTTGGGATAATCCCGACAAGGCCCGCGAACAGTTGCGCCGCGTGGCGGGAATCAAGGCGTGGGTCGAGGAGTACGATGCTGTGGTCAAGGAGGTCGAGGACCTGCGGCTGATGCCGGAATTCGTCAAGGAGGGCGTGGTGACCGAGCAGGAGCTCGACGAGCAGTATGCGCGTGCGATGCACCGCATCGAAGAACTCGAATTGCGCAACATGCTGCGCCGTGACGAGGACCGTATGGGCGCTATCATGGATATCAATTCCGGTGCGGGCGGTACCGAGGCGCTCGACTGGGCGGGGATGCTGCTGCGCATGTACACCCGCTGGGGCGAGGCGCACGGATACAAGGTCAAGGTGCTCGACTATCAGGCTGGCGAGGAGGTAGGTGTAAAGTCCTGCACGCTCGAATTCGAGGGCGAATACGCCTACGGCTACCTCAAGAGCGAAAACGGCGTGCACCGCATGGTGCGCCTGTCGCCGTTCAACGCCAATAACAAGCGGCAGACGACTTTCGCGTCGGTGTTCGTGTCGCCGGCGATCGACGATACGATCGAAATCACGGTCAATCCTGCGGACATCGAGTGGGATACCTTCCGGTCGAGCGGTGCGGGCGGCCAGAACGTCAATAAGGTCGAAACGGCGGTCCGGTTGCGCTATCACGGCAAGGATGCCGATACGGGCGAGCCGATCGAGTATCTGATCGAGAATATGGAGACTCGCTCGCAGTTGATGAACCGCGAAAATGCCATGCGCATCCTCAAGTCGAAACTCTACCAGCGGGAGCTGGACAAGCGCATGGCTACGCAGCAGGCACTCGAAGCTACGAAAAAACGCATCGAATGGGGTTCGCAGATCCGCTCCTACGTCTTCGACGACCGACGGGTGAAGGATCATCGTACGGGAGTCCAGACCTCGGATGTCGAGGGGGTGATGGACGGCGACCTGGACGAATTCATCAAGGCCTACCTGATGGAGTTCGGCGGACAGGCGTAAGCGTGGGGATGTGAGAATATTGCAGGGGGGGCGAAAATTTTATTTTCGCCCTCCCTCTTGTTTTAAGTTTGTTTTATTCGATCGAATGGATCGAAATCGTATTTCCTGCTGCGGGTCCCCATTTTCCATTCTTTTTTTGCAGGGCGTCCGTTTCACCCCAGAATCCGTAGTCGCATTGGATGATAGCTTCCGTGAGTGAAGTGTTTATTACGATATAGCTGAAGTAGGGTGATGATCGTGGATTCGGATAATGTAAAAAGGATGAATAGCACACGGGAAATTTACTTGTATAAAAGTTGAGAGCATGTTGTGAATAAATAAAGCTTTTCGACTTTTTGACTTCGGAGTCGATAAAACTGTCAATGGCTTTTTTGTAAGATGGAATGAGTTTTAAGAACCGAATTTGTTGAGGCGCATTGCAGGGACGGTACCCTTTGATGATTCGTTGCGGTGTATAATCCATTTGGGAAAACCATTGATGCGACGATAAGTCTTCAGGACGGAAACAATCGAGATATTCTTCGTCACTTAAAATATAGACGGGAACTTCTCCCGGAAAAACCAAGTTGCCGTTGACGATCCGCCCCTGTTTGTCCGGAGAGAGTTCTTTGTTATTGAAATAATATTTTTCCATTAGGTAGTCCAAAAGTTGATAAACAGTTGTTGTTAGCTTATCGTTTGTGTCGTATATCGCCGCGGTTCGGCTTTCCTGCTCCCATTTTTCGATGAATTTTTCGATTTTTTCCGAAGACTGCTCGGAGCATGCCGTAGTGAGTTCAGAGAGTAGTCGCTCCGCATCTGGAGTGTCTGCGCAAGGGTTACGGTTTTGGGCTTGAACGATTCCGAGTGTAGCAAAAGAAACAAAAGCGATAAGCAATACCGGCAAAAATTGGATCAGACGGTTTTTCATTTTTATATGGTATAAGTTCAATTAATCAAAGATAGTAAATTTTCTGTTTTTGATTGACTGATATTTTTAGGTTTATCCGTTTTTTCGTATCTGTCGCTTCCGGACAGGCGGCAGATGTCGTCGCAGCGCGGAATTTACTGTCGGATGCGATCAGCCCGGTTCCGACGGAGTCCGTACGGGTCGGTACGACCGATACGGCGATGTATTATCCCCGGCTTGCAGGGAAGCGTGTGGCCTTGCTTGCGAATCATACTTCGAGGATCGGCGAACGGCATTTGGTCGATATTCTTCACGCGAGGGGATTCGATGTGACTGCAATCTTCGCTCCGGAGCACGGATTCCGGGGAACGGCCGATTCCGGAGAGCACATGGGAGGTTCCGTCGATGCGGCGACAGGTATTCCGATCCGGTCGCTCTGCGACGGGAACACGCGGAGGCCTTCCGACGAGGCGATGCACTCGTTCGAGGTGGCGTGAACAGGTTGGATGCGGGCGTGTTATACCTAAATTATATAGAGCGATTGGATGCCTGCGTAGGTTTCGAGCGGGAAGCCATTGGCCCGGAGCGGCCCAATCTCAACGGAATGCTCATCGACGGACCGATTCTCGAAGAACGATACGAGGCGGGGTGGAATATGTGTGCCGGATGGTTGTCGAGGGATATGCTGCGGAGGAGATCCGCAACCGGTGGCGGGAGGATATCGGGTTGTCCCGTATTCAAAGAAAGCCATCTCTTTTATACGAAGAGCGACCTTTATTCCGTTCTATTCGTGAATAAAGTCTGCGAGTATGCCGGAATCGCTCGCAAAGCGGAGGAAATGTTGTTTTTATTATCCGATTTTTCAGGCCGATTCGAAATAAATTTCTATATTTGCAACGATGCCCTTTGAATAAATGAGGAGCAGGAACGAAGAAATTTGCATAAATAAACCCAATAATTTTTTAATACGTATGAAAATCAAAATGTTTATGTTGGCTGCTTTGGCAGCATTTGCGACCTTGTTCGCTGGTTGTAGCGACGACGAAAACAAAACCAACGGTGGCGATGACGGAACGGGAGGAGGTCCTGTCGAGAGCGAATATAAGGTGACGTTCTCCGACACGTCTTATTACAGTTCGGTTGCTACGTTCGAGGCGATTACAGAGAATGCCAAGTCCCAGTCTTTTATGGCTGTGGTGTTTGAGACGGCGTTCCTGGAGCAGCAAATTCCCGGAATTACGGATAATGATATTGCGAAAGGTGTCATCAACTATTATAAGGCGGAATATATGTCGCAGGGAGCCACTGTTGCTGATATTTACAATGTGCTTACTCAGCAGGGACGGTTGCATGGTAGTGTAACTCCTTTGGAATTGGATGTCCCCGGTTTGTCGGCGGGTACATCCTACTCGGTTGTCGTTGCCGGTGTCAATGAGAACCTTGAAATTGTCGCTAACGGAATCGTTGCCGAGTTTACGACGAAAACGTTGCCCGGCCTGGAGGAGGAGAATTGTACTTTCGAATGGACGGTTGAGCCTAAATCGACGTCCGTAACAATGAGTTTTACTCCTTCCGATAAGAAGGTGCCCTATTTCTTCTATGCGCTGACAGCTGAAGAGTATAGTTCGGAATGTCAAAACGACCCCGCGATACTGAAAGAGCTGCTCCCTTCTTTTATCGCTAACTTGGCCAAGGCTTACCAGATGTCTGTTTCCGAGTTTATGAAGAAACAGCGGATGACGGGTGATTTGGAGGAGTTCACTTTTACTGGTTTGCTGCCTAAAACGGGGTATGTCGTATTCGTGTGCGGTATGGATGAGTACGGTCGTCCGACGACGGATGTCAGCGTGAAGGACTTTGAAACGTTGGAATATGTCGCTTCGGATGCTACGGTGGAGAGCGTGGATGTCCGTCTGTATGACGGTGAGGAGGCTTCGTCCATTGATCCGACTACGTATAAGCCCGATGATTACGGAGGTGCCTATTTCTTGCGATACGTACCCCAGTTCTCCGAAGAGTGTGCCGAGGTTTGGAATATGCTGGTGACCGATGTGGATTTTTCGGGTGAGTCTGACGACGTGGTTTTGTCTTACATTATGAGTATGGGCTTTGATGCAGATACTTCTATGATGGATATAGTCAAGCTTCCTGAGGGCCTTATGGTTTACGCTTATATCGTAGCACAGAACGAGGCCGGAGAGTATGGTAATATTTACCGATGTGAACCGTTCGAGGTGAGCAAGGCTAACCTCAGTCCGGTGGAGGAACTTTTCCCCGAGTCTAATTCGAAGAGCGGAATCTCTTCCGTAGCTTTCAGTTCGGTGGGCAAGATGTGTCCGAAGACCGTAAATTCGATGAAAATCGTTAGCGTGTTGTAATTCGGCCGCTGACCGAAACCGAAGATTCCCGAAGTAATTTCGGGAATCTTTTTTTGCGTCTTTCGGAACCGGGGAGGAGCAGCTGGAGGAAATTCCGGGAATTGAGTCCGAAATATTTGGCACTTTGTGGAAAAGTATTTAATTTAGTAAAAAATATCGCAATGATATACTTTGGTGGATCTCTTTGGGAATGTAGCGCCAAGTCCCTCCGAGGAGGGAATGTCGGGGAGAATTGCATTACAGACGCAGCCACAAGCTGCGAATAGGCGACCCTTGCGATGCTGCGATCTCGGATGATGGTACATTGAAATATATAATTGCCCAAAATGTTTATTGCAATGAGTGTATCTGTGAACAAGACATATTCGGCGGCCGATTTGAAATTCCTCAATTTGCTTTCGGAGAAATTCCCGACCATTGCCGACGCTACGACTGAAATCATCAACCTGGAGGCTATTCTGAACCTTCCCAAAGGTACCGAGCATTTCCTTACGGACCTTCACGGTGAATACGAGGCTTTCCGCCACGTGCTGAAGAACGCTTCGGGCGTGATCCGGCAAAAGGTGCACGAGGTTTTCAACAATACTTTGCGCGAATCCGAAATGACGGAGCTTTGTACGCTGATCTACTATCCCGCCGAGAAGCTGCAACTCATCAAGCAGAAGGAATCGAATCTGGACGACTGGTATAAGGTTACGCTCAACCAGCTGACAGAGGTCTGCCGGGCCGTTTCGGTCAAATACACCCGCTCGAAGGTGCGCAAGATGCTGCCTCCGGATTTTTCCTATGTCATTCAGGAGCTTCTCCACGAATCCGATTCGCCGGGATCGCCCAAACAGAGTTATTTCAACGGGATTCTTAATTCGATCATCTCGATCGGACGGGCGGATGCTTTCATTATCGCCATGAGCAATGTGATCCAGTGCCTGACGATCGACCGTCTGCATATCATCGGCGATATTTTCGATCGGGGGCCCGGTCCGCACTTCATTTTCGATACGCTGGCCCAGTACAAGATGTACGATATCCAGTGGGGTAATCACGACATTCTTTGGATGGGCGCTGCGGCGGGAAATTTAGCTTCGATCGCCAATGTGATCCGTGTGTCGGCCCGCTATGACAATCTCGATGTGTTGG
>ERZ791575.1111-NODE-1111-length-9716-cov-2.052169_pt1 | contig 9716 bp, 9 predicted proteins | sample MGYA00509970_ERZ791575 | MGnify/ENA primary metagenome ERZ791575 (study PRJEB30046, sample SAMN00791935) | human gut metagenome | study: EMG produced TPA metagenomics assembly of the A metagenome-wide association study of gut microbiota in type 2... | reverse complement strand
CATATTGTTTTCACCTTTCCTGATCTTTCCACATCTTACCCTTTTTTCGTGCTCCGGTCAACTCCGTTCGACAAAAATCGGCTTTTTGTTCGATTTTTTGTTGACAAGAACGTTTGTTCGATTTATAATCATACTCGAACAAAGATTCTATTTGTCAGGAGGAATTTTCCATGGCTGCTTCCACATTTATTTTCGTTTTCATCGGCGTCAGCGTCGTCACCACCAAGGTGATGAACACGCTGCTCCTGCTCGACCAGCCCAAGCGCCGCAGAGCGAGATCCGCCCGCTGAGAACATGAACCTTCTCGACAAGCTCACGATCCTTTCCGACGCGGCAAAGTACGACGCCGCCTGCACTTCGAGCGGGGCCAAGCGCGGCTATCAGGAGGGCAAGATCGGCTGCACGTCCACGTCCGTCGCAGGCTGCTGCCACACGTTTTCGTCCGACGGCCGCTGCGTGACGCTCTTGAAGGTGCTGCTCTCGAACGACTGCTGCTACAACTGCAAATACTGCGTCAACCGCTGCACGAACGACACACCGCGCGCGACCTTTACGCCCGAAGAGCTTGCCGAGCTGACGATCGAATTCTACCGCCGCAATTATATCGAAGGGCTGTTCCTCTCCTCCGGCGTGCTGCGCTCGCCGGACTATACGACGGAGTTGATGATCCGCGCGCTGTCGATTTTGCGCAGCGAGTACCGCTTCAACGGCTACATCCACGCCAAGGCTATCCCCGGCACGTCGCCGGAGCTTGTCGAACAGCTCGGCCTTTTGGCCGACCGCCTGAGCGTGAACATCGAGATACCCAAGGAGGAGAACCTGAAGCTGCTGGCGCCCGAGAAGGACCACCGCAGCGTGTACGCCCCCATGCGCTACATCCGCCAGGGGGTGCTGGAGAACCGAGAGGAGCGGAAGAAGTTCCGCCACGCGCCGCGCTTCGTGCCCGCGGGGCAGAGCACGCAGATGATTGTGGGCGCCACGGCGGAGACGGACAAGGACATCCTGCGCCTATCGTCCGCCCTCTACAGCCAACCAACGATGCGTCGCGTCTACTATTCGGGCTACGTGCCCGTCAATGCCTACGACCCGCGTCTGCCTGCGCTGAAGCAGCCGCCGCTGGTGCGCGAGAACCGCCTCTACCAGGCCGACTGGCTGATGCGTTTCTACCAGTTTCAGGTGGACGAGATTGTGGATGATGCCTATCCCGACCTCGACCTCGAGGTGGACCCCAAGCTGGCATGGGCCTTGCGCCACCCCGAGCAGTTTCCTGTCGATGTGAACAGGGCCGATTACGAGATGCTGCTCCGCGTGCCGGGCATCGGGGTGAAGTCTGCCCGCCTCATTGTGGCTTCGCGCCGCTTCGGGCGGCTGGGTTATTACCAGCTGAAGAAGATGGGGGCGGTGATGAAGAAGGCGCAATACTTCATCACCTGCAGCGAACTGCCCATGCTGACGGTGAACGAGCTGACGCCCCAGGGCGTGCGCCGCTTGCTGGTGAAGAAGAAGGCGAAAGGGGGAGATGACGGGCAGCTGACGCTGGACTTCGGGGGTGGAGAATAGACTGGGCGAGAAGTCTCTCCATTTATTCGCCCGATTGGAAAAAAATGCTTATTTTCGAAGCCTAATAACAATCTGTTTTACCATCTATTGATTTATGAAGAAACTTCTCTTACCCCTTTTTGCCTGTTGCTCCCTGTGGGCCCAGGCAGACGACGCGCCCCTGTGGCTGCGTTATCCCGCCTTGTCGCCCGACGGACGGGAGATAGCTTTCACCTACAAAGGTGACATCTATACTGTGCCTGTCGAAGGCGGACGGGCGGTACAACTGACGACGAACCCCCGTCACGACACGCGTCCCGTGTGGTCGCCCGACGGTCGCTACATCGCCTTTGCCTCCGACCGCGAAGGCAGCTTCGACGTCTATCTGATGGCTCGTGAGGGAGGAACGCCCCGACGCCTCACCACCCACTCGGGCAACGAATATCCCGAGACCTTCAAGGACAATGAGACAATACTCTTTACTGCCTCCATCCGTCCCGACGTGAAGGACAGTCAGTTCCCCTCGTCCCTCTTCCCGCAGATCTATGCGGTGGACACCAAGGGCGGACGCCCCGTACTCTTCTCGTCGCTGGCCATGCAGGAACTTTCGCTCAGCCGTGACGGCCGCCGCCTGCTCTATCAGGACCAAAAGGGATATGAGGACCCCTGGCGAAAGCATCACCAGTCGTCCATTACGAAAGACATCTGGCTGTGCACCCTCGACGGGGAGCGTACCTATCAGAAGATAACCCGCTTTGCCGGCGAAGACCGCGAACCCGTGTGGTCGGCCGACGGCCGTTCCTTCTACTACCTGAGCGAGGAGAGCGGCAGTTTCAACGTGTGGAAAGCGGCGGCCGACGGTTCGGAAAAACGCCAGCTGACGCGCCACACCACTCATCCTGTTCGCTCGCTCAGCGTGGCCGACGACGGCTTGTTGTGCTACACCTACGACGGCGAGCTCTACACCCTGCGCGAGGGTGGAAAACCGCAGAAGGTGGTCGTATCTATCGTGTCCGACCGCCTGGAGCGCGACGTGGTGAACCAGCTGCTGCGCGGCGGCGCGACAGACATTGCCGTGTCGCCCGGCGGCAAGGAGGTGGCTTTCATTGTGCATGGCGACGTCTACGTCACCTCGATGGAGTATGAAACCACCCGTCGCATCACCGACACGCCCCAACAGGAGCGCGACCTGAGTTTCAGCCCCGACGGCCGTTCGCTGGTTTATTCGGCCGAACGCGACGGTGTGTGGAGTGTCTATCTGGCGCGCCTCACCGACAAGGAAGAGAAGCTCTTCACCTACGCCGTCGGTGTGGAGGAAAAGCCGCTGGTGGTTTCGGGACGCACGTCCTTCCAACCCACCTTCTCGCCCGACGGCAAGGAAGTGGCCTTCCTCGAAGACCGCACCACGCTGCGCGTCATCAATCTGAAGTCGCGCAAGGTGCGGACGGTGCTCGACGGCAAGTACAATTACTCTTACTCCGACGGCGACCAGACCTACCAGTGGTCGCCCGACAGCCGCTGGCTCCTGGCCAAGTACATCAGTGTGGGCGGATGGAACAACACCGACATCGTGCTGGTAAAAGCCGACGGCAGCGGTGAGATGACCAACCTGACCGAAAGCGGATACTCCGACGGCAACCCCAAGTGGGTGCTGGGAGGCAAGGCCATGATCTGGTCGTCCGACCGTGCCGGCTATCGCAGCCATGGCAGCTGGGGTTCGGAGGACGACATGTACATCATGTTCTTCGATGCCGAGGCCTACGACAAGTTCAACCTCTCGAAAGAGGAGCTGGCGCTGGCGGAAGAGGCCGAGAAAGAGGAGAAGGAAGCGAAGGAAAAGGCTGAGAAAGAGAAAAAGGACAAGAAGAAAGACAAGAAGGAGGCCGACAAGGACGAGGAGAAGGAGGAAGAGGTGGAACCCCTCGTCTTCGACCTGGAAAACCGCAAGGACCGCGTCAGGAGGCTAACCATCAACTCCTCGCACATGGGCGACGCCGTACTGACGCCCAAGGGCGACAAGCTGTACTATTGTGCGGCTTTCGAGGGTGGATACGACCTGTGGGAGCGCAACTTCCGCGAGAACTCCACCAAGCTGCTCATCAAGAACGTGGGTGGCGGCAGCATGTCCATCGACAAGGACGGCAAGTACATCTACTTGCTCTCCGGCGGAGCCATCAAGAAAATCACTGTGGGCGAGAGCAAGGTGACGGGGGTAAGCTTTGCCGCCGACTTCCGCTACCGCCCGGCCGAGGAGCGTGCCTACATCTTCGATCACGCCTGGCGTCAGGTGAAGGACAAGTTCTACGACCCCGACCTGCATGGCGTTGACTGGGAAGGCTATCGTAAGGCCTACGAACGCTACCTGCCGCACATCAACAACAACTACGACTTCCAGGAGATGCTGTCCGAACTGTTGGGCGAGCTGAACGGTTCGCACACGGGTGCACGCTACAGCGCGCCGATGTCGGCGCCGACGGTGGCCGAGCTGGGTGTCTTCTTCGACGAACAGTATCAGGGCGACGGCCTCAAGGTGGCCGAAGTGCTGAAGCAGGGGCCATTGTCCAAGGCTGGTTGCCGCGTGAAGGCCGGCTGCATCATCGAGCAGATAGACGGACAGCCGGTGAAGGCCGGCGAGGATTACTTCCCGTTGCTGGCCGGCAAGGCGGGCAAGCGTGTCATGCTCTCCGTGTACGACCCCGCCACAGGCAAGCGTTTCGACGAGCAGGTGAAGCCTGTATCGCCGGGGGTCGTGTCGGGCCTCCTCTACAAACGTTGGGTGGAGCAGCGGCGTGAGTTGGTGGACCGCCTGTCGGGCGGACGCCTGGGTTATGTGCACGTCAAGGGTATGGACAGCCAGAGCTTCCGCGAGGTCTACTCCGAATTGTTGGGACGTTGCCGCAACAAGGAGGCCGTCATCGTAGATGTGCGCCACAACGGCGGCGGATGGCTGCACGAAGACTTGGCCGTGTTGCTCAGTGGCAAGGAATACCAGCGCTTCGAACCGCGCGGACAGTACATCGGCAGCGACCCCTTCAACCGCTGGCTGAAGCCTTCATGCGTACTGGTGTGCGAGAACAACTATTCGAATGCTCATGGCTTCCCCGTGGTTTACAAGACGTTGGGCTTGGGCAAGCTCATCGGTGCGCCTGTGCCGGGCACGATGACCGCCGTGTGGTGGGAGCGCCAGCTCGACCCGTCGCTCGTCTTCGGCATTCCGCAGGTGGGCGTGAAGGACGAGAACGGCCAGTACCTGGAGAACCACCAGTTGCAACCCGACATCGAGGTCTACAACTCGCCCGAGTCGCAACTGCGTGGCGAGGATACCCAGCTGGAGCGTGCCGTTGAGGAGATGCTGAAGCAGCTGGACAAACAGTAAGCGGCGTTCATGCAGATTATTTTTCAGTTTGACAATACCTTCGACGGCCTGTTGACGGCCGTCTTCGAGGCATATTCGCGGCGCACCTTCCCCGATGTCCTGTCGGTGGAGGGTGAGCCGCTTCCACTTTTCCATGACGAGGTGTTCACGGTGGTGACCGATACAGTGAAGGCAGAAAGGGTGTGGAAAGGGGTGCAGAAGAAGCTTTCGGCGGGTGCTTTACGCTGCCTGACCCAATGCTGGCTGGCCGAGGAGGCGGAGACGCCCATGGTGCTCTTCCGCTACATCCGCAAGGTAGTCGACGCGTCCCGATCCATCGAGACGAACTTTGCCGATCCCGATGTGCTGGCGTTTGCGCGCATGTGGAAGCGGGTGAGTGGGGAGCGGTGGCACCTCATTCAGTTCATCCGCTTTCAGAAGGCGGCCGATGGTACCTACTTTGCCGCCGTGGAGCCCGAAAAGAATGCCCTGCCGCTGGTGGTCGACCATTTCCGCGACCGCCTGGGCGACCAGCGTTGGGTGGTGTACGACGTGGGGCGCGGCTATGGCTTTTACTTCGACGGGCAGGAGGTGAGGCACGTCACCTTTGCCGACGACAGCCCTGTCGTCCGTCTGGTGGACGGACGCCTGGACGAGGAACTGATGGACAAGGACGAACGCCTCTTCCAACAGCTGTGGAAGACGTACTTCAAGGCCATCTGCATCAAGGAGCGTTGGAACCCGCGCAAGCACCGTCAGGACATGCCCGTGCGCTACTGGAAGTACCTGACGGAGAAGCAGGAGTGAGGAGCGTCAGTCGATGACCCAGCGGCGGTTGTGGGGCACAGTCTTCTTGGGGTCGTAGTGCATGCCCGCGCGGGTAGGAATCTTCAGCACATAGGTTCGTCCGCTCTTGTTCATCAGCGAGGTGTCGCGCAGCCAGGGGTTGAAGTCCTTGAGCTGGGCGTAGGTGATGCCTTTGCTTTGGGCGAACTGAGCCAGGTTTTCTATGCCCTTGGTGACGGTCACCGTGGTGCAAGCAACGGGCGGATAGAGCTGTTCGCGCTTCAGCATGAAGCCGTAGCGTTGCGGGTCGGTGAAGACAGCCTTGGCGGCCAGCAGGCGGAACATGTAGCGCGAGGTTTCCTCGACCAGCCACAGGTCGGCGGCTTGGTCGACCATCTGGCGCTGGAGCTGCTGGGTGATGCGTCCTTGGCCGGCGTTGTAGGCGGCGGCCACGCAGAGCCAGTTGCCATACTTGGCATACGAGGCCTTGAGGTACTTGCAGGCGGCGCGGGTGGCTTTCTCGAGGTTGTAGCGCTCGTCGATGTTCTGGTTCACTTCCAATCCGTATTCGCGCCCCGAGGCTTGCATGAACTGCCACATGCCGGCGGCTCCGGCGGGCGACTTGGCCAGGTGGTTCAGGCTGCTTTCGATGACGGCCAGATACTTGAAGTCGTCGGGTACGCCACATTCCTTCAAGATGGGTTCGATGACGGGGAAATAGCGGTTGGCGCGCTTCAGCGAGAGCATGGTGGACGAGTGCATGTAGGTGAAAGCCATTAGTTCGCGATCCATGCGTTCGCGGTGGTCATAGCGGTCCATGCGGATGGTTTGTCCGGCGAAGGTCACCTGGGCGGGGACGGAGGGCGAGGCGGTGAAGTGGGACACGTCGCTGCGCACGGAGTTCTGCTCGGGGTTGAAACGGGCGTTGCCCAGCAGGAAGGGCAGGGAGATGCCGATGCATAGGGTGGCCGTCGAGGCCAGTATCGGGCGGATGAGTTTCATTTTCATATCGGTCGTTACGTTTATATTTGTTTTTAGGAAATATTTCTATCGGTTTTTGACGGGGAGGCGCACCCACAGCCAGCGGGGGATGAGGCGCCAGAAGAAGACGAGCACGCAATAGCGTCCGTCGATGACGGCCACACGCTTCCGTCGGTCCACGGCGCGGACGATGGCGGCCGCCACGCGCGGTGCCTGCATCAGCATGGGGTAGCGTCCTCCCTTCAGCAGGTCGGTGGCCACGAAGCCGGGGCGGATGTCAGTGAAGCGGATGGGTAGTTTCTGCATGCGGGCCAGTTGGTCCAGCGCATCGATGTAGGTGTTCTGGAAACGCTTTGTGGCCGAGTAGGCGGGTGCCGCGCCCAGTCCCTGAGTTCCGGCGATGGAGCTGATGACGGCGATGTGGCCGCCTCCGTTTGACCGGAAGTAGTTGAAGGCGGCAGTGGTCAGGCGGATGAATCCACCGACGTTCGTGGCAGCCGTCTGCAGCTCGACGTCAGGCCGCAGGTCGGGGTTCTGCGCGCCGATGCCCGAGCTGAGGAAGAACACGTCCATACCGCCCAGGCGGTCGATGAGTTGGCGGAGCAGGTCGGAGGCATCTTCGGCAGTCACGTCCAGGCGCTGCACCTCTACCTGGTTTTCGGGATACTGCGCTCGGAAGCGGAGCAGGGCTTCTTCGCGTCGTCCGGCGATACCTAGCCTCCAGCCCCTTGTGGCCCAGATGCGCGCCACTTCCAGCCCGATGCCCGACGTGGCGCCTATGATGATGGCTCGTTTCATACGCTGTTATTCTCCTATGATGGTGGCTACTATCTTTCGTCGTTCCCGTCCGTTGCGGAATTCGCAGAGGTAGATGCCCTGCCAGATGCCCATGTTCAGCCGGTGGCCGGTGATGGGGATGGTCAGGCTTGCTCCCGTCAGCGTACTCTTGGCATGGGCGGGCATGTCGTCGTCGCCCTCGCATGTATGCTGGTAGTAAGGCTCCCGTTCTTTGACCAGATGGTTGAAGATGGCTTCCAGGTCGGTTTGTACGTCAGGGTCGGCGTTCTCGTTCAGGCTCAGTCCGGCGGAGGTATGCTTGATGAAGAGGTGGAGCAGCCCCATGGCCGGAAGTGGCGGCAGTTGCGCCACAATTTCGTCGGTCACGAGGTGGAAGCCCCTTCCGTGTGAGGGTAATGAAAATTCTTTCTGTAGAATGCTCATGGCTGATAGTGTTCTTTTTGTACGATTTAGTGGCAAATATAGCCAAAACTTGTTTAAACGTTTGCATTCGTCCGGTTAAATTCTTTGCCGTTTGTTGGGAAAATGCGATATTTGTCTGCTCAAAATCGAAAGCTGTTGAACAATATTAAGAGTATATCTATGGAAAAAGTGATTATTAATTCGTATGAAGAATTCGAGAAGCTGGTAGGTCAGCAGATTGGTGTATCGGACTATGTGCAGATCCCGCAGGAACGTATTAACCTCTTTGCCGATGCCACGTTGGATCACCAGTGGATACACGTCGACACCGAACGCGCCAAAGCCGAAAGTCCCTTCAAAAGCACCATCGTGCACGGTTACCTGACCCTTTCTATGCTGCCCTACTTGTGGAATCAGATTATTGAGGTGAACAACCTGAAGATGATGATCAACTATGGCATCGAGAAGATGAAGTTCGGCCAGGCTGTCCTGTCGGGCCAGAGCATCCGTCTGGTCGCTTCGATGCAGTCGCTGACTAACTTGCGTGGTGTGGCCAAGGCTGAAATCAAGTTTGCCATCGAAATCGAGGGTGAGAAGAAGAAAGCACTCGAGGGCGTGGCTGTCTTTCTCTACTATTTTAACTGATATCGGGCATGAAGAAATTACTTTGTCCGCAATGTAAGGTGGGTATTTTCTGTGTGAAGGACGCTCAGGGCAATCGTCTGCCGGTCTATGTTTCAGACCAGGGAGAGATTGTGCCGAAGGACGAAACAGCTTCTTTGGCAGGTTATGATCTGAGTGAAGTCTATTGTCTGGGATGTTCGTGGCACGGTAGCCCAAAGCGTCTGGTAAAGTATTGATATCTTTCTTTTATTTTTATATTTAGGCACGGATTGCGTAAATGCTTACGGATTTTTAGTTATTTCCCTGTATTCATCTGGGCGATTCGTGCTTAAAATGTATCTAATCTTTTTGTTTTCTGGTGTATTCATGCCATAGGTGCCGAAAAGCAGCCTGCGGGTGATAGAGCAGCATCCGTGGCCCTGCGTAGCGCATGACTTGGCGCATTCGTTCCTTCATTTCCGGCTTGTAGCAATGGACAGGGCAAAGGCGGCAGGTAGGCTTGTCTTCACCAAAACGGCAATGGGACAGGCGGGTGTGGGCATACGTCAATAGCTCTTGACAGGCAGAACACAGCTCTCGGTTTCCTTCTTTGCGGCGGCAGTAGAGGCGAATCATCACTTCCACGGTCTGTTTCTCTTGTCGGATACGTCGTTGCTCTTTTTCTGAGGTTGTTATCATTTGTAGTATGAAGGGTTAGGCTAGTGTCCTGCGATATTCGCAAGGCGTGTGTCCCACGTGTTTCTTGAACAGGCGGTTGAAGTGCTGGGAATATTGGAAGCCTAGTTCGTAGGCTATTTGGCTCACCGTCTTGTCCGTACCGGCTATCATTTCTTTGGACAGGTCGATGATTTTGTCCTGTATGTACTCTTGGGGTGACTTGCCCGTTTCCTTTTTGATTAGGTCGCCGAAGTAGTTGGGCGAGAGGCAAACTTTGTCGGCAAAGTAACGGACGGTGGGTAGGCCGTGTTCCTGCGCCAGATGGTTCAGAAAGTAGCCGTCCAGCAGGTCTTCGAACTTGTTTAGAACATTCTTGTTGACGGCTGCGCGGGTGTTGAATTGGCGTTCGTAGAAGCGTAGGCAGTAGTCCAGCAGGAGCTCAATGTTGCGTACGATGAGTCGTTTGCTATGTCGGTCGGCCGGTCGTTCCACCTCCATGCGTATTTTGTTCAGGCAGTCGGTGAAGATGTCTTTCTCTGTATCTGATAGGTGGAGTGCTTCGCTGGAGCTGTAG
>ERZ791575.1107-NODE-1107-length-9760-cov-2.011747_pt1 | contig 9760 bp, 10 predicted proteins | sample MGYA00509970_ERZ791575 | MGnify/ENA primary metagenome ERZ791575 (study PRJEB30046, sample SAMN00791935) | human gut metagenome | study: EMG produced TPA metagenomics assembly of the A metagenome-wide association study of gut microbiota in type 2... | reverse complement strand
CGCCTGCGTCAGCAGGCAGTGGAGTACGTCAAGTATAAAGAACAAAAGAAAGGAAGTATTATGCAGTACCAGTCATTTTTGATCAAGTATGCAGAGATTGGCACAAAGGGCAAAAACAGATACATGTTTGAAGATGCCCTGATCCGTCAGATCCGTTATGCCTTAAGCTCTGTAGACGGTGAGTTTGATGTTACAAAGGAATCCGGCCGTATTTATGTAAAGGCTTTAGGAGAGTATGATTATGATGATACCATTGAAGCGTTAAAGCGTGTATTTGGTATCGCAGATATCTGCCCAATGGTGCAGATCGACGATAAGGATTATGAGAACCTGAAAAAGCATGTAGTAGAATACATGGATCAGGTATATCCGGACAAGAATATCACATTTAAGGTAGATGCCAGGAGAGGAGATAAGCAGTATCCTGTAAGTTCTGAGCAGATCAACCGTGATATGGGTGAGGCAATCTTAGATGCTTTCCCAGAGATGAAGGTAGATGTACATCATCCGGATGTTCTCCTTCGTGTGGAGATCCGTCAGAAGGTAAACCTGTTCTCCCTGATGATCCCGGGACCGGGTGGTATGCCTATCGGTACCAATGGTCAGGCAATGCTGCTGCTTTCCGGTGGTATTGACAGCCCGGTTGCAGGTTATATGATCGCAAAGCGAGGTGTTAAGATCGACGCTGTTTATTTCCATGCGCCGCCATATACTTCAGAGCGTGCAAAACAAAAAGTCGTTGACCTTGCAAAAATTGTTGCAAAATATTCAGGACCGATCAATCTGCACGTTGTGAACTTTACGGATATCCAGCTTTATATCTACGAGCAGTGTCCGCATGAGGAATTGACGATCATCATGCGCCGTTACATGATGAAACTTGCAGAGCATTTTGCAAAAGAGAATAAATGTCTCGGTCTTATCACCGGAGAGAGTATCGGACAGGTGGCAAGCCAGACGATGCAGTCCCTTGCAGCAACGAATGAGGTATGTACAATGCCGGTCTATCGTCCGCTCATTGGATTTGACAAGCAGGAGATCGTCACGATTTCTGAAAAAATCGATGCATATGAGACATCCATTCTTCCATACGAAGACTGCTGTACCATTTTTGTGGCAAAACATCCGGTGACAAAACCGAACTTAAATGTGATCCATAATGATGAGAGAAAGTTAAGCGAAAAGATTGATACATTAATGCAGGAAGCCATTGATACGGTAGAAGTGATCCACATTGAGGGATAAAACAAAAAAAGCAGGCAGTATCGGAAAAAGGAACTGTCTGCTGCAAAAAGAAAAAGCCACAGAACGTATCTTCTGTGGCTCAAATCTTCGGAAATGATTAAACTAAATATGGTTTTAATACTTCCATGATTTCATCCATATTGCTTTCAGCATGAATTGCTAAATCAATTGGTTTGGATAAATCTAAACTGAAAATACCCATAATGGATTTTGCATCGATCACATATCTTCCGGAGATTAAATCGAAATCAAATTCGAACTGGGTGATTGCATTAACAAAAGATTTTACTTTGTCAATGGAGTTTAAAGAAATCTGTACTGTTTTCATGATAAAAAACCTCCTTAATTAACTATCAAAGTTAACTTTATAGTAATGGTTTTTTATGGAAAAGTCAACACAAAATAGGAGTATCGAATGAAAATAAATAAGAAAGCCGCACTGCACAATTTGGGATGCAAGGTAAATGCATATGAAACAGAGGCAATGCAGCAGATATTAGAAAATGCAGGTTATGAGATTGTCCCATTCACAGAATATGCGGATGTCTATGTGGTCAATACCTGTTCCGTTACCAATATGGCAGACCGCAAGTCAAGACAGATGCTGCATAAGGCGAAAAAGATGAACCCGGATGCAATCGTTGTAGGCGCCGGATGTTATGTGCAGACAAAAGAGGCAGAGGCACTGCTTGATGATACGGTGGATATCGTGATCGGAAATAACAAAAAACATGAATTGCTTGCCATGCTCGAAGCATATGAAAATGACCACGGAAAGTGTGGGAATGTGATCGATATCAATCATGAGAAGCAGGAATATGAGGAAATGTTCTTAGAGCGCACCGCAGAGCACACCAGAGCTTTTATCAAGGTGCAGGACGGATGCAACCAGTTCTGCAGCTACTGTATCATTCCTTTTGCAAGAGGAAGAGTGCGGAGCAGAAATTCTGAAGATGTGATCCGGGAAGTGAAACGCCTTGCGGAACATGGATTCAGGGAGATCGTCCTCACGGGGATCCACTTGAGTTCCTACGGTGTGGATACCGGTGACAATCTGCTTCATCTGATCCGGGAAGTGCATAATGTCGATGGGATTGAGCGGATAAGGCTTGGAAGCTTAGAACCGAGAATTGTGACGGATGGATTTGCGGCGGCACTTGCAGGACTGCCAAAGATCTGTCCGCATTTCCATCTTTCCTTACAGAGCGGATGCGATGCCACACTGCAGCGCATGAACCGCAGATATGATACAAGGGAATATGAAGAGGGATGTCAGATCCTGAGAAAATATTTTGACCATCCTGCCATCACGACAGATGTGATCGTAGGTTTTCCGGGAGAGACAGAGGAAGAATTTGCGGTTACAAAAGAATATTTAAAACGTATCCATTTTTATGAAATGCATATCTTCCAATATTCTAAGAGAGAAGGAACAAAGGCAGCTGTGATGGAACATCAGGTTCCGGAACCGGTGAAAAAAGAGCGGAGCAATATCCTTCTGGCGTTAGAGAAGAAAATGTCTGAAGAATTCCGGGAATACTATGTCGGAAAACAGGTGACAGCTCTGATGGAAGAGGCTTATGAATTTGAAGGTGAAACATATTTTACCGGATACACAAAAGAGTATGTAAAGATCGCTGTGAAGTCGGCAGCTGACCTTTCGAATCAGTTTGTGAAAGGAACGATCCGGGGCAGATTGACAGATGATATCTATCTTATGGTTGAATTTTAGGACAAACTATATTAGAATAAGCTAGAGGATTACTGTAATTATGAAGGCACTGAATAATTACGGATTACTTTCTTACCATAGAGTAAAGAAGAGTATAAGGGCGTGACAAATATGCAGAACATCAATAATACGCAATATTTCAGAGTGGAGAAGGAGCCGGAACTGCAGGTAAAGGATGTACTTGCAATTGTGTATCGTGCACTGAGCGAGAAGGGATACAATCCACTGAATCAGATTGTTGGATATATTATGTCAGGTGATCCTACTTATATCACCAGTCATAATAATGCAAGAAGTCTGATCATGAAAGTAGAGCGTGACGAATTAGTAGAAGAAGTATTGAAAGCATATATTAAGAATAATCATTGGAATTAAGGTACTTAAGAAGAATTGGATAAGTACAGATTAATATATGCCTTACAGGAAAAGTCTGTCCGGGTGAAGGGCAGAGGCATGGAGATTTTGAATGAGAATATTAGGTTTAGACTATGGCTCAAAGACTGTCGGTGTGGCAGTCAGCGATGAGCTTTTATTTACTGCGCAGGGACTGGAAATCGTCAGAAGACAGTCCCCTAATAAACTGCGCCAGTCTCTGGCAAGAATTGAGGAAATTATCAAAGAATATAACGTAGAGCGCATCGTTTTGGGTTATCCTAAGAACATGAATAATACAGAGGGTGAGCGCTGCGAAAAAACAAAAGAATTCAAAGAAATGCTGGAGCGTCGTACCGGACTTAATGTGATTCTGTGGGATGAGAGGCTGACGACCGTATCAGCAGATAAGCATATGATGGAATCAGGAATCCGCAGGGAAGACCGCAAAAAGTTTGTGGACGAGATTGCGGCTGTTTTTATCCTGCAGGGCTATCTTGACTATCTTGCAATGCATCCGGAAGAAAAATAAGGTCCATAGAAAGTAATCCCAATGACGACAGCAGACCAGAAAAATATAAGAAAGGAAGAAAGATGGAAAAAGTTATTTTTACAGATCCGGACACAAAAGAGAAAATTGAATTTTATGTGTTGGAAGAGACACAGATCAATGGAAAAAAATTTCTTTTTGTAACAGAAGAAGAGGATGGAGACAGTGAAGCATATATTTTAAAAGAGATTGCAGATGAAAATGATGATGTTGTCTACGAGATGGTGGAAGATGACAACGAACTTGCAGCTCTTGGTAAAGTGTTTGCGGAATTAATTGACGATGCAGATATTGAATATTAGTAAATTAAGAAATGGAATTGGAATTTTGAAGAAAAAGAAAGACAGAAATAACAGGAAAATATAACAGAAAATCTTACTGCGGAAGAGAATCGTAAAGAGATCACAGAGACAATAGAAAATGCTGCGGCAGAGAAGAAACCTGCACGCAGACCGGCACGAAAGAATGCAACAGCCACAAAGAAGAAAACAGACGAGGCAGCAGGGAAAGAAGAAAAAGGCGGAAAGGCTGAAAAGAAAGCCAGAGCAGAGAAGAAAACAAAAAGTGCGTCTGCAGAGACTGTAAAAGTGAAAAAGAGCGGAAAAAATAAAGATGGAGGAAAAGACTTGAAACAGAATGAACATTCCTCAAAACTTAAGATCATTCCACTTGGCGGATTAGAGCAGATTGGAATGAATATTACAGCTTTTGAGTATGAGGACAGTATTATTGTTGTGGATTGCGGATTGTCATTCCCGGAAGACGACATGTATGGAATTGATCTTGTGATCCCGGATATTACCTATTTGAAAGACAACATTGATAAAGTAAAGGGATTTTTTATCACACATGGTCATGAGGATCATATCGGTGCGATCCCTTATGTATTAAAAGAGGTAAATGCACCGATTTATGCAACAAAACTTACCAATGGTATTATCGAACACAAATTAAAAGAGCACAATATGCTCACAAAAGTAAAACGTAAAGTTGTAAAATACGGACAGCATATCAACCTTGGATGTTTCCGTGTGGAATTTATCAAGACAAACCACAGTATTCAGGATGCTGCAGCACTTGCTATTTATTCACCGGCAGGAATTGTTGTGCATACCGGAGACTTTAAAGTAGATTACACACCGGTATTTGGAGATGCGATCGATCTTCAGAGATTTGGTGAGATCGGTAAAAAAGGAGTTCTTGCATTAATGTGCGACAGTACAAATGCAGAGAGACCGGGATTTACCATGTCAGAGAAGACTGTTGGCAGAACGATTGATGCCATTTTTGATGATAATAAGAATTCAAGGATCATTATTGCAACTTTTGCATCGAATGTAGACCGTGTACAGCAGATCATCAATGCAGCGTATAAGAATGGAAGAAAAGTGATCGTGGAAGGCCGTAGTATGGTAAATATTATCGGCACTGCAAGCGAACTTGGATATATTAATATCCCGGATAACACACTGATCGATATTGAACAGTTAAAAAATTATCCGGACGAGCAGACCGTTATCATCACAACAGGAAGCCAGGGTGAGTCTATGGCGGCACTGTCAAGAATGGCATCCGGCATTCACCGCAAAGTGACGATCAAGCCAAACGATACGATCGTGTTAAGTTCCAACCCAATCCCTGGAAATGAGAAGGCAGTTTCCAATATTATCAATGAACTGTCCATGAAAGGTGCAAAGGTTATTTTCCAGGATGTACATGTATCCGGTCATGCGTGTCAGGAGGAGATTAAGTTGATCTACTCTCTGGTGAGACCGAAATATGCGATTCCGGTGCATGGAGAATACCGTCATCTGATCGCACAGGCGAGAGTGGCAGAGGAACTTGGAATTGACAAGGACAATATCTTTATCTTATCTTCCGGCGACGTATTAGAACTCGACGAGGAGAGCGCGGCAGTGACCGGAAAAGTCCATACCGGAGCGATCATGGTAGACGGACTTGGCGTCGGAGATGTCGGCAATATCGTATTGAGAGACAGACAGCATCTTGCAGAAGATGGTATTATCATTGTTGTATTGACATTGGAAGGCGGCTCCGGACAGGTGCTTGCAGGACCTGATATCGTATCCCGTGGATTTGTTTATGTCCGCGGTGCAGAGACACTCATGGAGGAAGCAAAGCAGGTACTGGATGAGAGAATGCAGTACTGCATGGATAAAGGCATCACAGACTGGGGCAAGATCAAGACAGAGATCAAAGATTCTCTCAGTGATTTTGTATGGAAAGAGACAAAGAGACGTCCGATGATCATGCCAATTATTATGGAAGTATAAAGCACTTGAAAAAAGCAGCTTGGGAGCAGATATGAGTCAGATAGAAGATGCTATGGATGGATTAATGACTGCAATCAGAAACAGTGAGGAATTCATCCGATATCAGGCAATTAAGGAAAAGGTACATGGCTTTCCAAAACTGGAAAGCCAGATCACAGAATTTCGTAAGAAAAATTATCTGCTGCAGAACAGTCAGGGAACTGTGGATCTGTATGAAGAGACAGACCGCATGGAGAATGAGTACCGGGAGTTTCGGAAGAATCCTATGGTGTCAGAGTATCTTGCAGCAGAAAATGCACTCTGCAAAATTGTGCAGCAGATCAACTGGACTTTGATCGAGGGACTGGAATTTGAAGTTGGCTTTGAGGAATCATGAGGGAAGAGATGAATTTGAACAAAGTAGTTTTTCGTTTTGTCAGCATTAGTTTTTCAATACTTGTCATTTTGCTGGTATTGATCGGATTTGTGAAAATTGGAACATATTGCTATGATTTTGGCTATCGTGTATTTACAGAGGCACCTGTCGATGCAGAGCCGGGCAGGGATGTTATCGTCCAGATCTCAGACGACATGTCAGACATGGACATCGCAAAGGAACTGAAAGAAAAAGGTCTTGTGGAGGATGCAAAGCTCTTTTTTGTGCAGTTGAAAGTTTCTGCCTATTCCGGCAAGCTTCATTCTGGTGTTTACACGTTAAATACGTCCATGACAGCAAGGGACATGATGGTGCTTATGGCAGCGAAACCGGAAAAGAGTTCTACCGATGACATGGAGACGGTCACAGACACTACCGAAGAGACAACTGAAGAGACAACCGATACACAGACAGATGCAGATACAGTCACAGGAGAGGAATAGAAGTGATCGTTGACGAGAGACTGGTAACATATATCAATTCCCTGGATACCGGGAATACAGAGATTTTAGATGAGATAGAACGCGAGGCATTAGAAACCTATGTGCCGATCGTGCGCAAGGAAATGCAGAGTTTTCTGAAACTGATCTTATCGATAAAAAGACCCGCAAGAATCCTTGAAGTTGGAACAGCAGTTGGATTTTCAGCAATTTTAATGGCTGAATACAATCCAATCCCATGTGAAATCACCACAATTGAGAATTATGAAAAAAGAATTCCCATTGCAAAACAAAATTTTGTGCGGGCAGGAAAAGAAAAACAGATCACCCTCTTAGAGGGGGATGCAGCAGATATCTTAAAAGAATTGCGGGAACCGTTTGATTTTATTTTTATGGATGCCGCAAAAGGGCAGTATATCCATTTTATGCCGGAAATCTTCAGATTGTTAAAACCGGAAGGGATTCTGGTATCAGACAATGTTTTGCAGGACGGAGATATTATCGAATCCCATTTTATTGTGACGAGAAGAAACCGTACGATTTATAAGAGAATGAGGGAATATCTGTACGAACTGACACATTCCGATGAGCTGGTAACTTCGGTGTTACCGATCGGAGATGGAATTACCGTGAGTGTGAAGAAATAGGAAAGGAAGGATACAAAAGGAATGAGAAGACCGGAACTTTTAATACCGGCAAGCAGCCTTGAAGTATTAAAAATAGCTGTTATTTACGGCGCAGATGCAGTATATATTGGTGGCGAGGCATTTGGACTGCGTGCGAAAGCAAAAAATTTTTCTATGGAAGAAATGAAAGAGGGAATTGAATTTGCACATGCGCATGATGTAAAGGTTTATGTCACTGCAAATATTCTGGCGCACAACGGCGATCTTGAGGGTGTGCGGGAATATTTCAAAGAGTTAAGGGAAATAAAACCGGATGCGCTGATCATTGCGGATCCGGGCGTATTCCAGATTGCAAAAGAGGTCTGTCCTGAGATTGAGCGCCATGTCAGCACACAGGCGAATAACACAAACTATGCGACTTATCTGTTCTGGTATGGACTTGGGGCAAAGCGTGTCGTCTCTGCAAGAGAGTTATCGATCACAGAGATCAAAGAGATCCGGGAACATATCCCGGATGATCTTGAGATCGAGACATTTATCCATGGCGCAATGTGTATTTCCTATTCCGGACGCTGCCTGCTTTCCAATTATTTTACCGGGAGAGATGCAAATCAGGGAGCATGTACACATCCGTGCAGATGGAAGTATTCCATCGTGGAAGAGACCAGACCAAATGAATATATGCCGGTATATGAAAATGAGCGTGGAACCTATATTTTTAACTCAAAAGATCTCTGCATGATCGAACATATTCCAGATCTTTTCGATGCAGGTATTGACAGTTTTAAAATAGAGGGTAGAATGAAGACAGCACTCTATGTTGCGACTGTGGCAAGAACATATCGTAAGGCAATTGATGATTATAAGAAATCACCGGAGCTTTATCAGCAAAATATGCCATGGTATTTAGATCAGATATCCAACTGTACCTACCGCCAGTTTACAACCGGATTTTTCTTTGGAAAGCCTTCAGATGAAGCACAGATTTACGACAATAACACCTATTTAAAAGAATACACATACCTCGGTATTGTGGGCGAAACAAATGAAGAAGGGCTATATCGTATTGAACAGCGTAATAAGTTTTCCGTTGGTGAGCAGATAGAAGTGATGAAGCCGGATGGAGAGAATATTGAAGTTACGGTAAAACGCATTGTGGATGAAGAGGGCAATGATATGGAATCTGCGCCGCATCCAAAACAGGTATTATATATCGATCTGGGACATCCATTGGAAATGTATGATATTTTACGCAGAAAAGAGTAGGCAGGAGTGACAGTTCAGCAGTTTACATGGAGCTGAATCACAATAAACGGACTGGAAAGGAATGGTTACGAGTATGGCACAGGAAAAATATGTTGCATATGTGGGCACCTATACCCATGAGAACAGTGTAGGAATTCATATTTATGATGTTGATGTAACGAAAGGTTATATGAAGGAACGCAAAGTTGTTCCAATTAATAATCCGTCTGATCTTGTTGTATCCAGGAACAGAAAATTCCTTTATTCTATTGCAGATGAAGGTGTGGAAGCTTTCAAAATTTTAAAAGACGGGGATCTCGAACCGATCAATGAACAGTGGATTGGTGGTATGAGAGGATGTTATGTCGAAGTAGATGATGAGAACCGTTATCTTTTTGTAGGCGGACACCATGATGGACGTGTTACCATGATGCGTCTGAATGAAGATGGAAGTATTGGTGATATCGCAGATGGTATTTTCCACAAAGGAATGGGAAGAAGTATTGCACAACGTAATTTTATCCCACATGTAGACTGTGTAAAATTGACACCGGATCAGAAGTTCCTCTGTGCAGTTGATAACGGACTTGATCAGGTAAAAATTTACCGTGTCGATTATGAATACGGAAAATTAGAGCTGGTCGATATTATCCGTGGACCACTGGAGTCAGCTCCTCGTATGATCCGTTTCTCCAGAGACGGCAGATTTGCATATATTCTGTACGAATTGCTGAATCAGGTAGAAGTGTACAGTTATAAGATTGTGGATGACATGCCTGTATTTGAAAAAATCCAGACGATCACCACAATGGGACCAAAAGATGATGATGTCTGCGCAGCA
>ERZ791575.1090-NODE-1090-length-9918-cov-2.469026_pt1 | contig 9918 bp, 8 predicted proteins | sample MGYA00509970_ERZ791575 | MGnify/ENA primary metagenome ERZ791575 (study PRJEB30046, sample SAMN00791935) | human gut metagenome | study: EMG produced TPA metagenomics assembly of the A metagenome-wide association study of gut microbiota in type 2... | reverse complement strand
TAGGACGCAAGATTTTCATTCTTGAAAGGGGGGTTCGATTCCCCCACGGGCTACGTGGAGAGAGTATATCAGAAAGATATATTCTCTCCTTTTTTTATTTCACTTTTTCACTTTTTTACACGCCTAAAATTCTCTACTCTCGATAATTATCAGTACTTTTGTTAGCTTAATAATTAGAAAGATTTTTACTGATTTAAAACGTAATAAGCTCATGAGTGAAGAAATTAAGAATACATCTTCAGACTATTCTGCGGACAGTATTCAGGTACTTGAAGGGTTAGAAGCTGTACGCAAAAGACCGGCGATGTATATTGGCGATATTAGCGAAAAAGGCCTTCACCATTTAGTGTACGAAGTGGTTGACAACTCAATTGATGAGGCTTTGGCCGGTTATTGTTCCAACGTCGATGTAATAATTAATGAAGACAATTCTATTGTTGTGACAGACAACGGGCGTGGTATTCCGGTCGATATTCATGAGAAAGAAGGAAAATCAGCACTGGAAGTCGTTTTGACCGTGCTCCATGCCGGAGGAAAATTCGATAAAGGAACGTATAAAGTTTCCGGCGGTCTGCATGGTGTGGGTGTTTCGTGTGTGAATGCCCTTTCAACCTATCTGAAAGCCGAAGTTCGCCGAAACGGTCATATCTATATGCAAGAATTCTCTTGCGGCAAACCGTTGCACGACGTGCAGATGGTGGGTGACGCCGACACAACCGGAACAACCATCACGTTCAAGCCGGATGGCAGCATTTTCACGGTTACTGAATACAAATATGATATTTTGGCTACACGTCTGCGCGAATTGGCCTTCCTGAATGCAGGTATTACCTTGCGTCTGACCGATAAGCGGGTACAGAAAGAAGATGGCACATACAAATCAGAAACCTTCCATTCAAACGAAGGTCTGAAAGAGTTTGTGCACTACATCGACCGCTCGAAGGAAAAACTGATTCCGGATGTGATCCATATCGTAACGGAAAAACAAGGTATTCCAGTGGAAGTAGCCATGACATACAATACATCGTACAATGAAAGTGTATTCTCGTATGTCAACGACATCAACACGATCGAAGGAGGTACACATGTGGCAGGCTTCCGTCGTGGTTTGACTCGTACGCTGAAGAAATATGCAGAAGATTCCAAACTGTTGGAAAAGGCAAAAGTAGAAATCCAGGGTGATGACTTCCGTGAAGGTCTGACTGCCGTGATCTCTATCAAGGTAGCAGAACCGCAGTTTGAAGGACAGACCAAGACAAAGCTGGGTAACTCGGAAGTGACCGGTGCTGTTGACCAGGCTGTCGGCGAAGCTTTGGGTTATTATCTGGAAGAACATCCGAAAGAAGCCAAGACAATCGTCGAGAAAGTAGTTTTGGCAGCATCAGCCCGCCAGGCTGCCCGTAAGGCACGCGAACAAGTATTGCGTAAGTCGCCTCTGACCGGTGGTGGACTGCCCGGAAAGTTGGCTGACTGTCAGTCGAAAGATGCTTCTTTATGCGAGTTGTTCCTGGTCGAGGGTGATTCGGCAGGCGGAACAGCCAAGCAGGGACGAAACAGTAAGTTCCAGGCTATCCTTCCGTTGCGCGGAAAGATCCTGAATGTGGAAAAGGCAATGGACCACAAGGTATTCGAAAGCGAAGAAATCCAGAACTTCTATCGGGCAATGGGCGTCACCATTGGTACGGAAGACGATCCGAAAGCCTTGAACATGGATAAGCTGCGTTATCATAAAGTCATCATCATGACCGATGCCGATGTGGACGGTAGCCATATCGCTACGCTGATCCTGACCTTCTTCTTCCGCCGTATGCGTGCCCTGATTGAAAACGGCTATGTATATCTGGCAACTCCGCCGCTTTATCTGTGCAAGAAAGGCAAAGTAGAAGAATATTGCTGGACTGACCAGCAGCGTCAGGCATTCATCCTGAAATATGGTGGTGGCGATGAAAAGCAGATCCAGACACAACGATACAAAGGTTTGGGTGAGATGAGTGATCACCAGTTATGGGAAACAACCATGAACCCGGACAACCGTACATTGAAGCAGATCACCATCGATAATGCAGCAGAAGCAGACCAGATCTTCTCGATGTTGATGGGTGAAGACGTAGGTCCGCGTCGTGAATTCATCGAAGAGAATGCTACGTATGCCAATATTGATGCCTAAGTAACAGAAGAGGACAAGTCGACAGGCAGACCGCCCGCCGGCTTATGAACTCACAAATTATAATCGACAATGAGCCAGCTGGAAATATATACCGCAACCGGGAAAATTCCTACTGGCTCTTTATTCTTTATAACAACGATCAAGAAGTAAGTAAATGATGAATTCTTCTTATCAACTGGCCTCTGTACTAAAAGAAGCCGATCAGTACCGATTGATAGAGTCGAGACCCCGCATTGGTATATCAGCCAACCGGAAAGACGGTCAGACATGCCTGGCCGAGACTTATATCCAAGCCGTTATCCTGGCAGGAGGAGCGCCGGTTGTCATCCCGGCAACAACCGATTTGTGTGTGCTGAGTGCCGTAGTGCAAGAACTGGATGGAATCCTGATGAGTGGCGGTTGTGATATCAATCCGCTCTTCCTCAACGAAGAGCCGGTCCCGGCCTTACAGGATGTGGATACGTTGCGCGACCGGTATGACTTGTCACTGATCCGCCTGGCTTCAAACCGCCAAATCCCAATCATGGGAATTTGTCGGGGACACCAGATGCTGAACGCAGCCTTTGGCGGAACGCTATATCAAGACATTTATACACAAGCCGAACAACCGCCCATCCGCCATAGTCAGAAAATGGCACGCGAAGAAGCATCGCATACAGTCCGACTGGAAGACGGCTGTGTCATTGCCGTCAATTCATTCCACCATCAGGCTGTGAAAGATCTGGCTCCGGAGTTTGTGCAGACTGCCGTAGCAACCGATGGAATCAATGAAGGCATGCGCCATCCGGAAAAATCCATCTTCAGCGTTCAATGGCATCCGGAAGCGATGGCAATCCATGGAGACGAAGAAGCCCAGGCGCTCTTCAACCACTTTATCGAAGAAGCCCGCATCTTCCGTCAAGCAAAAGAGTTACACCAACAGATCGCCACGATCGATTCACATACTGACACGCCCATGATCTTTCCGGGACATTTCAATATCGGAGAGAAACAAGGCGGGAAAGTGAATCTGCCCTTTATGGAAGAAGGCCGGATTGATGCCGCTTTCATGGTGGCTTATATTCCACAAGGAGCACGAGACGATGCTTCCCTGGCCAAAGCGACAGCCTATGCCGAAGAACGCCTGAAAGAAGTAATCCGCCAGGAAAAGTTGAATCCGACCCGCATGGGCATTGCCCGCACATCCGACGATCTGTTTCTTCTGAAGCAGGCTGGCAAAAAGGCCATCTTCCTGGGAATCGAAAACGGGTATGCACTGGGAAAAGACCTGGACAACATACGGAAATTCCGCGACATGGGTGTCAGCTACATCACCTTATGCCACAATGGCGACAATGATCTATGTGACTCGGCCCGCGGCAAAGGCGAATGGAAAGGCTTGAGTCCGCTGGGAAAACAGGCAGTAGCCGAAATGAACCGGTTGGGTGTCATGGTCGATATTTCCCATGCAGCCGAATCGACATTCTACGATGTGCTGGCTTGCAGCCGCTATCCGATTATTGCCTCGCACTCATCAGCCCGCGCGTTGTGTAATCACCCACGGAATCTAACCGATGCCCAAATCAAAGCATTGGCAGAACAAGGTGGAGTCGTACAGATATGCCTTTACAAAGGATTCATCAATCCGGAAGCTGAAAAGGCTTCGGTCAGTGACGCGATCCGGCATATCGACCACATCGTCGATTTGGTGGGAGTCAATCATGTCGGAATCGGCTCAGATTTCGATGGCGACGGCGAACTGATTGGTTGCCGGTCAAGCAACGAGTTGATCAATATCACCATGCATCTCTTGAAAGAAGGTTATTCAGATGCAGATATCAGCCAGATATGGGGTGGCAATTTCCTCCGTGTCATGCGCAAGGTACAATCTGCAAGACAGTAAAAAAACTCAAAATAGACAAGATCATGATTCGAATTCTTTATCTATTGGTTGCATCGGCCCTCTGGTCATGCAGCAACAAACCGGCCGAAACGGTGAGTGAGCAACCGTCGAACCAGCCGGTGGTCACACAAGCTTCAACAAACACGCCCGTATTTAACGCCGACAGCGCCTATCAGTTCGTGCAACGGCAAGTTGATTTCGGTCCCCGTGTGCCCAATACTTCCGCCCATAAACAGTGCGGGAACTATCTGGCCAGCGAATTGAAACGCTTCGGTGCACAAGTACATGAGCAAGAAATGACACTTACTGCCTACGACGGAACAGCACTCGAGTCGAAGAATATTATCGGAACTTACAATGCGGAAAGCGAAAAGCGCATCCTGCTTTTTGCCCATTGGGATTCGCGTCCATACTCGGACGAAGATCCGAATAAAGAAAACCTGCACAAGCCGATCGACGGAGCCGACGATGGAGCCAGCGGCGTGGGAGTCTTACTTGAGATCGCCCGTCAGCTGCAACAGAAAGCACCGGCAGTCGGTATTGATATCATCTTCTTCGATGCCGAAGATTACGGTATTCCGGATTTTGCCGAAGAAAAGTATGGTTACAAAAGTGGAACGTGGTGCCTTGGCAGCCGTTTCTGGGGAAAGAATCCGCATATCAAAGGATACAAGGCCGATTTCGGTATTCTGCTGGATATGGTTGGAGCCAAAGATGCCGTATTCTATAAAGAATATATTTCCATGCGCCATGCTGCCCGTTATGTAGATAAAGTATGGGAAACAGCACGCAACTTGGGTTTCGGCAAATACTTCATCAATGCCAATGGCGGAGGTGTGACAGACGACCATGAAGCAGTCATTGAAGAAACCGGTATTCCTTGCCTCGACATCATCAATTATGATCCGCAGTCGGAAAAAGGATTCCGTGCGCACTGGCATACGCAAAATGACAATATGAAGAACATCGACAAAGATGTATTAAAGGCTGTCGGACAGACCGTACTGGAGGTTGTTTATCAATATCAATAACCATATCAACAGAATTCACGGCAGGCATAAAGTCTACCGTGAATTCTGTATTTATATCCTCTCTTATCTCCCATTAAACCGATACCCCAAACCCAGCATGAGGTTATTCGGGTCTTTGAAATTACGCAACTGATAGCCGACATGCAAGAATAGCCGACGAGTAATGGAAGTCTTCAAAGCTGCTATCTGATAAAATCCTTTCAAATCCTCGCCCTGATAGAACACGTTATGGCCAACTCCCAGATTGATGGAAAAGATTGGCATCACCAGTTCGGCCCGAAGAGATAATCCCACACCGAATTGTTCCCGGAAAGGCGGACGGTAAAACCGGATATTCTCTGCAGACCGATCATCTCCAACCACATGGTCTTTGATGTTTGCACTCTCATCATACTGGGCATCCAACGAAATACCGGCCCGGAAACAGGCATTCAGATTATACATCGGATTGATATGGATGCCGGCAACACCAAAAGCCCCCGGCACCAATACCCGATCGTCGGGCCAGATGACACCCTTTCGCCGGGTTGCACCATAAAGAACTACATCATAGCTGAAATAGCGTTCAATCTCCGCCCGTGCTTTGCGCCGTGTTTCGACAGATGTCCGATACGAATGTGTTCCGAATGTCCGGATCAGACTCACACGTCCGCCCACAGTATTGACACCGGCATTAGGATAATGCGTATTCCCATTGGAAAAGTGCGTCACATCCACACCGGCAGTCAGATGCCAGTCGTTATTGATCTGCCAGTTTAGCAACCAGCCCAGGTTGATATAAGCATTCATCTTCGAGCCGACCACCATATTGCGCGGATTCAATTGCGGATCGTATTTTTTCCAGCCCCACGAGACGCCGAAGTTCCATTCGTAATCCAGCGTAAGCGAAGGAGCAAGCCGGGCAATAGGCGCTCCCTGAAAGACATAAGCACTCCAGGGCACACCGATTTCCTCCCGGTTCCGGAAGGTATGACAAGCCAATCCAATTCCCTGATAAACATCCGGGTATTGGCTTCCCCACCGGGAACGAGGATCAAAGCGGAATGCATATTTTAGATGAACCGATCCGGCACTTCGCATAGGCTCGTTAAATTTATTCTCTCCACCAAAGAAAGGATGCGTGTTCAACAAATATCCCTCTCTTAAATTGAACTCCAACTGATGCGACAACCGATGCCGTTTCAAACTGTCTGCTTCTTCCGATTTTACGGGCAACGGCACGATCTGACAAAGAATGAACATCACCCATGCCTGAAACAATTGATTTCGACAATACATACTGTTTATTTTCATGGTTGAATTGCCCAAAGATACGGATTTATTCCACGAATCGGTATTCCTTGCCCGAAAGTTTTTTCACCACGCAATCTCTGCCTTTCTTATTTGCAGATGTCAGAATATTTCCCGAATATTGCAGCGAATTTAAAATACAGCAAATATGACTATCAACGAAATTCAAGACAATGTGATCGAAGAGTTCTCGGCATTCGACGACTGGATGGATAAATATTCCCTGCTGATCGACCTGGGAAATAGTCTGCCGGCTCTTGACGAACGATACAAAACGGAAAGTAACCTGATTGAAGGTTGCCAAAGCCGTGTATGGCTGCAAGCCGATTATGTGGATGGTAAAATCATCTTCCAAGGTGAAAGCGATGCTGTAATCGTGAAAGGAATCGTGTCGCTGCTCATCAGCGTCCTGTCCGGCCACACACCGCAGGAAATTCTGGACGCCGACTTGTATTTCATCGAGAAGATCGGACTGAAAGAACACCTCTCGCCCACCCGTTCGAATGGTCTGGTGGCGATGGTAAAGCAAATGCATCTGTATGCAGTGGCTTTCCGTGCCAAGGAAATGGAATAAAATCAACGAGCCACACTCGAAATTATAGACTTCTACTATGAACACGGCAGCGTTCTCCGGAATGTTGCCGTGTTTTTTTTATCTCATCCCACTAAATATATCCCGATTTCCACAGAAAGGGATATAATATGACAGCGTATATCCTTCCGAACAAAATTCGGGATATAAATATGGTTTTTATATCCCCAAAAAGAAAGAGAAGGAGATACACGTGCGTGAATTTTTAGTATATTCGCAAACAGACAATCAAAACGAAGGAGGAGACATGAACTATTTGATACGACCCATCGCACTGAAGGAGATATACATCTCGGTATTGAAGGAAAAGCGTGTAACGAACGAAGAAGGCTGGACCCGGAAGGTTCCCGTGAGCCACGAGGTGCGGCCCAGCGGTTCGATCATCTTGGACACGGCCATCCGCGTGATGTACGAAACAAAGACCCGCAGCGCGAGCGAACTGGCAGAAAAAATGGGCGTGCCACTGCCCGACCTGAACGGTGCCTTGCGCATTTTGACCAACTTCGGCGCAACGGAACTCATCGAACAATACCGGTTGATGCAAGCCCAGGAATACTTGGCTTGTACCGACCTCACATATCAAGAAATCGCCCGGCGATGCGGATTCACGCACTATAACTCTTTCCACAAGATGTTCAAACGCCTCACCGGGATGTGCGTCCTGCCTTTCCGGAAGAAATACCGCCCGGCGAATTACCGGGAATTATACGGGTGGGAATGAACGATGCTCATTCCTCGACCCGGATGACTTCCCGCAAGCGGATGTCTTTGCATGAACGGCCTATCATCAGACGGAAATCGCCCGGTTCGACCACGCGCTGCATCGACTGATTGAGCATCGAAAGATCATCTTCATCCACCAGAAACGACACTTCCTTCGTCTCGCCCGGATTCAATGCGACCGACTGGTAATGAATCAGGCGGGTAATAGGCTGTGTAACCGACGCCACCTTATCGCGTATATACAACTGAGGCACTTCATACGCCTTATATTTCCCCTGATTCTGTACAGAGAACGATACTCGATAGGTATGCTTTCCAGCCGGCTGCACCTTCAGATCACGATAAGCAAAGTCACAATAACTCAATCCATAGCCGAAGGGGAACAATGGTTCGCCCGTCAGATTCAGGTAATCGTCACTTCGGCCTGTCGGCTTATGGCTGTAATTCAGTGGCAACTGAGCTTCGTCAATCGGATATGTGATAGGCAGTTTCCCCGAAGGATTCGCGTCGCCCAGCAAAATATCGGCTACCGCATCGCCACCGTCCTCGCCCGGATACCAGGCATTCAACACAGCCGGAACCTGATCCAGCCATTCCGACATCACAATGGCACTGCCTCCAATCAGTACGACCACAACCGGCTTTCCGGTAGCTGCCACCCGGCGGATCAGTTCTTCCTGCCGACCAGGCAAGGTCAGATAACCCCGATCACGGAACTCGCCTTCTTCAATACCAGCCACCACGACAGCCATATCGGCCGACTCGGCAGCCATTGCGGATTAACCCGACGGCAACCTTCCTCGTAAATCACTTCCGTTTTTCCCGCCAGTTTCTTCTTCAAGCCATCCAGAATACTCACTTTATCCACACCCGGACCACTATATCCACCCAAGCGAGCCTCGGTAGCATCCTGCCCGATCAAGGCAATCCGTTTCACCTCACGAGAAAGAGGCAAGGTCTGATGCTCATTCTTCAGCAAGACCATCGAACGGCAAGCTGCTTCATAAGCCAGCGCCCGATGTTCGGCACAGGCATTCCAACGGTCGGCTTCCGACTCATCCATATAAGGATGCTCGAACAATCCCAAGCGGAACTTCGCCTTCAGGACTTGACCGACAGCCCGGTTCAAGGCTTCCTCGGTAATCAAGCTTTGAAAGGAACCAGATGCGTTTCCTCCAAGAAGCGTTCGGTATAATGAATCGGATTACTGTCCCGACCGCCATCACCCGAATTCACGGCAAAATGCTTGGGTGTGGTGATAACTCCCAAGCGCTCAAAGTTCTTGACAAAGCTCACACCCATATCGGCCGACAAACGAGGATCTTCGCCATACGTTTCCTCCACGCGTCCCCAACGCACATCTGTCGCCAGATTGACAACCGGCGAAAGAATCTGGCGAATTCCCCGGCTTTTCGTTTCCATAGCAATCGCATGAGCAACCCGGCTCACCAAAGTCGTATCAAATGTTGCCGCCAAGGCAATCGCCTGCGGAAAAGCCGTAGCACCACCTCTCACCAGGCCATGCAAGGCTTCGTCAAAAATAATCGCCGGAATACCCAGACGCGTTTCTTCCACAAAATAACGCTGAATCTGATTGACCTTCTTTACCGTTTCGGCAGCCGTCAATTTTGGATTATACTGAAGCATCTGGCGCATCTGCGGATCATCAGCTCCTACCGTCGAAACCTGAAAGCCAAAGATTCCATCCTTAAACCGTTCTTTGCCAGCATCCAGATCGCTCGGCATCATATAAATCTGCCAGAACTTTTCTTCGATGGTCATTCGCTTCAACAAGTCATTCACTCGTTCCTCTATCGGAAGGTTCGGATTCTTATAAGGAAGCTCTTCGGCCTGTACGGAAACACTATACCCCCAAAACAAGCCTATCATTAATGCTGTAATCTTTTTCATGATAATAAAATTAAATGTCTAATGCAGATTGGTTCTTCAAATATACAAACTAATGATAGGCATGTTTTTCAGACGAGAATACTATAAATAAAAAGCCCCGCAATTCCGAAGAATTACGAGGCCATTTTGGAAGCAAGAGCGGAAGACGGGACTCGAACCCGCGACCCTAACCTTGGCAAGGTTATGCTCTACCAACTGAGCTACTTCCGCATAAAAGCTGTACTCGAAGCGGGACTTGAACCCGCACAGCTGCAATAGCCAAAGGATTTTAAGTCCTTCGTGTCTACCATTCCACCATTCGGGCAGCCTTAGAGCGAAAAAC
>ERZ791575.1089-NODE-1089-length-9937-cov-2.322101_pt1 | contig 9937 bp, 6 predicted proteins | sample MGYA00509970_ERZ791575 | MGnify/ENA primary metagenome ERZ791575 (study PRJEB30046, sample SAMN00791935) | human gut metagenome | study: EMG produced TPA metagenomics assembly of the A metagenome-wide association study of gut microbiota in type 2... | reverse complement strand
CGGGATCTTGTCACGATCGTCGAGACGCTCGCGGATTATGCGGCAACGAGCCGGGATACCGATATTCTGACCGAGTATGTCCGGCAGAGTTTAAAACGTGCGATCTCCAACAAATATTTTGGCGATGGAGAATCCGGCACCGTAGTGACGCTGGATCCACAGATCGAGCAGATGATCATGGGTTCTGTGAAGCAAACCGAACAGGGCGCATTTATCTCATTAGATCCGGCAGTAACGAAGAGCATCTTAAAGGCGACGGAGGACGAGGTCAAGAAGCTGGAGAGCAAGGGCGATGCACCGATTGTTGTTACATCACCGATTGTTCGTATGTATTTTAAGAAATTAACAAGTGACTACTTGAAAGACCTGATTGTTATCTCATATAATGAGATTGATTCGGAAGTGGAATTAAAATCCGTGGGAGTGATAACGATTCATGATAATTAAGAAGTATAAAGCACTAACTGAAAAAGAAGCAATCCTGCTCGCCAAGGAGGATCTGGGACCGGATGCGATTGTAATGAATGTGAAAAAAATCAAGCCGGGAGGAATCATGCGTCTCTTTAAAAAGTCGCGCGTGGAGCTGACGGCAGCGATCGATGATGATATGGAGGAACAGGCGGCGACTACTGCACCAGCAGCGGCTCCATCTGTCAAATCGGATGAACAGACAATTGATCTCAGGCAGGAACGCCGGGGTGAGTCCGCCGAGGAACCGTTCCTGTTTGGCAAGGCGTTTGGAGAGAACAAGGATTCCTACAGCGAGGAAGCACAGAACGCGATTGAGGAGAAAATTAACAGTATCGCGAAGCTTCTCGAACAGCAGATGCAGACACAGAAGTCAGCGGAAGCCTCGATTAAGGAAGCCGCCAATCAGGCGATTTCTTCAGGTGAGGCGACTGTAAAGGCGGAAGAAAAGAAAACGGAACCAGAGCAGTCGGGCAATAAGGTTGTGGATCTTGTAATCAAACAGTTGATGGACAGCGAGGTTTCGGAGGCACATGCAAAGGAAATCATTGACGAGCTGACTGTGAAGGATGATAAACAGCCGATCGACAACATACTGGCAAACGTATACCAGAAGATCGTTCTGAAGCTCGGCGAAATCCAGCCGTTAACTGCCGGTGAGAAGAAACCGAAGGTTGTATTTTTTGTCGGAAATACCGGCGTTGGAAAGACAACCACGATGGCAAAGCTGGCGTCGCTCTGTACGCTGGATATGAAATTAAAATGTGCGATGTTTTCTATCGACACATATCGTATTGCAGCAATTGAGCAGTTAAAGACGTATGCAAATATTTTGTCTGCGCCAATGGAGGTTGTGTATACTCCGGAGGAGATGGCGCAGAGTGTAGAAAAGTTTAAAAACTATGATCTGATCTTAGTTGACACAGCCGGACGCTCCCATAAGAGCGAAGAGCAGAAGGAAGACTTAAAGCAGATCATTGATTCCGTGAAGGAGTACGAGACAGAAGTGTTCCTCGTTGTATCTGCCACGGTAAAATATGCGGATCTGCTTTCCATTGCCAACACGTATGGCGAACTGTTTGATTATAATCTTATTTTCACAAAACTGGATGAGACAAATGGTCTGGGAAGCATATTGAATCTGAAACTGGATACAGGAAAACCGCTTTCTTATGTGACATGGGGACAGAATGTGCCGGATGATATCGGCGTTCTGGATCCACAGATTATTGCTAAGAAATTGTTAGGAGGTGGAAAGTGATGGATCAGGCAACGAAATTACGGGAACGCGTGCAGACCAATCAGGAAATCTCCAATGCAAGGGTAATTGCAATTACAAGTGGAAAGGGCGGTGTCGGCAAGACGACATTGTCAGTCAATATTGCGCTGGAGCTTGCGCGGCGCGGCAAAAAAGTGGTTGTATTTGACGCGGACTTCGGATTGGCAAATGTCGAGGTCATGCTTGGAATCCGCCCACAATATAACTTATTGGATCTGATACATAATAATAAATCTATGACAGAGATCATTACGCAGGGACCGGAAGGAATTGGATTTATCTCCGGTGGTTCGGGGGTGTCCGAGCTTGCGACACTCGATAATGCGAGTATCAAACTTTTGATTTCCGAATTAGTGAAGCTCGACCAGATGTATGATGTTGTGATTATTGATACAGGTGCGGGGATTACGGATTCCGTTATGGAGTTCGTCATGATGAGCCCGGAGGTCGTTCTGGTTGTGACACCGGAACCGACATCCATTACAGATTCTTACTCATTGCTTAAAGTACTGCGTAGAAAGAACAGCTTCAATCCGCTCTATAAGACAATCCATGTTGTAGCCAACCGTGTGGAAAATGAGGCGGAAGGGGCAGAAATCTTCCACAAGATCGATACGGTGTCTTCAAAGTTTTTGAATACAAAGCTTTCATTTCTGGGCGCTGTGCTGCAGGATAAGAATGCTTCCATGGCGGTTATTGAGCAGAAACCACTTGTGCAGGCATATCCGGGAACGACAGCCACAAAGGGAATCTGCCAGCTTGTCAATCGTCTGAGTGACGATACGGTTGAGGAGAGTAAGAAAAAAGAAGGAATTGCACGGGTATTTATTGATTTCTTCCGTTCAAAGAAGAGAATCCGTTAATTGTTAGATATAGACAGCAGAAAAAGGAAAAGATGGTACGTATGAATGGGAATAGCGATAGGTAATAAAATTGAATTGGTGCGACTCGATCAGGTTATTCGTAACGAGCAGAATAAAAAGGTCTATGTGAGCAAAATCTATGATATTCTGGATCAGGATAAATTACAGATTGCGATGCCGATTTTTGAGGGACGGATCGTACCTTTGGATTTAGATGAGCGTTATACGGCATGCTTTTATACAGAGCGTGGCTTGCTGCAATGCAATGTACAGGTAACTTCGCGTTATAAGAGCGGAAATCTGTTTTTCCTTGATATCAAGCTGCTTGGTGCCTTGGAGAAGGTGCAGCGGCGGCAGTTTTACCGGTATGACTGCCTGATCGATGCGCAGATCAGAGTGGTTTCGGATGAAGAATATGATACGGGAATTCCAGATGATATCTCTGTCCCGGAGGATGCCCTGCCGTGGCAGCCGGCACGAATTGTAGATATCAGTGGTGGTGGTCTCAGACTGAACCAGAGAACCAACATTGAGCGCAACGAAGTGGTAAAGGTAAAATTCATGGTCTCTATTGTCGGAGAAATTTTACAGTTTAATTTATTTGCGCGTATATTATCAAGTACACCTGTACGCGAACGTTCGGATATGTTTGAACAGCGTATGGAATTTTTGAAAATAACACAGGACGAGCGTGATAAGATTGTTCGTTTTATTTTTGAAAGTGAAAGAATGGAAATAGCGAATGGAAAACGATCCTAAAAAAATATTACTAATAGATGACTCTGCACTCATGAGAAGAGTCATGTCTGATATAATAAACCATATTGATGGATTTACAGTTGCATATCTTGCGGCGGATGGAGAGGAAGGTTATGCATATCTGTCGAAGCAGAACGATATTGACGTTGTTATGACGGATATCGATATGCCAAAGATGGATGGTCTGACCTTGATCAAAAAGTCGAAGGAAGCAGGTGTTGTTGCTCCATTTATTGTATTCAGTGCAAGAGAGGATTCCTATGCAGTCTTTACAGCACTGGATCTGGGCGCGATTGAGTTTATCCGGAAACCGGAACATATCTTTCAAAAGGATGTGCAGAGGTATGCTGAGAAGATCAAAAAAGCGCTCTGTATGGCAGTGGAGGTAAAGGAACGCACTCTGCATAAGGCGGAGGCTGCTTGTACCATGGAGCCGGAAAAACCTGTAATCATCAAAAAAAAGCATAGACAGAAAAACGGAAAAAAACTGGTGGCACTTGTGTGTTCCACTGGTGGACCACGGGCACTGCAGTCTGTGATACCAAAGCTTCCGAAAAATCTTGCTGCACCGGTTGTTTTAGTACAGCATATGCCAGAGGGATTTACGAAGACACTTGCGATGCGATTAAACGAGCAGAGCGCGGTATCTGTGAAGGAGGCTGCAGAGGGCGATGTATTAAAGAATGGTCATGTCTACATTGCCAAGGGTGGAACCCATCTGGCACTGCATGAAACAGCGAAGGGCTGTGAAGTGTTTTTCGATGAGACACCGCCAATCGGGGGCTTGAAACCGTGTGGAAATGTCATGCTTTCAAGTTTAAGTCATGTATCATATGACGAGATCATATGTGTCATTTTAACCGGAATGGGTGCAGATGGAACGAAGGGCACACAGGAACTTGCAAAGCACAAGCCGGTCTATGTGATCGCGCAGGATGAGGCAAGTAGTACCGTATATGGAATGCCGAAGGCAATCCGTGATGCCGGACTTTGTGACTGTGTGTGTGATCTGCAGCAGATTGCGGAAGAGATAACAAAGAAAGTAGGGGTGCAAGAATGGATTTAAGTCAATATCTGGAGATTTTTATTGATGAATCAAAAGAACATTTACAGACACTCAATGATCAGGTGCTGATATTGGAGTCAGAGCCGGAGAACGTTGATACGGTAAATGAGATTTTCAGAGCTGCCCATTCATTAAAGGGAATGGCAGGAACGATGGGATATAAGCGTATGCAGCGCTTGACACATGATATGGAGAATGTGTTCTCTGAGATCCGGAACGGAAAGATGAACGTCAATGCGGATCTGGTTGATATCGTATTCAAATGTCTGGATGCATTAGAGGGATATCTGACCAACATCATTGAAACCTCGGATGAAGGTACGGAGGACAATGATGAGCTGATTGCACAGTTAAATGCTGTTTTGCAGAATGGTCTGGCAGGAAGTGGTGAAGCACAGGCGGCAGCGACAAAAGAAGAGACCAAAGAGGAGAAAAAGCCAGAGGGCGGTGACCGTAGAAAATATCTGTCTATCCCATTGGCTGATTTCGAGAAGAATGCAATCAGTGAGGCGAAGGCACAGGGCATGCATGTATATGCCACAACGGTATATATTCAGGAAACCTGTCTGCTGAAGGCTGCACGTGCATTCCTTGTATTTAAGGGGTTGGAGAACAAGGGCGAGATTATCAAATCCGTACCAAGTGTACAGGATATCGAGGATGAAAAGTTTGACCTTGATTTTTCCATGTTTATCATCTCTGACAAATCGTTGGAGGAAGTAAAGAAAGCAATCGAGAATGTCTCTGAGATCGAGGAGGCAGTAATTGAGGAATATGAACTGAAGGAAGAAGAACCAGCGCAGACAGAGGCAAAGGAAGAAGAAAAAAAGCCAGAGGAGACAGTTGCCAAGGCGGCTGCACCTGAAAAGAAGGAAGAGAAGAAGGTATAGCAATTGGTGAAGAGAGAGGCGTTCTTAAAACCGCCCGCCTGATGAAACAGAACGGTATTTCTTTTGAGCAAATCAAATTATGTACGGGTTTATCTGACGAGGAAATTGAGAATTTATAAAAGGAATGTGAGTAGAGGTGCAGCGTGCTGCGCCTCCAATGAGATATGACTTCTATCTCTTGATAGAGATTACTGTTATAGAGGCTTATTCAGGGAAATGGGGATTACATACATGAAACAACCTTGTTTCGTCCTATAATCCATATATTTTGGAAAATAATATGAGTTTTTCCTTGTTGATTCGGAAATCCTCTTTATCTTTGCAACGAATCCGTAGCGGACAGCGGTCTGCGAGATGCGGTTTCATACATATTTAATGTAAGCATTTTACGAAGATTATTCCTAAGTATAAAATCTGGAAAATTTTAGTGTTACGGAATAATGGACAGTAAATGCTTGCGCTGGTTACGTATATAAAAGTGTCTACCATCTATAGGTAGATTATATTATATCGTATAAAGCGCGGGCTTGTTCTATTATTGTAACACGGGCGATTTCCAGATGCCTATACTTAAATAATAGCGAGCTCGCGCTTTTTTTATGTACTTTTCTTAGTGAACTGAAGATAACCAAAGCCGGGTTCGTTCTTAATCCCTTCGTAAAATTAATTGGTTGAATTATCCTTATTAATAACAATTAATTTTATTTCATTATGAACAAAAAAGTACTTACGCTTTGTGCGGCGATGCTGTTAACAGGGTCGCTGGCTACAATTGATGCAAAGCAAGTTCTTCCTGCTGAGACTCCGGGAATTGAAGTAGTGAAGACTGCTGAGGGTGCCAAAGTTATCTATTTTACAAAGGATGTTACTCTCGAAGATGGTGACTATCTGATGATAGAAGAAGATAATGTAACTATTGATGGTTATTATAATTATGCAAGACACACTCTGAATGGCCGTTTGGTTATTAAAGGTGAAGGTGTAACGGTGAAGAACTTGGTTATTAACAATATTGTTAAGATTAACAAGGGATCTTACACGAAAAATGCCATTACGGTAGTTGCATCTGAAGTTACGTTGTTGAATAATATCATTACCTGTGGTGTCGCTGAAAAAGGTGCTGAAGATGATGCTATGGCTAATGGTATTGTGATTTTCCCAACAAAAACAGCGGTTAAATACAATGTCGCAGGGAATACAATAAAAAGTGCGAAAGATGTAGCAGGAACTGATAACTCAGCTTCTAGTGGTTTGATTGTTGCAGAGAATACGACATCTACTGTTGATGAAGAGTTATCAGCGTCAACGATAACTTCTGAAACAATTGCTAAATTCAATTTAGCTTCTGTTACAGGAAATACTTTCGAAGATTGTGCTATTGATTATGTCTATGAAGCTTGGAATGGTGGCCATAGTGTTTCTAATATCTGCGTTACTCCATTAAAAGGGGATGATGAGTTAACAGCTGACGTTATAAAAGACAATATCGGTATTGCTAAGAACTTTGAATTTAAAGGCACTGCTGAAAAATTCATGGAGTTAGCAGGTAATAATAAACCTTCAGGAGCTTTAGCTGTTGTATGTTCTGACTTTAATGTATTGTATGATGGTGCAACTAATCCGGATAATGGTTTAGCTGCTATTATCAGTGATGCTAAGCTGTTGGATAAAGAAGTATTAGGGCATTCTCTTGTAGAGAAAGTAGATGCTAATAAGAACAATTATTATCTGCTGATTCAGAAGAGTGCTTCTGGCGATAATAATGTTATTTATACAGATGGTAGCACTGTAAAATATATTAAAGCTACTACAGCTGTATTGGAAAAAGCAGCAACAGATCCTGCTTATTTGTGGACAGCTTATGAAAATACAGACTTGGATGGAAGTTATACCATTTATTTCAAAAATAAGGCTGGTAAAACTTTTGCAGCTACTGATAAGAAGTCTGTAAATAATGTTTCTTATTTAAATGGTGTTCCATTGGCTGTAAGTGGTCCTAATTTGTCAGAAACAAAAACTCGTTATTATGGTTTGTACAAAGTATCAGACAACTACTTCACAGGTAATCAGTTAATCAAACGTTATGGTGATTACTTTACTTTGGGCATCACTTACAAGAACGACAAGAATAAAGATGTTGATATAACAGGTGTATTCGCAGGTCAGTTGCGCCCGGTTGCTTCTGTTGAATATAAAGCAGGAGAAGCTACATATAAAGATGCAGAGGATAATAAAGAGTTCATGTTGGTCAATGAAGAAGGTAACATCATCGTTATTGATACGAAAGCTCCTTTATTTGAAGCTTCAAATGATCATGGCTATGCCTTTACTACGATCACACCGAAACAGTGGACTGAATGGAAGAATACAGCATCTTTACGGACTAAGTATAACTATGTGACAGAGTTTAAACTTGCATACGATTATAATAATCAGTCAACAACTGAAGCTGTTACAAGTATTGAAATTGGAGGTTATACTGTTGGTCTTGAAAAGAAAGAAGGTAATATTATCTTGGTAGCTGATATAGAAGATCATTTACTTGATGATCCGACAATCAGCATCAAGTTGAATGCAGGTAACGGTATCGCTGCAAAAGACTGGTTAACTTCTCCTTCTTACTATACAATAGAAGCAATCAACAAAGACAAGAAAGCTCCTCACTACGGTAAAGTATTAGGTTTGAATGAATATGGTCAGATTGCCTGGGTTGCTCCTGAAAACGTTGATTTGACGAAGCCGGAAGGTCAGTTCGCTATCGATCAGAATTATAATTTCAAAAACCGTGAAAATAAAAATGCAAGCCTTGCATGGAATACAACAGTTTTGGTTGATGGTAACGTGTATAAAGTTGCAGGTGAAGAAGATGTCTATGCAGTAGTAACACCTGCTGGTAACGATACATTGCGTATCTCTGCAATTAAGACATATAAGTCATACGATGGTTTCAAACGCTTCACTGCTTCTCAGCTGAATGCCAATACTTACAAAGTGGCTATGAAGGCTCTGAATGGCGATGTAAACATCATCGAAAACCATAACGACAAACATCGTTTGGGCTTGGATGAAGAAAATTACACAGAATGGCGTATCGAAATGCCGACAGTAAAACTGCTGGATGCTACAGAAGATTTCACTCGCATGGCTGCTGATACAGTGAAGATCGAAACTCCGATTACGTACTATGTTGCAGGTAAAGGTTGGGTACAAACAAGTCTTGATCCAGAAGATGATTATTATGCACCGAATACAGAGTTGCAGATCTGCACTTACGTCTTGAAGAATACAGATAACAACGAATATCTGAATGGTGTTAATGACAACGAATCAGCTGGTAATGAATATTATGTATGTAATGCTGATAAGAAAACTGCCACTCGTGTAGCATTCAAGGAAAATGGTGAAGAATCATATAACTTGGTTCCTGCTTATGGATATTACGGTTATTATGTAGATAATAAGTATTATGATACAAATGATTGGATGACAGGTATGTCAAAGAAAGAATCTGAGTATGCAGATTATACTGACTATTTGTGGCTGTCAAGCAACAAGATCATCGGTGGTGTATCTACTTTGACTGGTGTATTGAAAGATGAAGCTTTGTATAAGGCAACAACTAACGATTTGTTTGTAATCGAGAAGGCTGAAGCTCCTACTTACAAGAAATTGGCTCAGGACGATAAGATTATCTTGACATTGAAAGAAAATCTGAAGGATGAATACGTACTGTTCGAAGATGGTGATTTTGCAGGTATGGGCAACCGTTTGGCTCATAAGGATATCAACCCGACTCTGTATGTAGATACAGCTTATGTAAATCGTGTTGGTAACTATGCATATCAGTATCTGTTGTCAGTAAGACCGACTCGCATTGATACAACTTACCAGTGCAACTTGCCGGAAGAACACGGCGTTCACCGTGCAGATACAACGAAGGGATTCTTCCTGGTTAACATGGTAGATTCAGCTAAGGCAAATCAGAATGTACATAACAACAAGTTCATGTACGATGGCGAATATAAGTTGGCATTCGTTGAAGGTTACCATACAAACGATAGCTTATTCTTCACAGAAGAGGGTAAAGTAGTATCTAAGATGGAAGTAGGTAACGGCGACTTCAATATTGCTAAGTATGCCTTCAAGATGGTAGATGAAACTGAAAACGAATTCGTAGTTGAAACAGCTTCTGGTTACAGTAAGAAGTATAACTATGTTGAGGATAACAATGGTCACGAACATTGGACAGTAGCTTCAGTTGAATCTAAACCAGGTTACTTACGTTGGGTAAATGACAACTTGGTTGTAACAGAAGACATCGACAAGGCTGCTATCTTCACAATGGAAGCAAGCGACAAAGAAGCTACTGCTAACGAAACCATCTCAACTGGTAACGTAGTAGTTGCAGGTGTTGACGGTGCTGTAGTAGTTAAGGGTGCTGAAGGTAAGAACGTAATCGTAAGTACCATCTTAGGTAAGGTAGTAGCTAACGAAGTAGTTTCTTCAGACAACGCAACCATCGCTGCTCCGGCTGGTATCGTAGTTGTATCAGTTGATGGCGAAAGCTTCAAGGTAGTAGTAAAATAATTGACAATTGACGATTGATAATTGA
>ERZ791575.1083-NODE-1083-length-9976-cov-2.285455_pt1 | contig 9976 bp, 5 predicted proteins | sample MGYA00509970_ERZ791575 | MGnify/ENA primary metagenome ERZ791575 (study PRJEB30046, sample SAMN00791935) | human gut metagenome | study: EMG produced TPA metagenomics assembly of the A metagenome-wide association study of gut microbiota in type 2... | reverse complement strand
CCGTTATCTTTCCTTTGCGCTGCTGTCTCACGGCCTTCTTGCGCACCTTGATGCGATTCTCCACCAGTTCCTTGTGGTAGAATATCAAATGTTGTTCCAATCCGGTGTAGGAGACATTGCAGCGGTCGGCTGCCTCCTGCACCGTGATATAACGGTCGGCACGCAGAAGCTCCACCGCTTCGGCATACTGTTCCTTGCACCACGGACGCGTGCCCCGGGGCAGGCCGTCGTCCAGTCCCAGCCGTTGCCGTGCCCTCTCGCGGAACTCCAGCACTTCGGGATAATGCGTCCGCAGCTGACGGCCGAGGTTCGTGCCGCTCAATCCGAACTTGCGGGCTATCTGCGACACGTTGTACTCTATATAGTCCATGCTGTCGCACGCTGCGATGGCCTCCTTATACTTGGCATGTGTTTCGGGCCTCTGCCCACGCCTCTGGTTCATCTTGATACCGCCGGCTTCTTCCCGGCTGCACTTGATGCCGTTGCGCTCCAGCATCAGATGCCGGTGGTAGATACCGATATAACGGGAAAATCCGCTGATGGAAATCCCGCACTGCCGGCATATCTCGGCGATGGAGAGGTCTGTGGCGGCATATAGTTCCAAGGCCGGGCGGTATTTGGCTTCCGTCTCCGGCTTGCAGCCCCTTATCCGGTTGCATTCGCACTCTTTTAAAGCCACATTAAAATAAGGATTTTCTCTCATAATCATGGATCTACCACACAACGAACGAAACAAGCATCCGAGCCACCGCTTTTGATCAGGTTGCCCTTGCTGATAAAATTGAAATCAAATGAGAAATAGTTGATATCCCATCCCAGGCTGACACCGTCCGTCGGCGTAAAGTAGTCTTGAGGAATTTCCGCATTTAACCAATAGATGCCTCCCGGTCGTTTGTACAAATCGTAAAACAACGGACGTTCCACGGGACTGGGATATAATTGTGTTCGGCCGGCAGCATATCTCAATACTCCATTGAGAGTTTCGGGATCTCCCCAAGTGGCTGTATAGCTCTGTTTTCTGTGTCCGTAGCCGGAGGCACCAATGGGAAAGAACAGATTCTTACCCGTTTTGCTGTTGTACGCAAAACAACCTCTCATTCCACGTCCTGACTTATTATGCTTATAGTCATAGCCGTAAGCTTCTACGATGTCATCAGCCGTTTCCGTGGCATCATCTCCATACAATACACCGTATCCCTGCTCTATATAACTATACTGCCTCAATTCCCAGAAGTCTGCGCCCGTAGCCACCCTGGCATTCGCCATTTGAGGATTACCGAACCCATCGGTCGTATTACTTTGAATAATGTCTGTCCACACCATTTTATCTCCGGTTGCCGCATTGGTAAAGCCATCTTCAGGATATATTTTGAAATCTCCCGGTGTAACATTTATCCACGGCTCACGCGGATTTTTATTACTCAACGCGTCTATCGGATGACTCCAATTTCCGAATTTGAACAGCGATCCTTCGTCCAACGGATTGGAAGCCAATTTGCTTGTAGTCTTCATATTCATGGCATACCACTTCACACCACCTGCAACCAAATCGTCAGGATTGTCACCTTGCCGCACGAAAATCAGATGCTGGCAGGTATAATTGTGATATTCCACGCGGATAATAGCATAACGGTTCTCTGACAGGTTATCTGACGACTGCTCAAAATTCACATTGAAATCAATTACGCTGCCGGTTTTACCATATATGGCTTTCCCATATTCCGGATCGTCCTTCAACTCCGTTGTCATAGGGTCAGTTACCGATAAAGTAATCCCTTTTCCATTCGTTTCCTTGACGACATAGGCTTTCCATTGTCCTTCAGATTGGAATGTTTTGAACATTTGGTCATTCTCTCTCGGCAATCGTTTCAACACGACATGAAACGACTTGTTATTTTTGAGAGATCTATATATCCCCTTCGGATTCACAACACGACGTACCTGGTATATCGGGACTTCATTTTCGAAGATTTTATCCAGCCCTTCCAGCTTGGTTGTAATCTTGACTCTCGCCTTTCTCTGATATGCCACGTAGGGATTATTCCCCGTGTATCCGGTCGTTGATATCATCTGCTTGGCGCGCGTGTACATAGGAATATAGATGTTGTATGTATTTGCTTCCGTGGGGTGTTTTTCTACACGGTATTTATCGTCTGGTTCTGAATTCTCCGTCGTGAATTCCTGGGAAGTTATGCCCTCAGGCAAAACAAAATCTTTATATTCACGTTCTCCACGTTTGGGAACTTTGTTGTAGTATTGCTCATTTGATCCGATTATATTTTCATATAAAACCGTTTCCGTTGTTTTATGTAATGACAGGAAACCGTTCCACGGTGCTGCAACACCATTCGGAGCACCCGTGAAATAAATATCACTACTGGCATTATAAGGTGCCCAGTTGTTTTCCAAGATTTCCGCTTTTATGTATTCTATCTTTCGGCCTCCTGTGTTCACCTTGATGGGATACATCATGGAATGGTTATACAAGTATGAGATATAATAAGGTTCGGGAGTCATCACGCCCGGTTCCGGCTCTTCGTACTCGATATGCCAATCTGCTTCATTGGCGAAGTTTTTGAATTTCAATGTCAGCTTGTAGTGGCAGTTACGCTTGGCGTTATAGTCTTTTTTCACGTCCTGTCCCAGCATGAAACGATAGATGATGTGCCCGTTGCCCAATCTCTCGGAATTGTTGGATATGTAGTGCGCATGTACTTCGATGTATGTACCGTAAGGTACGTCGTCTTTGAGCCTGTAAGTAGCGTCGTCTGGCACTCCCGGATGGTCAAGGGAACCGTTGTCGTCAGCATCCTGACGTTTGTCCGGCATATGGTCGCCGCTCCCCTGCATATTCTCGTAAAAATACAGCGCGGGAGCTGTTTCTTCGTGAGAACCGAGATAGGGACTACCCACCGTAATACGATGATCCGCACAACCTTCCCCGTATTCAAAATCTTCTGCCATATCTCCTTCATGATAGGTGATGGTTTCTCCGTCGGACATATCCTGTCCACTTCCCGGCATGTCCAAGGTATATCCTTCTCTCCCCACGTTATTATCCTTTCCCAAATAACATTGTGAAGGAATATCTTTAATCTGTACGGATTGGATATAGATAAATACACCCTCTTTCAAGTTGCTACCATCGAATGCAACCGTCACTTTCGATGCCGCACGGCGTAGCCAAGCATGGAGTTTCGGATTGCTTACATTCAATGTGATAGATTCATCGTAAGATGGGCTGGAAGTATTCGTGAAAAAGCCTATCATCTGGCCATTGGCGGCTATGTTTTCAGAATCCCATACCAAGGAAATGTTTTTAAGCCCGTCAACTGTCAGTATGTCACCGGAATATTTCTCAAATAAACTGTCAATGTTAGCCACGGCATACATATAGTACTTGCCGAAGTCGATTTCTTCCGGCAGGTTGAAAGTGGCCTGTTTGGTTTTTGTTTCCGCGCTACTTCCGTTTTCGGCATCATCATTATTACGGTCTTTTTCGGATACGGAATATTCATCTATTTTCCACTTATACTGTTCAATTAATTTCTTTGTATCGTAATCATACAACAACACATGCAGGCTGTGAATATCCTTTAAGGCATCCCCTGCCGCCTTTGTCCGGGTAAGTGCGGCGGACATGGGTTTGAAGTCTATTGTGGCGGAGATCTTCGCTTTGCCTTCGCCTATGATTTCTTGCTTCATAAATTCGTCATAGCAACTTGTGACGGTTGCTATCATCAGGAAGAGAATGATATGTCGTACAAAATGCTTCATATATTTCTTGTTTATTGTTTTACAATCCGAATTCCGGTTCAAGGATTACCTCACTATATGGAATCACATCCACTACGATTTCGTTGCTGTTATACATGGTTATGTTCACCACAAGATGGGTGTTGCGGAAGAGTGCCTTCAACTTATCGAGTTTGCAGACGAAAGTTTCAGCCCTTCCGACTATATTGATACTCAGGGTGTATTCCTGCTCTGTTGCTCCCGCTTTGAGATTTTTGCTTTCAGGCAGGTAGAAAACGGGAACAACACTTGCCACGCCCGGTTTTGAATTGTCCGGGTTATCTATATCAACTGTCGGTTTCCCGACCGTTACCTTTCCATGGGTATAGATGGTTGCCGTAGATTGTTCCGGCAGCTCGTAGTCCGTCAGCCAACCGAACCTGTTTGTTGCTGCATCGCTATCCACGTTTGAGGCATCGGAAACCGCTTTCAGCCAATCTATCCAAGTGGGGTATTTTTGGTTGGTTTCAGGGTTTTGAGTATCAGGGTAGCTGTTGACATGCGCCATCAGGAAGTTTTTATCCGCATGGCTCTCTATGGAGAAGTTTTCCACTGTTACTTCCTCGCCACGCCAGTTCTTGAAGTTCACGGTGAACTTGGTGGCAACGCGCACCACATAGAACACCCCGTCGAAATTCCCTTTCTCAGGGAAATCTATCTCGTACATGGAGGACATCGGGATGGGTTTCCCGGCAGAATAGTCCGGGGCGAAGTAGAGGCCGTTCACCGCGTCTTCAAAACCGGACATACCCTCCACATAGGTGTGGAAGAATGCGGACAACGTACTGTTTACATCCGCTACGCCTTCCACTGCAGACACGCTCTCCTCATTGGCGAAGAGGTATATCTTTTTCTTCTCGTCGGGTGTCACCTTGAGCAGGATGGCTCTCTGTACTTGTGCACCGTCCAGAGAATAGAACTTGTTGTGCTCCACCGTCCCGTTTTCATGCAGGACAATGACGCGCACGCTGTGCATCTTCTCATTGTCGGGCAGCGTTGCCGTTCCCGCCCTCGTCAGCCCGACAGGCTCTATGTTCAAATACAGGATAGCTTCCGAAATTTCCTCCGGCAAGGATTCTTCCTGACTGCTGCACGCCACCATAAAAGGCAGTGCGAATGCCGCCAGACAGACTACAATGCTATGTATAATGTTCGGTTTCATCAGTTCCAATCCTTCTATCTAATTATTCAATATCAACATTACTCAGCACCACACGCCATGACAGAATCTGAATGACGCAGCTGACCCAGTTGTGATCCTCGTCGAGAAAGAGAGTCATCACGCACTCGTCAAGACGGTCGAGGAACTCCCTCTCGTCCATCGGGTAGCGGTATTCCTCTTCATAGTACTCTTTTCCCATCAAGGCATAGTCTATCACCGGAATGCGTGCCACCGTCTTGCCTTCCCGGTTGGTGATGGTGAGCATCATTTTCTCGCGGTGTGTCTCTATCAGGCGGCCCACAGTGAAGTCGGCAACGAGGCCTTTCACCTTGCTGACGGCACTGTCGCCTTCCCTGCCGATGCCGGCCTCGACATTCTGTATATCCCAAGGGCGGTAGTTGATGTTCTCATCGGCCAGCAGTTCGTTGTCGTACGCCATAAGGCCGTTCTCATCATCTATGCGGAAGATGAAGTCTTCCTTATTCACATCTACTCCCGACAAGTGCTGCAGGATGACGCGGACATGGTTGGTGTTCTTTATCAAAGGCATGGTGTATTCGTAGCTGCCGCCGTCATCGTTGACAGGCAACGATACATCCAACGTGCCGTGGAAGAGACGGTACAAGTGTTCCTCACTGTATGCGCCCGATTCATCGTGCTGACGGTTCAACGCACACTGCAACTGTTCCATACGGGTCTCGCCCACACGGGCTTCGGGTACGGAGAATGATTCGTCACGCTCGCCGTCGTTCTGCAGCCCGCACCATGCCAGCAACTTGTAGTCGCCGGGGGGCAGGTCGAGCAGCATCGAATAGTCTTCCGCTGTTCCCGGAACAATCTGTTCCGCTTTCTGCCATGCCAGCACGCCCGACCGATCGAAGGCGTACAGATGGACAGACGAAACCTCGTTTGCGAAAGCGTCCGCCCACTTCAGGTTCATGTCATAGCGGAATTTGAGGCGATAATACACCGAGCAATCGCCTTCTTCATCGTAAATCACTCCATTGCAAGCGACAAGCGGGAATAGCAAAACGGCTACCGCCACAAACCATGCATTTCTGATACAAGCCGATATATTCATGTCAGTATTCTTTTGTTCATCGTATATATAGTATCTCCGGCAATTGTCGGAGTATGGATTTCCGTGTCAAGTGGGAAATGCCTCACGGGAATTTCCAAGGTCGCATCTCTCTTTGCACCGATGCGCGAGTGCATTTTGTTGAAAATATTTAAGGACGGGGAGAGAGTCCCTCCGGGGAATCCCTCCCCATCCGATGGTTTGTTTATTAGTCTTTCATCATATCAGTATGTCATCCGCATACGCATACGCAGGCATCACACTTATCCATCATTTTTACCAGTTGAGTTCCACATCGTTTTTAACTACGCGCCAAGAGAGGATGTTGATACGGGCTGCGATGAATGACTCTTCACCTTCCTCCGGTTTTTCGGGATAGATGATTTCATCCGGATCATACACCGGTGTGCCGAGACCTGCCAGTTTTGTTATTGTTGCGTCATAGATGTGGTTGCGCACAACACCTATCTTGTCGCCAAAGTGTCTGATTTCAAAGTAGTAATAGGTATAACCATCTTTCCATACTTTCGCAGAGCCGAGACCTTGCAGTTGGGCGTTGGCTTCATTGGCAGTAAGAGGCTGTGCGTCTTCGGTGTTCGATGCATACCATTTGCTATCTTCATCGGTTGCCAGCTGAACGTACGATTTGTAACGCCCCGGCTTTTCAATATCCGGTTTGCCGTTTTGGTCACTTGTTTCGCCGACTTCGGTAGCTGTTTTTACAGTCAGTTCTTCCGGAGTAATCTTGACGAATTTTGTTTCACCTTCAACTTCTACCTTTTTGTAAAGGCCGCAGCTATTTGCAAAGATTTTTTTCAGCCCGTCGATAGTTGTTCTTGTCGCACCGTACTCGGCAAATTCGAGTGCGTTGCCGTCTTTATCAACAAGCTGGGCTGAAATAATAACCTTGGTGGGTGTTGAAGCACTATTGCCTTCCGATGTTGTGATATCGGAAACGTATGGCGATGCGTTTTCGTTTACATAAACCCAGTCTGTTCCATCAAATTTTTTCTTGGCCTGAGCCTGGAACTTGTTGTCTTCAATTTGTCCTGATTCTCCATTCGGAACAAAAGCACCATACTCGTAAACTATACTTTCTGCATTGATTGCCCAAAAGCAACGGCAGTATTCCGCCCAGTTCCACGGAGTGCCACCGGCACCGAACAGAGTGGGGATCCAGTTCGGATTGATTTCTTTAACAAGACGGGATTTGTTGGAAACGGCGGTGGCGTTCCAGCCGAGGAACTTGACGTAGATTTCCTGTTCCCCAGTTGCCTCATCCAACTCAACTTTCTGGGAACCATCATCAGAAGTCTTGAAAATGTTTTCTGTACCCTCAACCGGCGTCAGGGAACTATTCAGGCGGACTTTTGCTACGGCACGCTCAACGTAAATATCTACAGGGTCATTCAGAGCTTCGCCCGGGGTCTTCTTGATTTTACCTACCGCACTGACTGCCATTTGCTTTACGTTGTCCTTTGCATAGGTGGAGTTACTCATCAAAAAATTGCCACTGGTGATGGCTGTCTTAGCGTCATGCGTTACACCGATAAGGCTTGCAAGGGAGCGCTCTGGGTTCGGATCCACTGTTATTGGGTTGATAATCGCAACAATCTTATCAGGGAGTTTATCTTCCTTGGGAGTCTCGATAATCAACTGTGCTGTGAGGATTTTTTCTACATTAGGCATATTGTTATCCTCTTCCTCGGTGACATTATTTTCCCACTCCAGATAGTTGACCCATTCGCTACCGTTTCTTTTTACTTTAGCAGCATTACCGTCTGCATCGAAGAAGTAAAAGCGCACTTTCGTTACCTTGTTCTCCGCTTCGAGACCTTCTTCGTATATAGCGCCGCTAGGGTTACCTGTGTGCTGATCACCGCCAGCACGGGTAGCACGGGTCCCATTAGTCGGGTTGGTTACAAGGTTTACCGTCAGAAACTGAGGCTCACTTAATTCACCGTTGTTGCCGGGGGCGATGTCTTCCTCGCTGGAACAGCCAACGAACGCCAGTCCGGCGACCATTGACAAGAATAGAGTTCTAATTCTCATGTTGTTAAAAATTAAAAGTTATTACTAAGTTTTATTCCTTTTGTCTTTCGTTCAGTTCTTCCAGCGTGGATGCCGCCTTTTCCAGCCCCATCACTTTCGCCTTGGTCAGATACTTGCGTGCCGTGGCGATATCGCCCTCACGCACGGCAAGCGCCCCACGCGCATAGACCGCCTCGGCAGAGTCGCCTGCTTTGTCGAGATACCTGCGTGCCGTGGCGAAATCATCCCTGCGGATGGCGGCATTGGCGGCATTGAGGTTGGCAACCTCATCGTTGGGGAACATGCGCGCGGCTGTTTCAAACACATCGGTAAACTCGTCCGTGCCGGGTTCATACTTTCCGGCAACGAGGTAGAACTCGTTCAGGCTCAGCTTCTGCGGCTGCATGGCCATGATGCGTTTTATTTCCTCCACATCGCTGAACGTGCGGATGGTGTAGTCGATACGGTAGTCCGTGTGGCGCAGTGCCGGATAGAACTGTTGCAACATGAAGCGGTATTCCTGCGGATAGGTCCGTTTGATTTTCGCTTCTTTGGCATCCGGCTCCATGTTGCTGTCTATCATTGCCAGAATCTCTGTGCGGTGATCCATGTCAGACTGTTCCACATAGCGGCGCAATCCCGCCCAGTCCTCCGGCTCGTGGTCGGTCCGGATGATGCTGTCTGCAAAGTGGTACAGCCGGCCGATGTGTTTCTTGAGTGCGGCGGTACGCCCGATGGCCAGGTCGGCATTGTGCTTGTACGGACTTTCGGGCGAAGCGAAACCTTTCAGCCACACAACGGTGATGGTGGCGTCCTTGTCGAGGCGCACGGAGTCGATGGTGGCTTGTATCTTGCCCAGCTCAACCGTGTTGCGTCGGTAGCCGGGATCAATCACCGTTTGGTTGACCGGGAAGTCGATGTATGCCGATCCGGACAGCGAACCGCTTTTCATGACTTCGGCCTTAGGCTGCACGAATACCAGTTCGGGGAAGAACGCCTCGCGATGCCGCCCCAGCTTGCCTTGGTATTCCGCCAGTATCTTCTGGCAGCATCCCCAGTCACTGCGGTGGAGGCTGAGCGTGGCCCCGTCCATCCAGTCCTTATAGACGATGGGGTTGGTGTATTCCATCCGTTCCGGCTTTTCCGACATACGGTAGGCAAGCTCCGATTCTCCGGAAATCGTGCCTATCCCGTTCCTCATATAATAGTAATACCTGCGGTGTCCGTAGATGCCCACCGACGGCAGGTCTAGCGAATCCGTCCCGTTGGCCAGCCGTGGGGTAAGCAATACGGCACGGTTGGAGTTCACATCAAGCTCCGACAAATCTATATCCATCGTAACGGTAAGGTACTTGCCATTGCGACTCATATTGAAGTTCTCAACAGACACACCGGGTATGATGCCCGTGGCTGTTTGCGCCATCGCTTCAGACATACCTGTCATGCCAAGCAGGGTTGCCAGTATGAATATCGTCCTTTTCATTTCACTGTAATTTAGAATAGATAAACCAAGTTAATGGCCGCTTTCGTGACACCCACGTAGTGATGCGGCTTGTCCGTTTCAATTTTCTTGCCGCATCCGGCACACCGGAAACGGTCGTAACGGGTGTAGGAATACCCGATACCTATTTCCGTTTCCAAATTCCAATGCCGGTCAAGTACAAAAGCGTAACCGTATGACACACCTCCTCCGGCGAACCACCCCTGATAGCGGGTGTCCTTCAGTTTGCGGAAGTCCGTTCCAAGAAAATTCACATGGAGATTGATGCCGCCGACATTATACTGTCCGCCGTGCAAATAGGCACCGAAATAGGAGCCACCCAAGCGGTCGCATAGCCAATACCTGACTCCGGGCCGCACTGCCCAATGCTTCCAGCGTTTGTCGTTTGAGAGCGTCCACGCATTGAACT
>ERZ791575.1081-NODE-1081-length-9979-cov-2.202942_pt1 | contig 9979 bp, 7 predicted proteins | sample MGYA00509970_ERZ791575 | MGnify/ENA primary metagenome ERZ791575 (study PRJEB30046, sample SAMN00791935) | human gut metagenome | study: EMG produced TPA metagenomics assembly of the A metagenome-wide association study of gut microbiota in type 2... | reverse complement strand
ATCACAGCCGTCATGCAGCGCCTGCATTGAGCAAACTTTATAGCTGTTCATTGTGCCATCGTAGTCGCCGGGAATTCGCGCGTACACCCACGCGCGGGGTCTTTTCTGTTCGTCCATTGTTCACCGTTCCTCATAAAAACTTAGTTGTTCGCCCTCCTGCAGAAAGCGTTCGTCTATCTCACGAAAAGTGCGCCGCCAACTAAAACGTTCGGTGGGTTTATTCGGCACGTCCTGTAATTCAAGCAACAGCTGCCAGGGTGGTATCTGTAGAGATGCCGCAGTTCGCTGATTGATGCGTTCGGGCAAAACCAACAACCCCCGCGTTTAGTGAAGTCATACAGCGGGGACAGCAGCTCCTCAGCTGCGCACATAGACCTCGCTTCGGGTTCGGCCACATGGTACTTGTCCAGCAAAGAAATCTGACCGGGCTTTAATCGTGCCAGTCGCTTGGGTTCATCTGCGGCGATGCCGATGTACTGCACCGTGTCCGGGGGCAATGCCTTCTGATATGCCTTGATCGGCGGCAGCTTGCAATCCCGCTGAATTGTACAGCGCCCACTCAGAGGGAATCCCGAAAGCATCCCCTTGGTTTTTCCTCGTGTGACAACATGGTAAAAGCAGGATAGATAGGTCTTTTCGGAGCGCAAAACCCGTGTCGGGATGCCGCGCTGTTCAAAATACGGGATTGCTGTTTCGTGGATAAATCGGTTGTGTTCGGGCAGCTCGCCGGATATTTCCTCGCTGAACATGACCTCGCAATACACAAGTTCGTCCAGCGGTTCACCATGCTGCAAGGCCAGCAGCGCGGTGGCGATACTGTCTTTTCCGAAACTGCAACTTAAAATGTGTTTTGCCATCTTCTCTCCTATAAAAATAGGGAGGGCCGCGCGGTCCTCCCCGTAAAAAAGTATATTTCATTTTCCGATTATTCCTTAGTCCTCGGTGTCCTCGTCATCATCGTCACGGGGCGCAATATCTTTGCGGCGGGCGCTCTTGTGGACCAGAACGGCCAGCCCTGCAAGAGAGATTCCCGCAATCGCCAGCAGCAGCCCCAACGGAGAATTATCGCCGGTCTTAGGAATTGTCAGCAGCGGCGTGGGGGTTGCAGTGGGTGCAGCGGGCGCTGGGGTCGTGTTCGGCGTGGGCTGCGGAGTATGGTCCGGGGTCGGCGTGTTGTCGGGGGTAGGTGTCGGTGTGTCCTCGCGGGCATCTTTCATTACCACGGTCTGCATCTCGCCGGTGGGCAGAACGGTAAAGTCGATACTTTCTGCAACCTTGTAGCCGTTGGGTGCGGTGATTTCCGTCAGTGTATAATCTCCTGCTGGCATCTTTTCCACATAATGCGGTTCGTTTGTGGAAATCCAACGGTCAATCTCGGTGCTGTCCTTGTCCTTGATAACCAGTTCTGCGCCGGGAAGTTCTTCGTTGGTGGTGATGTCTACCTTGGAAATTTTCACCTTGATGGTATCATCAAACATTTCAAAGGTCTGCACCTCACCTGTGGGCAGTACCTCAAACTCCACACGCTCCGCAATGGCATAACCGTCCGGGGCAGTCACTTCGGTCAAAGTATACTTGCCAGCAGGCAGCCTTTCCATGTAGTGCGGTGCATCGGTAGAAACCCAGCGGTCAATTTCGTTGCCTTTTTCATCGGTAAGCGTAAGTTCTGCGCCGGGAAGTTCTTCCTTGGTGGTAAGGTCTTTCTTGGAAATCTGCACCTTGGTAATATCATCCCGCATAATAACGGTGGCATCGTCCAGCAGTCTCCAGTCATCCCACTTCCAGAACAAAATGTTCTTGGTGGTCAGATAGTAAACTTCGCACTCCTCCAAAGGATTGCCGCCCTCGTCAGTTCTCTGAATCAGGCGGAACGTAATATTATCGGCCAGTGCGTACCCATCGGCGGCGCGGATCTCCGTCAGTGTGTAAGATTCACCGAAATGCAGCCCGGTCACGCGATGCGGTTCATCGGTGGACACCCATGTGGTTACGATGTTGCCATCCATGTCCTTGATAGCAAGTGTAGCGCCGGGCAGTTCTTCATCGTTGGTAAGGTCGCGCTTGCTTACCCACATTTCCGTAGGCTTATTGGAACAAGTGTTATCCAGCACCATAATAGCTTGTCCGTCATAGGTGAAAGTAACCTCCATCGGCTCCTCGTTGACATAATAGCCGAGAGGGGCGCGGAGTTCCTTGACGATGTAATTACCGCTGTTGGTGGTGGCGTCCTTGCGGATGCTGCTGCCGTAATACTCGCCGCGAATAGGAATATCGCAGTCAAAATAGGTGTAGCCGTCTGCGCCAGTTTCGGGGCTGGTGGCGACCAGTTCGCCCGCTGCAAACAGCAGCTTTCCGTCCACGCTGTAAATATCGTCGGCAGCGTACAGGTTGAATACCGCACCCGCAAGGTATTTGCCGGTTTCGCGGTCAACTTTGTAAACACCTACTTTGGCCTTTTCACGGTCATTGTGAAATTTTAAGGTCTGCTGCTCGGTGAAATCTGCGTTGGCATCCTTGCTGCGCACGATCTCAAAACTCTGGGAAGATGCAGCGCCGTCAACCTTGGCAATGCTCGTGGCCATAACCACATCGTTCAGTTCGTTATCCCATGCAAAGGTGACATCATAGCTTTCAGTGGTGCCGATATAGCCGTAAGGCTGCTTGGTTTCCTCAATGTGGTAGCTGCCCAGCGGCAGGGTCACGCTGACTTCGCCAATCGTGCCGTCATGGATTACGGACAGGAAATCGTAGGTGGCCTTGGTGCGGGCAGGGGCAAAGGCGGCAATGTCTGCGCTGCCGTCGCCGGTGGTGACTACGGCGACCACATCACCCTTGGCATACCAGAGCGTGCGGTTGCCATAATTGTCGGTCTGCCGATCCTGCGTATAAATATCCTCGGCGGCGGTGATGGTATACTCCGCACTGGCCAGCGGGCGGGTTTCATACACGAAATTGCCGTCCTCGGCCTCGCCGGTCATCCACGGGTCAAGTGCGCCAACTTCTGTTTTCCAGCCAGCTAAGACCTCGCCTGTTTTGCGGATCGTCAATTTGCCCAGCGTCTCATGGTTAGAGTAGTTTTCACCAATCACAAGGGTATCCATGCCGTTCTCGTTTTTGTCGCCGGTGGCTGCATAAATGCGGTCTGTGGTGATTTCAAAATCCACATAGTAGATGCCATCTGCATCGTCGGCCAAAATGCCGTTTTCATATCCGGCAGAATCCAGCCATTCGTTGTAGAATCCGTTCGGGCCGGTGACTTCCACAATGCGATATTTACCCAGCGGCAATTTTTCAGGCAGCGTCAAGATGCCCTCGCTGTTGGTGTAGAAAGTGTCTACATCTTTTGTCAGATGGCCGTTGACAGTATCGGTCATCGTGACGAGTTTTGGGTTGCCGTTGCTGTCATAACGGTAATGCCCCTGCTCGTCCAGCCAGTAGATTTGGAAAGCGGTGTCGGGCAGCAGTACCGGTTTGCCGGTTTCCTCGTCAATTTTTGTGATGCGGAGATAAACTTCGATTTCCTCGTCCAGTACCGTAAATTTCTGATAACTGTCAGAGCCTGTCATTACGCTGTCCTTGGGGGTGGCCATAGCGCCCCATGGGTTGTTATCCTGTTCGGGGTCAACGGTGACAATAAAAGGCTCAGCTTGGAACAGGTCGTGCGGTACGGTGGTTTCCACGACCAGATAAGTGCCATAGGGCAAGCCCTGCACACGAATATTTCCGGTGTCATTGCTGAAGATTTCAGCAAGCTGGTATTCGTTGGCGCTGCCGGTGGGCTGCCAGCCATCGCCCTTACCGTTCTTGTTTTCTCCTGCGGCAGTCAGCGTTTTGTTGTACGCGTCAATTTCGTCAGCGTTGACCTCATAGGTCTTTGCGATGGCCTGCGTTTCCGCAGAAAAATCCCACTTCGGATGCTCGTTATCGTAGGTCTTATCAATGTAGGCATCCAAAATGCTTTGCAGGGTGTAGCTGCCGCTGCGGGTCTGCTCAAACTGCTTCAGTTTGGACAGGTCGGACACAAGGAAGAAGGTAAAGCCTGCGCCCTCCAGTTCCAGTCCATTGCTTTGGCCGCTGGAGGATACGATTTTACTGATTTCCACATTGCCTTTTGCTACTTGGTCTTGGCTCTCGGCCAGTGCATTGTCAGCATGGATGTGGTAATTGGCGCTGTAACTGGTCTTGTCGATCTGTTCACCGGCTGCCTGTCGGTTGTCGGCAAAGGTGGTCTTTTCTACATACCAACCCTCATCAGAATAGGCAGGCGTGATGTAGTAATTATGCTCATCGCAGAGGTAGCCATCTGCAAAGGACAGGTAATAGGCATCGAAAGTCCAAGAGCCATCCAACGCTTTACCTTTAGAGACTGTAGAAAACTGGTTCTTGTACACCCAATCCGTGTACTGCCCGCTGCCGTTCTTGGCAAGCGCGGCGGTCTGCCCGGTGGCTGCCTTGGTGCGGCTGTCCACGGTGGGATAGGTGCCGGAAACAGCAAGAGCGCCCTCACGCAACGGAATGACCGTGCCGGTGGAGCGCTCTACCACATAATATTTGCCGAGGTACAGGTTTGCGAAGGTCAGCCAGCCGTCCTCGATTTTCGCGCTGGCGACCAGATGGTCCTTTTTGAGAATTGGCAGATAGTCATTGACCCACTGCCCGCTGTTGTCGCGGATTGTGGTGTGCCAGACGGAATTGCCGTCCGCATCCACAATTTTGGAGTAGTCCACCACGCCTGTCACGCCGTCAGGATGCGTAATATCTTCGGCGGCGTAAAGGTCGTACACGGCACCGTCCAGCGTGGCGTTGCCGTGGTCTGCCACATATTTCTCGGCATCCAAATCCACCTTGGAGATGCTGATTTCGCCCAAGGTGCGGTCATTTTTCATAACGCCGTCTGTTGGCGTGATTGTGTAGCTGTCCTCATTGGCCGCCTTGCCGCTATTGTCGGTGTTATAAGTGCGGCTGGGGTCTTTGGCAGTGTAGTAAATGGTAACGGTAGTTTCTACACCTGTACGGGTGACAAGTTTGGTGCCGCCTTTGTCGGCAGCGGCAACGTCGGCATTATAGTCAGCATTGTCCAGCCAGATTACAGAATTGTCCTTATCCTTGGTGATTTCGATATAGTAACCGCGCTTGCCCAGCGGAGTGTTGGCCATGCCGGGATGATTGATGTCTGTCCAATCGCCAAAATAGCCTGTGGGCGCTTTGGTTTCCACGATGATAAACTTGCCCGCATTACGTTGTGTGTAGTAGAGGGTGTGGCGCATAGAATCCGTGGTCGCATAGGCCGCACTGTTGATGACCGCATAAGTGCCATCGCCTTGGCGCTGCACACTGTAAGTGTTGTAACCGCCGGTGGGCTGGTATTTGCCTGTTACAGTATCCCACTGGAAAATCTCATATTGCGCGTCGGCAGCAATCTGATTGCCAGTTTCGCTGTCGGTTTTCGTGATGTTGACCTGCAAGGACCATTCATCGTTTTTCATCTGATAAGCATTGTTGGAATTGGCCGGTACAGAAATGGTCTGGTTGCTGCCATTGCTGCCCCAATACATTTCAAAACCGTAAGGAACACCCACTTCCTCATAGCGGAATTTGACGTTCGCCAGTTCAGCTTTTGCAGATGCAACTGCGTTGTCAACCATGCGCTGGGCTTCGCCCTGCAATTCGGCAATCGCAGCATCGCGGGCGCTGTCGGCGGCTGCATCGGCTTCGTCCTGCGTGGTGTAGGGGCCTACTCGCCCGCTGCGGCTGTCGGTGGTTTTGCTTACGGAGTAGTGCAGCGTCCAACTTGCGGATGCAGCACCGCCATTGTTTTGATAATTGTCATCGTTGGTATGGCCAGCAGTGGTGACGGTCTGTTTATCTGCGGGAGAAATATTCCATGTGCCGCCGTCAATAGTACCGCTTTTGGTGATGGGTTCAATCTCGATGGTCGCACCGTCCGCTTTCTCGGTGGTTTTGAGCTGCACCTTGTCGGTGATGATACCGTAGTCAAAAGCAAAGCTGCCGCTTGCGGTCTGCGCAGGGGCTTCCCAGTTGGCGTAAATTTCCTGCACGATGGGTTTGGGGTTCGGTTCGTCATCGGAGATTTCGGGGCCAATCACGGCTACAGTCTGCCAGCCCGCACGGCCCGGCTGATAAATATAGGTGTAGTAGCCGCGGGCGGATGCGTAAGCGTCTGTGCCCTCCAACAGCGTCTGCGCGGATTCAAGAAGAATTTTGGCGGCAGTGCTGTCGGGGTAATTCTCGATAATCTGCATCTGCGCATCTGTATAGATCGTGCGGCAGAAATCCAGCAAACTCGGCGCTTCTGCGGAGAGCGCAACCGGAGGGAACTCCTGCATACCGAGCGAAAGCTGGGTCAAACCGCCCCAGATTCTGTACTGGTTGCCATAGTGGTCGCCGGGTACATACTGGTCTGCGCCAACCATAGAAGTATTGACATAAGTGTACGTTGGACAGTTCTTGGGCTGGCCGTCTGCGCCGGGAGTGCAGCAGTACGCCTCATCGCCATTGAACCAAATCAACCAAGTGCTATTGACTTTGGCTACCTTGGTGATTTTGCCGCTTGTTACGTTGGGGATGGGGCGTTCACCGTAGGCAGCAATACCGGCATCAGCAAACGGAGACGCCACCGTGTGTTCACGGTCAATGGTGACATACAGCGTTTTAATCTGCGTGCTACCGTCCGGGCCGGTGTAGACAAGCTGTGCGTTAAAATCGGCAGCGGCCTGTACATATACGCCCATGACGGCGGCAGAGGTTTCATGGTAGCTATTGTGCAGCAAGGCATCGGCATCAGTGGCGGGTTCGCCGTAAAAGTCCAGCAAGGTCACGCCATCCGGCAGGATCATGTCGGTGCTGCTGCCGTCTGCGGGATATTCGACCTGTGCCATAATAGGAACAATGGCATAGTCTGCGCCATCCAGCAGGGGCGTGGCCATGGTAAGACCGTCATTGTCCAGTGCAGCGGCGGTCAGATAGCTGCCGCTGGTTTCTTCCAGTTGGCTTTCGGGCCACTCGGAAATACCGATTTTAGTTTCACCAGTGGCAACCGGCAGACCCTCGCTGCCGATATAGGAACCAATAGGTGCGTCGGGGAGATCGGTGTACAGTTCCGCGCCGACAACGGCAGCAGGGATTTCTTCTTCAGCAGGCTGCTCTTCTGCCGTTTCCGGGGTGGCTTCGGTTACATCCTCGCCGGGGTCGGGGCTGCTGGCATCGGTCTGGCCGTTGTCTGTTTCAGACGGCTCGGTCTGCTGCTCCATCTGCACGGTTTCCTCGGTGGGCTGCGGTGTGGGTTCCTCCGCAAACGCTGCACCGGGCAGCATGGAGCAGAGCATTACCGCCGCCGCAAACAGCGCGGTAACACGATGCTTTAATTTATAATGTGTTTCTTTCATTGTGAAATCCTTTCAAAACAGAGATTTTTTCACGAAAAAAAGCGCCTGCAAAATGCAGACGCTGCGGTTATCTTTCGGGGGTATCTTGGGCGGGCTGGCCTTTTGCTTTTTCAAATTTTCGCACTTGGTTTACAAAACCGTCCAATAGGCAGGTATGCGCTTGTAGGTCAGCGTAGTAACAGGAACGGTCAAATCCACGGCGATCCATATCTTTGATCGTGCGAATGGAATCTGCCCATTCTCTATTTGTGTGAGAAATACGACCATCTCCATCACGGGTTTGAATGGCCGCTGCCAACACATATTTTGTGCGTTCCAAACCATATTCCGCCACTACCTGTTCAACAGCGCCAGCGCCCAGCCGCATACCATCAAAGCGCTGTGCAAGCGCTGCGTCAATCTCGTCCCGACACCTTTCATTCAAGTGGCAAGACGCATGGTACTGCTGCAATTCGCCGTGTTCGCGGGCATAAGTGACGGACTGTCGATATACTTTGGGTGGGTTCTGCTGCTGCTCCTTTTTCAGCAAGTCATCTGCACGGTCTTCCACGCACTGAGCCACAATGCTCATATAATCGGTTTCCAGCTTGGAAAAATCCTTATACACATCCGCCAGCGGCGCGGGAGATTTCAGCAGCGCCCGCACCTGTGGAGGGGTGAGGTTCATTTCTTCCGTTGCAAGAATAATGTCCTCACGGACGCTGTACTCGTAGGCGTGGTGTAAAATTTCTTCTGGCGGCTGTGCGGTCAGCCATAGGCAATAGGCGCTCTGCTCCACCCGCATTTTTTCGCAGAGCTGCTCCTGCGGGGTCATTCTTTTACCTCGCACACCAAAGAATTGGTTTCCAGCACATGACGCCAAAAATCGACCTGCCTGTCATAAGACATATTTTCATAGCAGACATCAATCAGCGTTGCATACAGCTTTTCCTCATCTTCAGGGGAAATGGCAAGAGAAATATTGTTTTGCGAACAATAGCACAGGTAATCAACAAGGTCGCTCATAGTATCTGCACCGCTGTTCTCCAACAATTCTTCCCACTCGTGCGGAAAATCGAGATCTTCCAGCACAATATCCACCGTGTCGTCACACATAGGAATGCTTACGGTTACTTCCTCTCCCGGATGCGGGCTGAAACAGTCCAAAATAGGTAAACAGCCAGCGTGTCCGGCTGCATCTGCCAATGTGTTGGCTAACAGACTCATCATTTCATCGTGCGTCATAAAATCCTCCGAAGCAGATAAGATTCCACAAAAATTACGACTGCATACTGAATAAATCACTTCGTGTATGCAAATCATTCAACATCTCTCCATTCCAAGGAGTTGTTTTCAAGCATATCTTCCCAAAATACCATCTTGCCGTCCATGTCCATATTTTCATAGCAGATTTTGAGCAATGCAGTAGAAAGAATATCATCGGCACTTGAATTTTCGGATTTGCTTTTGTTCAGATAATCGGCAACGTCTCCAATCGTTTCAGCACCAATTTTTTTCAGTAACGGTTCGCACTCCTCCGGCCAGCTTTCGCTGCCCACCGGCATGATGCGCATAACAGCGTCAACAGAATACTCTATGCGAGTTTTATCCTCCTCGCACTGGGAGAAACCGTCTATAACGCTAATACAGCCCTCATACCTTGCCTTTGTAAGCAGGGTCAACGCTAATTCTTCAATAAGTTCGTCATAAATCATGTTTTCCTCCAATAGAAAAAGCGCCCACAAAAGTGAGCGCCCAGATAAAATATTCGGTTATGAGAACACCGGCAAACTTCCGTTTGCTGCATCCGTTTTCAGAATGGTGATCCAGTTGCTTTTGCCGTAGAGAAACCGCACGATATGCACCGTTTGCGTGGCATCGTCCACCGTATAGAACGCAAGGTAGTTCATAACGATGGTGAAGCGGATACCCCATAGGGAAAGCAGCTTGTCGGAAACGACTTCAAATTTGTGCGGGAATTCTGCCAGTGCTCCGATTTTTTCGTCGGCCACATCCAACAGCTTGTCGGCGGCAGTTGGATTTTTCAGTACAAGGTCGATATAGTCGTAGGCGTTCGCCATATCGCGCTCGGCGGCTTGGGTGACATGAATGTTGTATTTCATCTGCGCTCCCTGCGGTGGCGCAAATCAGCCATAACATCGGCAAAGGGGCGCGTGTTCCCGGCTTCCACGTCGGCAAGGCCCTCTTGCAGCTTGCTGTACAGTTCAATGCGGCCCGCCATTTCCTCGTAGGTTTCCATGCTCATAACGGCAAGGTCGCCCTTACCGTTTTTGGTAATAAAGACCGGCTCGTTGTAGGCATGGCAGTAAGAGGAAATGTCATTGTAGTTGTTTCTCAAATCTGCGCTGGAACGAATGTTCGGCATAAATAGCACCTCTCTTTCATACAGAAATTATATCATAATTTCTGTATGAAAACAAGTAGGAGTTTTAGTTGAAGGTAACAGTCCAGTAGGTATACTGCCCCTCGGCGGTGGAGCAAAACCAACAGCCGACACCCATGCTCGTAAAGCTGGCGTTGGTGATGTTGGCATAGTGGGCAGGACTGTTCTGCCAATAGCTGCATACGCTGCT
>ERZ791575.1075-NODE-1075-length-10010-cov-2.161527_pt1 | contig 10010 bp, 3 predicted proteins | sample MGYA00509970_ERZ791575 | MGnify/ENA primary metagenome ERZ791575 (study PRJEB30046, sample SAMN00791935) | human gut metagenome | study: EMG produced TPA metagenomics assembly of the A metagenome-wide association study of gut microbiota in type 2... | reverse complement strand
ATTCTGTTGCTGAATTCAATTACCACGAAATAGATGTTCCAGCCGGATACTTTTGCTGTAAAATTCAAGTAAAAGGTCTGAAAGGCGGCCATTCAGGAGGAGACATTCACTTAGGATTGGGCAATGCCAACAAAATTCTGACTCGTTTCCTGAGTCTTGCTTCTCAAAAATACGACCTCTACTTATGTGACATCGATGGAGGCAATTTGCGTAATGCCATAGCTCGGGAAGCTCATGCAATCATTGCCATACCTGAAAATGACAAACACAGTTTGCGAACCGATCTAAATATATTTGCAGCTGAAGTACAAAATGAATATAACGTCATCGATCCAGATTTGCAACTGATTATGGAATCAGAAAACTTCCATGCAAAAGCAATTGACCGCGATACCACACGCCGACTCCTTCAGGCACTCTACGCATGTCCTCACGGTGTATTTGCCATGAGTCAGGACATTCCCGGCCTGGTAGAAACATCTACCAATCTGGCTTCTGTCAAAATGAAACCCAACCATATTATCCGTATCGAAACCAGCCAACGTAGTTCCACGGCCTCCTCGAAACAAGACATTGCCAACATGGTACGTACTGTATTTGAAATGGCCGGCGCAACTGTTACTTTTGGCGACGGTTATCCAGGTTGGAAACCCAACCCACATTCCGAAATACTGGAAGTGGCCACTGCCTCCTATAAACGCCTGTTTGGCGTCGATGCCAAGGTTAAAGCGATCCATGCAGGACTGGAATGCGGCCTGTTCCTTGACAAATATCCGTCGCTCGACATGATTTCGTTTGGTCCTACTCTGCAAGGAGTACATTCACCAGACGAACGTATGCTGATACCAACGGTTCAGAAATTCTGGGATCATCTGTTGGATATTCTGAAAAACATTCCAACTAAATAATTACGGAACAGACGGATGATACTCTTTTTACAAAGACACAGGAAGAATACGAAACCGCGTTTCGCATTTTATTCTTTCTGTGTCTTTGTTTTTTCAAGCTACAGTCTGTTATGCAAGGCACAAAACAATGATACTCTGCCTTTCCGCGTAGTCAGTTACAATGTAGAAAACCTTTTTGACACCTATCATGACTCACTAAAAAACGACTACGAGTTTCTACCCGAGTCTGTTCGCCATTGGAACTATTCAAAATACAAGAAAAAGCTGAACGACATCGGCCGCACTCTCATTGCCGTGGGCGAATGGACACCTCCAGCACTAATAGCCCTATGTGAGGTTGAAAATGACAGTGTATTGTATGATCTGACACACTACTCCGTATTGCGTGAAGTCGGATACCGTTATGTGCTGACCCACTCCAACGACGAACGTGGTATTGATGTGGCCTTACTCTATCAACGTGGCTTGTTTAAATTATTAGACAATCACAGCATAACCATCGACAAACCCCGACCATCCGACCGGCCTACACGTGATATTTTGCATGTAAGCGGGATGTTATTGAACGGCGATACCTTAGACATACTGATCGCTCATTTCCCATCCCGTTCAGGCGGTGCGAAAGAGAGTGAACCATATCGACTAAAGGCCGCCCACCGGCTAAAACAGACAGTATCATCAGCCTTCGGCAATATCCACAGCTACTCATCATGGGAGACTTTAACGACTATCCTCACAATCGATCCATCAAGAAAATCATACAGGCAGAAGCTCTCGTTCCCGGCAATACGCCTCGTAACGATCAGCTATACCACTTGCTAGCCCGTAAGGTCCAAAAGGAGAAAAACTATGGAAGTTACAAATATCAGGGGGAATGGGGATTGCTTGACCACCTTATTGTATCAGGTAATCTGCTAAAGCCCGATGCTCCACTCACTACCAGTGAAGCACATGCTGGAGTAGCTCGCCTACCGTTCCTATTGGTTCCGGACAAAAGATTCGGCGGAGTCCAGCCTTTCCGTACTTATATCGGCCCTCGATACGAAGGAGGCATCAGCGATCACCTGCCTGTATGGGCAGAATTTCGACTGATTTACTAAAGAAATGGATCAATTACAGAACGAAAAATTAATCATTCAGATACATAAATCCGTCAATCTGACCTGTTGGAATCGAAATTACCCCTCCACACATTGCGGGTATCAAATAATTTTGCGAATATTGCACAAACAATAATCTATAATTTATCATGAAATACGCCATCTTATTATTTACATTCATTATAGGCAGCTTGTCTGCATCAGCTCAACATTTAGTTCAAATAGGAAAAGGTTACAGTTCCACTTCAGTCAACACAACCGTATTCCGCAACAGTTCGCTTGTTACCTTCAAGCAAAATCAATACACAGCCTATTACGACGCCGACGGCTATATGGTTATCGGTAAACGCAAACTAGGCTCCGAACATTGGGAACTTCAGCGTTCACAATACAAAGGTAATGTAACTGATGCCCACAATGTCATCAGCCTAATGGTAGACGGTGAAGGCTACTTGCATGTTGCTTTTGATCATCATGGACAACCGCTGAACTATTGTCGCAGTACGGCTCCCGAATCCCTTGTTTTAGGAGAGAAAGAACCGATGACCGGTAAAGACGAAGCCGATGTCACTTATCCAGAATTTTACCGTCTCTCCACCGGAGATTTGCTCTTCGTCTATCGTTCAGGAGCATCCGGAAGAGGAAATCTCGTATTAAACCGTTATAATTTGAAACAACGTAAATGGCAACGTGTCCAAGACGTGCTCATCGATGGCGAGGGACAGCGTAATGCCTACTGGCAACTGTACGTAGATGCCAAAGACGTAATCCATCTTTCGTGGGTATGGCGGGAAACATGGATGGTAGAAACCAACCACGACCTATGCTACGCCTGTTCATCAGACGGGGGAAAAACATGGCAAAAATCGAATGGCGAAACTTATAATCTGCCCATACGTGAAGCTAATGCAGAATACGCCTGCCGTATCCCCCAAAACAGCGAACTTATCAACCAAACCAGTATGAGTGCCGACACGGAAGGTCATCCTTATATTGTCACCTACTGGCGCGATACCGACAGTACCATTCCCCAGTATCGTCTGGTTTGGCATGACGGCATCAACTGGCACAACCGCCCCATCATGAATCGCACACAAGCTTTCTCTCTGAAAGGAGGAGGTACCAAAATGATTCCCATTTCTCGCCCCCGCATTGCAGTAGACAAAGGACGGGCTTTCTTCCTCTTTCGCGATGCTGAACGTGGCAGCAAGGTCTCCATGGCCTATACCGCTGACCTCAAAAGCGGAGAATGGCAAGTGACTGATCTTACCGACTTCAGTGTCGACGCATGGGAGCCCAGTCTCGATACGGAATTGTGGAAACAAAACCGTCAGCTTCATGTTTTCGTACAAGAAACCCATCAGGGCGACGGCGAGAAACAAATCGCTTCCGAACCAACTCCCGTATATGTACTCGAGATCAATACTAAACAATAATTAACATACAAAACTTATGAACAAAATTCTTAAAACATTTGCAGCCTGTTTCATTGGACTATTACCGGTTGCAACATTTGCCAAGACTTCCGAGGCCGAACAGGTCCGAAAGATCATTGACAAAGTGAACCAACACTGGCAAGCTGAAAACAAGCCAGAAGTACGTTCTTTCTGGGACAACGCAGCCTATCACACCGGCAACATGGAAGCTTACTTCCTGACAGGCAATGAGACTTACCGCGCCTACTCCGAGGCATGGGCCAAACACAACGAATGGAAAGGAGCCAAAAGCAACGACCGTTCCCAGTGGAAATATTCATACGGAGAATCGGACGAATACGTTCTGTTCGGCGATTATCAGATTTGTTTCCAAACGTATGCCGACCTTTATAATCTGGCACCTGAAGACTATAAAATCAAGCGTGCACGCGAAGTCATGGAATATCAGATGAGCACTCCGCAAAACGACTATTGGTGGTGGAGCGACGGTCTGTACATGGTTATGCCGGTCATGACAAAATTATATAAGATTACTCACAATTCTCTCTATCTGGACAAGTTATACGAATATATCACCTATTCCGACCAGATCATGTTCGACAAAGAAGAAAATCTCTATTACCGCGATGCCAAATACGTCTATCCCAAACACAAAAGTGTCAACGGGAAAAAAGACTTCTGGGCCCGTGGTGACGGATGGGTACTGGCCGGACTGGCTAAAGTGTTGAAAGATCTGCCGGCCGACTACAAGCATCGCGCCTTTTTCGTGGAGAAATTCCAGAAACTGGCTAAAGCAGTAGCTGCCATCCAGCAACCCGAAGGGTATTGGACCCGCAGTATGATGGATCCCGAACATGCGCCCGGCCCTGAAACAAGCGGTACCGCCTTCTTTACTTATGGCATCCTGTGGGGCATCAACAACGGTTATCTGGACGAGGCTGAATTCCTGCCCACTGTCAACAAAGCATGGAACTACCTGTCGAAAACCGCTCTTCAGAAAAACGGAGCTGTGGGTTATGTACAACCTATCGGCGAAAAAGCCATCCCCGGCCAGGTTGTTGATGCTAACTCTACCGCAAACTTCGGTGTAGGTGCCTTCCTGTTGGCAGCCTGTGAGTATGTACGTTACCTGGAAGCTCCCAAGACTCAAGACCGTGCTTACTGGTGTGACCTTGCCTACAAGATGGCTGCCCCAATCTTGAGTAATATGTCCAAAGGAGAACTTCAAAAGAACATGATTGTAGAAGTTAGTCCTACATGGGACGGTCGCGACAAAAGGGTAACCTACATGGAAGCTTTCGGCCGTCTGATGGCAGGTATCGCCCCTTGGCTTACCCTCCCCGATGACAATACAGCAGAAGGAACCATGCGCAAGCAATTACGCGAATGGGCTTTGAAAAGCTACGCCAACGCAGTAGATCCTCAGAGTCCCGACTACCTGCTGTGGCGTAAGGAAGGCCAGCCCCTAGTAGACGCAGCCTATATTGCAGAAAGCTTTCTCCGTGCATTCGATCAGCTGTGGAAACCTTTGGATGACACCACCAAGCAACGCTACATTGAAGAGTTCACGCTGTTACGCCGTATCGACCCGCCATACACTAATTGGCTGCTCTTCTCATCCACTATCGAAAGTTTCCTGGCTAAAGCCGGGGCACCTTATGATGCCTATCGTATCAATTCCGCTATCCGCAAGGTAGAAGAATGGTATACCGGAGACGGCTGGTATGCTGACGGCCCAAGCTTTGCTTTCGACTACTATAGCAGCTACGTATTCCATCCCATGTATCTGGAAACTCTTCAGGCCATGAAAGACGTCAAGGCTTATACACGCATACATTATTCCAAGTATTATGACCGTGCCTTGCACCGTGCCCAGAAGTACAGCCTGATACTGGAACGCTTCATCTCACCTGAAGGAACCTTCCCGGTCTTCGGACGATCCATCCCCTACCGTATGGCTACCATGCAACCCCTTGCTTTAATGGCCTGGTATCAGGAACTGCCGGCTGGTGTGACCAACGCTCAGGTACGTTGCGCCCTCACTGCCGTCATGAAACGTATGTTTGCCAGCGGCAACAATTTCAATGAAGGTGGTTATTTGACCATTGGATTCAGCGGACGACAGCCCAATATTGCAGACTGGTACACCAACAATGGTAGCTTATACATGACTTCCCTGGCTTTCCTGCCTTTGGGGCTGCCAGCCAGCCATCCATTCTGGACCGATGCCCCCCAGGACTGGACCAGCAAACGAGCTTGGAGCGAACAACCATTCCCCAAAGATCACCATTGGAAGGATGAAATCCGTACGTGGGATTTATTCTGATAATAACAGCATGTAGGGACGCACCACGGTGCGTCCGACCCTTCAGGCACGAATGATACAGATAAATTGTCATCCGTGCCTGAAATATAATATATCACCCCCGGCTCTTCTGCTTCAGATATTCCGAAGGAGCCATGCCATATTCATCCTTAAAGCACTGTCTGAAATAAGCCACACTACTGAAACCGGCTAAGTCTGAAATCTCAGCAATACTATACTCACCACCTAACAAGAGATCCACACTTTTCTTCAACTTCACTTTTCTCACAAATTCGTTGACCGACATATCTGTCAGACACTTAATTTTCCGATAAAGCGTAGAATGACTCATACACATTTTGTCGGCAATGAACCCCACATCAATCTTTTCCATGCTGAGATTCTCTTCAATAATACGGGCTACCTTATCCAAGAACTCGCGATCAAGCTTATTCAGTGTGTGATTTCCTTCACCCAAATCCTTTAAAGCCTCTTGAGTGGACGAACCTACTGACGATACAGTCTTTGCAGCAATCAGGGCCGCCAACTTTCTTCTACCAGCCAGCAGATTCTCAATTCTCCGAGTCAATAGACGAGCACTGAAAGGCTTGGCTATAAATGAATCGGCTCCAACGGCATACCCTTCTTCCCGATCCTGAATACTATCTTTGGCCGTCAGCAAAATCACAGGAATATGACTGGTACGCATATCCTGCTTCACACGTTTACAGAAAGCAATACCATCCATAATGGGCATCATAATGTCACTGACAATGACACTAGGTATACGAACCTTGGCGATGTCCCATCCTTCTTTTCCGTTGGAAGCAGTAAGTACCTCATACATATCCTCGAAGGAACTTCGGATATACTCACGGATATCATTGTTGTCTTCTACCACTAGCAGAACGGGACGTGCATCTTCCCCTTCAGCCAATGAATCCTTAACAGCAGTTTCAGCTACAGATGTTTTAGCACTACTTGAAACCTCCTGCTTATGTTGTGCATGAGGATATGTATTGTCGGTCAAAAGGCTGAGAGTAAAGCAGCTACCTTCATTCAGTTCACTTTCCACCATGATCTTTGCTTCATGCAAATCGGCCAATGACTTCACCAAAGCCAGCCCTATGCCTGTGCCTGAAGCCTGATGCTTGCCCTCCGCCTGATAATAACGATCAAAAATGTGAGGTATTGAGTCCGGATCAATGCCAAACCCTGTATCTTTTACCTTGATTTCAGTATAACTCTGCCCAGCTTCCTCACGTTTGTCGAGAGATAAAGTGATGACTCCCTCAGGTGTATACTTCATGGCATTGGACATCAGATTATTAAGAATAATCGTAACTATTTCGGGATCGAAATAGAGTTCTGTTTCTTCCGTTTCAATCTTCACCTCGATATCTACTCTACTGTTCTGATTCAACTCCTTGAAGCCCAAGCCGATTTCTCTTACCAACTTCCCGAGATTTGCTCTTTCTATCAGCAATTTCTGATTCTGAGTTTCTGTTTTTCGGAACTCCAATATCTGATTAATCAACGCCAGCAGCCTGTTGGCATTGTTGTGTATGATACCGATACGTTCCGCATGTTTCTGTGATAGCGACTTATCCGACAGAAGATCTTCCAAAGGTCCGATAATGAGCGTAAGCGGCGTACGCAACTCGTGTGTAATGTTGGTATAGAAACGAAGCCTTTCTGCATTAAGTTTCTCTCCATTCTCCAGCTGTTGGTGCTCCAGACTCAGTTTATTCTCCAAATCAAGTTTATGCTTATAGAAACGCAGAATAAAAAAGAGAATCAGGCATGCTACAGCCACATAGAACAGCTTTGCATACCACGCCAACCATAGAGGTGGTTCGATTACCAACGTCAATGAGGCAATATTCTCATCCGTCCAAGCTTGATTTCTCATCCGGGCATTCACCTTAAACGTATAATTTCCGTAGGGCAGATTCCTGAACGTAACCTGATTCTCACCATGCGTATTGTACCAGGAATCATTCAACCCTTCCATCTGATAAATATACTCCACCTGACCTGCTTGTGAGAAATCGGTCACATTGAAGCCAATTCTCAGATTATTGTTTCGATAAGAAAGCTTAATCTTATTCTTAACGATGGGGACCATTACCTCGGCATACTCCGGCCGTAAATCCCCCGTCATACTCCGACACTCAGTAAAGACTACTGGGGCCACCTTGTCACCATTATCAAGAGCAGCAGGATGAAAATAGCATACACCATTCTGCGAGCCAAAATAAATAGTGCCATCAGCTGTCCGACAAACCGATCCGTCCATAAAGTCACCACGGGGAACGCCGTCATGGTAATTATAATTTCTGAACATTCCTGTCGCTTTCTCATAACACGAAATACCATTGTTTGTACTGAACCAAATATTACCTTTCCCATCCTCCTGTATGGCTCTGACATAACTGTTCTCTATGCCGTCTTTCTCTGAAAATATACGGAATCCATTCGGATTGTCCGTCCGTTCAAAGAAAACAAGGCCGTTTCTTGTTGCAGCCCAGATTTCACCACGGCTATTCATAGCCAAATGGGATACAGCATTCGAAGCCATTCCATTGTCTGTAGTCAGGCTATAAACCAAATTATTGTGACGGTTCAATATCTGAATACCTTTACCAAAGGTACCGATCCACAGTTTTCCCTGCTTGTCACGCAGAATGCTGTGAACCATATTGTCGGACAACTGATTATTGATGCTGTCTTCGCAACCAAGCTGTCCGTTTTCATAGCTGTAGATACCGCTCTCTGTACCGATCCACATTTTACCATCCGTATCTTCATAGAAACATCTGACATCAAGATTAGGATATCCACTGCTAATCCGCTCCATTCGTCCCGTTTTGTGGCGATATACCGTCACCCCATCCAGATACATCCCCATCCAAAGGTCGCCGGAACGGTCGGTATAAATGACATTCACATGCGTATTCTTCACAGCCTGTGGCCTTAGCAAATCTTTCATTTTCCCTTTGTCAAATACTGCAACCTCATTCTCTCCGCCCAGCCACAAGTGTCCGTCCGCATCGACGTTGATTCCCCACACCTGTTTGTTGGTATACTCACCATAGCGTTTCATCTGATAAGGCAGCGTTTTGAACAAAGGCTGCAAATGGCTGATGACATCCACACCACCCCGATAATTACCAATCCAGATGTTACCGAAAGAATCTTCGAACAAACACCGGGCATTGGGTGAAGACAGACCGTGAATATCATTTGTCACTACAAGATTACGAAATTGCACCTGTTCAGGGCGGATAAAAGAATTTTGGCGTAAATCAAGAATGCTGACTCCGCCCATATTGGTACAAACCCAAATGTTTCCATCGCGTGTCTGCCTGATATCGTACACCTGATTGGACAATAGAGAACGGGGATTGTCTGGCTGATTACGGAAGGTCGTAAACTCCTTCGTAACCGGATTGAACAAAGAAAGACCGTTTTCCGTACCGACCCACATCCGTTCCGCACTATCCATCAGAATGGCATGAACCGTATTACTCGGAATGCTCTTGGGATCATCAGGAGAATGGCGGAAATTCTCGCAAGTACGTGTCTTCAAGTCTATGATACTGAGACCGTCATTCACGTGTCCCACATAGAGATGACCTTTCCCGTCATCGCACGAAGTCCAGTTACGCCCTGTAAATCCCTTGACATTGGACGTGCTGTAACACTCTATCTTCTTCGTCTTCCGGTCGTAATGATCGATGCCCAAATGATAATGAGTAATCCAGACACCACCATCCGCCGCCATTTTCAGGTCGGTCACGTCGTTTGTAATCAGTCCGCCATATACGTCTAAAGTCTCAAACGTCTGGCTGCCTACATCAAAGATACTGATACCATCGCGCTGCGTTCCTATCCAGATCGTATTGTCTTGCGGCACGGAAAGCAATGCATTATGTTCATTGCCGCTAATCTGTGAATTGTTTCGGTTATAAACAGTGAAGTAACGTCCGTCGAACTTGTTGAGTCCGGACTCTGTTGCAATCCATACACAGCCCTGGTTATCTTGCGTAATATCTACCACATAATTGTTCGACAACCCTTGTTCCACACCCATCCGTTTCAAAATCAAATCGTCCTGAAGTGCACGTATATCCAAAGGGAAACACAAAAACAATACTATGAGCGATATAAGGTAACCGGTTTTTATCATCATCGTATTAAACAGATTAATAGTACCCAGCAAAAGTAATGAAATAAGCCGAATGAAACAGATTTTGCG
>ERZ791575.1071-NODE-1071-length-10053-cov-2.216343_pt1 | contig 10053 bp, 6 predicted proteins | sample MGYA00509970_ERZ791575 | MGnify/ENA primary metagenome ERZ791575 (study PRJEB30046, sample SAMN00791935) | human gut metagenome | study: EMG produced TPA metagenomics assembly of the A metagenome-wide association study of gut microbiota in type 2... | reverse complement strand
CAAGCACGCAACCGACGATTTCCCGCGGTGCTAACACCTCATGCAATACGACGAATCCACCGAGCACTGCAAATACAGATTCCAGACTCATCACGATGGATGCAACTGCCGGATCTGCATATTTCTGTCCTGCGATCTGAAGCGTATACGCGATACCGCTCGAGAAGATACCCGCATACAGGATTGGGAACCATGCGGCGGCAAGATCACTCCATGCCGGCTGTTCGAAGATTGCCATGCAGATCAGGGATAACACACCGTTCGTAATAAACTGGATGCACGAAATCTTCACGCTGTCACAGTCGTTAAAATGATCGACCGTCAGGATATGTCCGGTGAAGCAGACTGCACACAGAAGTCCGAGCAGATCTCCAAAATACAGATTATCGATACCGCCGGACATGCACAGCATGTACATACCACCAAGGCAGACAAAAACTGCCACATAGACGATCTTATGTAATTTCTTCCCGAGTAATCCGGATACGATTGCAACCATAACCACATACGTTGCGGTGAGAAACCCCGATCTGCCTGAGCTAGCCACGCCTTCCGGATATGCCGCGATACCACTCTGCTGCAGATTCGTTGCGAAAAACAATACACAGCCACAGAGGATACCACCGATCACGGTCCGTTTTATATTTTCTTTTTCGACCGGTTCGCCACTTACCTTTGCTTTCTGATTCTTCATTCCCGTACGAGCAAGAATCAACAGCGCAAGAAATGCCGCTCCAACTATGGAGCGGCTTCCGTTAAATGTAAATGTTCCAATCTGATCAGATGCTGTTGTCTGTGCTACGAACGTCGTTCCCCAGAAGAACGCAGCAAACAGCAACATAATACTTCCTTTTGTCTTTTTCATTTCAAGCCTCTTATTCTGCATCAATTGGATCTTTCTTTTTCTCAACTGCCTTGATCACCTGCAACACAACATACAGTAAAATCAGACCGATTACCAGCGGAATCACAGGGCTCTTCATTACTCCCGGAAGTCCCTTGCTATTACCAAAGAATCCGGCAATAATGTAAGTGACGAACGATACAAGTGCGACTGTAATCGCATATGGAAGCTGTGTGCTTACATGATTGATGTGATTACACTGTGCACCTGCGGATGCCATAATTGTCGTATCCGAAATCGGTGAACAATGGTCTCCACATACGGCACCTGCCATACATGCAGAGATGGAAATGATCATCATCGTTGCGTTTGTTCCCTCGAATGCATTTACAACGATTGGAATCAGCATACCGAAGGTTCCCCATGAGGTTCCGGTTGCAAACGCAAGGAAGCATGCAATGATAAATACAAGTGCCGGCAGGAAACTAAGCAACGCATCCGGCGTACTCTTCACGAGCTCTGCCACAAATTCTTTTGCGCCAAGGCTGTCTGTCATCGCCTTCAATGTCCAGGCAAATGTCAGAATTAAAATTGCAGGAACCATCGCTTTAAATCCTTCCGGAATACAAGACATGGATTCGCTGAATTTCAATACGCGGCGGAACATATAATAGATAATCGTAATCACAAGTGCAAAGAAGCTGCCATACATCAATCCAACCGATGCATCACTGCCCGAAAATGCTTCTACAAATCCAACGCCTGAGAAAAATCCACCACTGTAAATCATGCCGATGACACAGGCTGTAATCAGAACGATCATTGGGAATACAAGGTCAATCACTTTACCCTTTGTCTCAACGACTTCATTTTCCGCGTTTGCATATGGACGGTCCGGTGTCGTGTAGATATCGCCCTTCAAAGCGTTCTTTTCATGTGTCCGCATCGGACCATAATCAATCTTTCTAACGATCAAAACAATCATAAATACAATCGTGAAAAGCGCATAATAGTTATATGGAATCGCACGGATAAAGATGGAGAATCCGTCCTCTCCCTCTACGAATCCGGCTACCGCTGCTGCCCATGATGAAATCGGGGCAATGATACAGACCGGAGCTGCTGTCGCATCAATGATATACGAAAGCTTCGCACGCGATACCTGATGCTTGTCTGTCACAGGACGCATCACGCTTCCAACTGTCAGACAGTTAAAATAATCATCAATAAAGATCAAAACACCGAGCGCAACTGACGCTAACTGTGCGCCAATCCGCGTCTTGATATGGGCGCTTGCCCATCGTCCGAACGCTGCCGAACCACCGGCTTTGTTCATCATACAGACCATAACACCGAGTATTACAAGAAATACCAGAATACCCATGTTATATGAATTGGTCAGCACGCGGACGATTCCGTCTTTGAATACATGGTTTACGGTTGCTTCAAATCTGAAGTTGGACCAGAACAGTCCACCGATCACAATTCCTAAAAAGAGTGAACTGTAAACCTCCTTTGTAATGAGTGCCAGCACGATTGCCACGACCGGCGGGATTAATGCCCAGAATGTTGCGTACATCTGTGGCACGTAATTTGCGATTTCTTCCATCTTCTCTCTTCTCTCCTCGTTTTCTTTCTTATTGTCTGCCGCCCATATTCAGTCGGCGACATGGTATCTGGTGCATCTTACAGCATGGATGCACGAAGCTCTTCCCCTGTTTTATTCACAAGGTAAGCCGGTGCAATATCAAATACGGTCTTGCAACCGCTTGCTCCCTCATTTGCAAGTCTGTGAGCCGCTCTTGCATAAGCAATCAGTACGCTGGATGTAAACTCAGGGTTTGAATCAAGCTTCAGGCTGTACTCGATGATATGCTTGTTCTCCTTGTTCCAGCCGGTCACACCGCTGCGGAGTACAAATCCACCATGTGGAATTCCGCTGTGGTTTGCCTTCAGCTCTTCTTCCGAAATGAAGTGAACCGTTGTATCGTAATCTGCGAAATAGTTCGGCATTGTCTTGATTTCTTCCTCAACTTTTGCCGCATCTGCGCCCTCTTCAAGCACTACGAAGCACTCTCTTGTATGCTTCTGTCTTGTTGTAAGCGCCGGATTCTCGCCGTTACGAACTGCCTCAAGTGCGGATTCTACGGGAATCGTATACTGCTTGGCATCCTTGACACCTGCGATACGACGGATGGCATCGGAATGTCCCTGACTGACACCCTTGCCCCAGAATGTATAATCATTTCCCTCCGGAAGCAATGCATTTCCGTACAGACGGTTGAGTGAGAACATGCCCGGATCCCAGCCAACGGAGATAATTCCGATATGTCCGCTTGCTTTTGCACTTGCGTCCACATTCGCAAAATGCTCCGGGATTCTTGCATGTGTATCAAAGCTGTCGATCACGTTGAAATATTTTGCACATTCCGGTGTCTGCTCCGGAAGATCGGTTGCGCTTCCGCCGCACAGAATCATAACATCGATTTTATCCTTCCAGTCTGCCATGTCCTTTACGTTGCACACCTTGGCTGTCTGGTTCTTAATAACCAATTCATCAGGATTTCTTCTTGTAAATACGGCAACTAATTCCATATCATCGTTCTGGTTGATGGCTGCTTCTACGCCGCGGCCGAGATTTCCGTATCCGTAAATTCCGATTCTCGTCATTTTGTTTTCCTCCTTATTCTATCTCCCTGCATGAGAACTTCTACTCTTTCTCCGAGTTATTCTGGATTTTCATTCTACGCAGACGCGCTCTCGCTCACTTCCGCACATAGCAGACACTAAACTCACTGCGTTCGTTAAGTGCTGATGTGCTCCAATGGTCTGCTTTAGAATTGAAAATCCAGAACAACTCGAATCTACATATAGCCTCTCATGCCCGAAGGTTGAATCAAATTAAAAATTTACAATCGAATCCACTTTAGCATACTTCGTTGCTTTTCACAACAAAATTCCGCTAAATCGTATCTTTTTGTACCTTTTCGTATGATTTTCGGGGTTATTCTTTGTTTGGTTGTTCGGTTGATGTGGTGGTGCTTGTTGTGGTGTTTGTTGATTTCCTGCCATACACGTAGCCGTAGAAATCGGTATTGATGACTTCATCGGACATGTAAAGTTTCGTTTCGACTTCCTTGATCTTATCGTCGATGTAGGATTGTGAAACTGTTTTTTCATCCACATAATAGGTCACTTCTCCGGTCTTCGTGTTATAGCCGATCTTGTCTGTCTTGAAGCTATGGTCGGCAAAGATGACAAGTTCTTCCGAATCGGATAAGATATCGTGTCCTGCGAGGATTCTGGAATCGTATGTCACACCAAGCAGATTCAGAACGGTTGGAAGAACATCCACACTCGCACAGAGCTTCTTGACATGAACCGGTTCTTCCATCGATGCAGACCAGATGCCAAGGCAGGAATGATGTTTTTCAAATGCATCATCGGATACATTCTTGCCTGCAAGCGCATCGTATCCGCTGTCTGTCAGTCCATATGGATAATGGTCCGGTGTCACGATGAACACGGTCTTCTCCAGCTTTCCAGCTTCATCCAGCTTGTCGATCAGATCCTCTAATGCTTTATCGAGCTCCATCTGTGCAGCAATATACGCCACCGCGTCTTCCGGCAAGTCCATTCCTTCTGTGCATTTTTCTGCTTCCTCACGGTTCTTCAGGCACATGGCATTGTAATCGTAATTATATGGAAGATGCCCGCTGAATGTCATAAAATACATCAGAAACGGTTCTTCGTTAATAAACTCCTTGTATACTGCCTCGATCGTATCATAATCGGAATATGTCACATAGCTTGGGATATCCAGACCATAATCGATTGCCTTGAAATCATATCCCATATTCGCATGTGTCTCACTCCGGTTATAATAATAGAAGTCAAAGTCGTGGTATGCTTTGCTTGTGTAGCCTTTCTCATTCAATGCATTGCCAAGTGCATACGGCTGATATGTATCTGCTGACTTATAAAAGCTCCACTCTGAGGAACACGGATACTGTCCCAGACAGTCTACAAATTCTCCGTCAATCGTACTGTGATACCAGATCGGATTATAGTAATTTTCAAATACAAAGCCGTCATTCATGATCTTATAAAGCGTCGGTGTGCAGTTCTCGTAGATACCGTATTTGCACAGGCTCTCCGCGGTAATGCAGACAACATTATACCCTTCGAACATACCCGTATATTCGTTATGCATGGTCGGCGTCTGCTGCACGCAATAAGCGGACAGATTCTTCAACTGCTCATCCTCGGCTGCCTGATATAACTTTTTAAAATCAACTGCCGGATCAACCTGTTCTACATACACAGGTGCCGCATCCGTATCGGTTGCCGTAGCTTCCATTGCATCACTTTCGGTTGCCGTCACATCATCTGGCTGCATATCTGTATCATCCAAAGTAAATGTCACATTTTTCTTTCCCCCGGTGAGCATCGTCTGCGCATCCCGCACGGTCGTCACACATACGCCGAGCTTGTTCATCGAAAGCTCCAGCACATACTGGTTGTGGAACAACTGATACGGCGAATACATCGCGCGTCCCTGCACATTCAGCAGAAGGATGGAAATGGCGCACAGACAAACCGCACTTGCCACACTTATAAGCCTTATTTTCATCTTCGGTTTGTCAAATTTTAACAGAAATACACGCAGCAACACAAGCGCGATCACCGGAAGTAAAAACAGCAAAATCCAACCAACATTCTGACGGATCTTCTCAAACATCACGACCTTGAAATCCATCGCGTTCCCGGCCCCGCCGACAGACACCAGACTTAAAAATGTCCCAAATATCCGGAAATAGATGAGCTGCACGATATCATACACGCAGAATGCCGTAAGACCGACATACACGATGATCTCATTTCCGATGCGCGGCAGCCATACAGTGAGTGCCGCTAAGAAAAGCCCCAACGTGGCACCGAACAAAATCGGATAGATGCTCGTGCTTTCGAGTTTATGGTAAATCGCCAGATGAAACAACACTTCCAGATAGATGCCCGCGCCCGCAAAAAATGGGATGCGCCAATAAGAAAATGCATGCTTCTCCTTCTTTAATTTTATTGTCTGTATCTGATTTTTCATTGTAATCCTCCAAACCTCACATACGCTCTATCAATCGCGCATTTTATTATATATGATTTTACCTTGTTTTTCACTATCTTTTATTTTATAATTTAATGTCAGTGTTTACGAAAAATAAGGAGGTGCCCTATGGCTGAAGCATATTCAAATTTTGCTGCTGTCTACGATGCGCTCATGGACAACATTCCCTATGACGCATGGGCGGACTATCTGCACAGCCTGCTTGTGGAATATGATATTGCAAGCGGCATTCTGGCAGAGCTTGGCTGTGGAACCGGAAATATAACCGAGCGTATGGCAGATTTCGGATACGACATGATCGGTATCGACAACTCCCCTGCCATGCTGGATATTGCAAATGAAAAGCGGGAACAAAATCATTCTTCTTCGCTCTACCTGTGTCAGGATATGCGTGAGTTTGAGCTATACGGAACCGTTGCAGCTATTGTAAGTCTCTGCGACAGCGTCAATTATATCACTGAGCCGGAAGAGCTTACGCATGTATTCTCGCTCGTCAATAACTACCTTGATCCGGACGGTCTTTTCATCTTCGACTTCCATACGGAGCATTATTACCGGGATGTTGTAGCCGAAGCGACGATCGCCGAGGATCGGGATGATATCAGCTTTATCTGGGATAATTATTATGATGAAGAGGAAGCGATCAACGAGCTTGCTTTAAGCCTGTTCGTAAAGGAACCTTCGGATTCCGACGATAACCTGTTCCGCAAATATGAGGAATTGCATGTGCAAAAAGGGTACACACTAAAGCAGATGAAACAGATGGTAGCCAATTCCGGTCTCACCCTTCTGGCCGCCTATGATGCATTCACACATGAACCGGCGGATGAGGAATGTGAACGTATTTATATCATCGCGAAACAAAAATTCAAAGAAACAATATATACAGTAATTTTGTATACCACTGCATCAATCATAAATAGCAAAACATGCAAGTATATATACAAAATCCAAGCACTCATTTTAAGGAGGATACATTTATGGCAGATACAATGATTCGTGGCATGGCAGCGAACAAGCAGGTTCGTTTCTTCGCCTGCAACTCTACCGATACTGTGGAAAAAGCAAGAATTACACATCATACCAGCCCGGTTGTTACGAACGCACTCGGCAGACTGTTGACCGGAGGCGTGCTGATGGGCGCCATGTGTAAAAATGATACCGACAAATTAACACTCCGTATCCAGTGCCAGGGGCCGATTTCCGGTATGCTTGTCACTGCCGATGCAAACGGACATGTCAAGGGATATGTCAGCGAACCGGAGGTTATGCTTCCTGCAAACGATGTCGCAAAGGCTGTGGATCTCGGTGTCTTAAGCGTCATCAAAGATATCGGTCTGAAGGAGCCGTATGTCGGCGACACCCATCTGGTAAGCGGCGAGATTGCAGAGGATCTGACCTACTATTTTGCAACAAGTGACCAGATTCCAAGCTCTGTGGCTCTGGGCGTGTTGTTCAACGACGATACATCCGTAGCGAATGCCGGTGGATTTATCATCCAGCTGATGCCATTTGCAGAGGACGCATTGATTGACGAGCTGGAGAAACGGCTGAAAGGATTTTCTTTCACTGCTCTTCTCAAGCAGGGCATGTCTGTGGAAGCTATCATACGAAAATTGTTTGAAGGCTATGATGTCGAGCTGACCGATTCCATGCCTTGTGCGTATGTCTGTGATTGCAGCAAGGAGCGTGTCGAGCAGGCAGTTATCAGTCTTGGCAGAAAAGAGCTTGGCGCTATGATTGCTGACAACAAGCCAATTGAAGTTGTGTGCGACTTCTGTCACACGAAATATACATTCTCACCGGATGAGCTGTTGAATATTCTGAAGAATAAATAATCCGCTTATCCGATATAGTTTTGCATCACCTAAACAAAACAGATGGTACAAGCTGTGATATAAAATAATACATCAAACACGATCACAAGGAGGTTGGTAATATGGAACGAATCGATTTACATGTACATTCCAATGCGTCCGACGGTTCTCTGACACCGACAGAGGTTGCCGACGAAGCGATGCGGATGGGACTTTCCGCGATTGCCCTGACCGATCACGACACGGTCGATGGCGTGGCAGAAATCTTAGACTATACAAAGGACAAGCCTTTGGAGGTAGTGCCGGGCATCGAACTGTCCTGCTACTATAACAATCGTGAGATTCATATTCTCGGCTTCTATATGGACTATGAAAACCCAGAGCTTCAAAAAGAGCTTGCCGTATTAAAGGAAGCACGTGAGGGAAGAAATGAGAAAATGGTAGCGATGATGCAGGCAGATGGTCTCCCTGTCACGATGGAGAAGCTGCTTCACGGCAACCCGGACAGCGTCATTACGCGGGCGCATTTCGCAAGAGTTCTCGTCGAGGAAGGTGTCTGCAAAGACAAGGATACCGCGTTCCGCAAATACATCGGCATCGGCTGCAAATATTACCTGCCGAAGCCGCAGGTTACCTGTGAGACTGCTATGCGTATCTTAACGACTTATGGCAAAGCGGCATTTCTGGCACATCCACTGCTCTATCATCTTGGTTATGCACAGATTGATGAGCTGTTAGCATATCTGAAGTCCCTTGGTTTAAAAGGACTTGAGGCATTCCACTCTTCGAACAACCGCTTTGAAAGTGAGAAGCTCCGCTCGCTGGCTGCCAAATACGGGCTGGCAATCTCCGGCGGCTCGGATTTCCACGGGGTTGTAAAGCCGAATATACAGATGGGAATCGGACGGGGAAATATGAATATTCCAAAAGAACTGTTGGATATAATTAAAACTTTATAAGTTTTCTCCGCGAAAAAAAGGAACCCAAACCGGGTTCCTTTTTCTATATGTTTACAGTTTCATGATTCCGAGTGTCTGCAGCAAAAGCAGGATCAGGAAGATTGGAGCGATGACCTTTACCATAGCAGTGTAAAGCCGCTTTCTTCCCATTTTACAACCGCTCTTTTCTACTTCTTCGATCACAGTCTTCGGTTTGATGACCCACCCGACGAGAATACAGGTTGCAAGTGCTACGATCGGCATCAGCAGATTGTTACTGATGTAATCCATGATATCTAAGATCTGCGCCGTTGAACCATTCGGAAGCTTGAACTCAAAGTACAGCTTGTTGTATCCGAGGCAGACAATGATACCAACGATCAGTGCGAAGATTCCCTCGATTGTGCCGGCTTTTGTTCTGCTTGTATGGAATGCATCCATAATACATGATACAACTGCCTCCATGACGGATACCGCACTTGTAATTGCAGCAAACAATACCATTGCAAAAAAGATTGTACCAATTATATTTCCGGCAACACCCATTGCAGCAAATACCTTTGGCAAAGATACAAACATCAGACTTGGTCCGGATGACATACCATCTGTTCCCATAAATGCATACACAGCCGGAATGATCATTGCACCTGCAAGGAACGCAACAACCGTATCAAAAATCTCAATCTGATTAATTGATTTTCCAAGGTTTGCATCATCCTTCACATACGAACCATATGTAATCATGATACCCATTGCCACAGACAAGCTGAAGAACAACTGTCCGAGTGCATCGATCAGAACCGTAAATAACTTTCCGATTGTCAGTCCCTCAAAATTAGGAACAATATATATTTTAAATCCCTGCAGACCGGTTACTACTTCACCTGCATCATTTGTATTTTTCAATGTTAATGAGAATATTGCAATTCCCAAAATCATGACAAGCAGGATTGGCATGATAATCTTCGATGTAGACTCAATTCCTTTATTGACACCACGGAATACGATAAATGCAGATACCGCAAGGAAGATCACAAATGTAATAATCGGTTCCCACTGTGACGTGATGAATCCGGTAAAGAATCCATCCTGTGCAGCGTCGGCTCCATGTCCTGTCAAAAATACGAAGAAATATTTTACTACCCAGCCACCGATTGTGCAGTAATACGGCATGATGATAACCGGTATAATACTCGCAATAGCACCTAAGAATCCCCATTTATCATGAAGCTTCGTATATGCCGTGAGCGGGCTCTGTTTCGTCTTTCGACCGATCGCAATCTCCGTAGTCAGCAGCGTGTAGCCAAATGTCAATGCCAGAATGATATAGAC
>ERZ791575.1068-NODE-1068-length-10087-cov-1.965112_pt1 | contig 10087 bp, 3 predicted proteins | sample MGYA00509970_ERZ791575 | MGnify/ENA primary metagenome ERZ791575 (study PRJEB30046, sample SAMN00791935) | human gut metagenome | study: EMG produced TPA metagenomics assembly of the A metagenome-wide association study of gut microbiota in type 2... | reverse complement strand
CGACAACGGTCAATTCTTTGACGTGAAGATGAAGCTCCATCGAACATGGATACAGATGGAGCGTTGCGGAATCAGTCGGGTGTGCGGAGCGGCCTGGGCTACTACAACTGGGCAGTTGAATACGGTTGGCGGTTTCGTTGTCCCGCGACGAACTCCTGGTTCGAACCGAGTGACAAACTCCCCTGAGGTCAACTCGATTCCGTTGACTTTCACTCCGATCATGGCGTGATGGTGTAACAGGACGTGGTCCATACGCTTGTCAGTTATTTGGGGTCGGTTTTCGGCTACATCTTTGACGAAAATCGAGGTAGTGGCTATTTCCGTGCTTCGGCGTTCTACGACTGGAAGACAGAAACCGCTACGAAACACCCTTTAGCCGGAGCGCAGCGTCGCTATGAAAACGATTTGGGCGGAACCTGGGCAAGATTTTGGTTGACGGGACCTACCGCATCAATGAGTCGATATACGCCTACGGATCCCTTATGACATCAACAGGGTCTCCCGTCCAAAATCCTTGGCTGGTGAGCGCGGGACTGCGTTGGGTTTTGTGACGGCTAGATGTACGGGCTCGGAAGAAGCCGAAAGGCCCTTTCGGTTACTGCCGAGCCCAGTACGATCTTCACTGTTTTAACGTCAGTTCTCTTCGGTTTACGTAAGGGTACGTGACATCACATAATTACGTCACGAGCTCAAAAGTAACGTAATTTAGGTGATATGGTCTGATTTTTTATAGAGCAGACCTTGCGGCAGCTTTGAAAAAGCGATTACTTCGTCGAATCAACTTTTCGTGATGGACTGTTTCTAATTGGAGTTCGTCCCATAAGTAAAACCACGTTTGTAAAGCAAATCCAACTCAGTTTGGTTTACTTAGCGCGGACCCGTTAGATTGTTTCGAAGTAATTTAGAACATATAGGTCAGACGACCTGACACCATCCAGGCATCAAGTTGCTCGCCGCCGGCGCCCTTTTCGAGATCAAGTTGCATCGAGAACTTGTTGGCGAATTGGTAATAGCCGCCTACGCCGAAGTTTGTCCAGGTGCCGGCATCTCCCCAATGCAGTACCTCAACATCCTCAAGGTCACGGATGCGGCCGAACTGACCGTCGGTGAACTGATGCAAGAGGTCGCCTCGAACGTAGATTTCGCCCGAGCTGCGTTCACCGGCAAAGTGCTTGCTGAGTCTCAGACCGGCACGTCCGACAAGCGCCGTTTCCTGTTCAACATCAACTGACATGTCGCGTTGCAAACCGTAGTTGTAGCCTTCAAGTCGAGTCGCCTGCATCTGTAATTGAGGTTCGGCAAAGAAACCTGCCGCAGACTTGAGCGTATAACCGTATTCAGCAGAAACGCCGAAGTAGTTCGTCGAGAATTCACCTTGGGTGGAAATCGAGCTGGCGCTTCTTGAAGATGAGAAGTCTGAGCTCAAGTGACCGAAGCGTCCCACGAAGTCCAAGTAGTGGTTGCCGAAGGTGAGGGTATCGTAAACGGCGATTTCGTAGCGTTTCAGATCACCGCCTCCCTTCAGGTTTTCAAAGTCAGGACTGCCGTCCATGTAAGAGACACTCACACCGAAGCGGTTGTTGTCAGAAGTCTGACGTTCGTAACCCACGTGAACGGTGGTCGTGTCGGACTTGTATGCGTCATCTGCGCCGAGTCTGCCGTACTGTACTCGTACCCACAGGCCGTCGTTGGAAGCATCGTTGGCAAATGCGCTTTCACGTAAACGACGATCGCGGCGATCCATCTGCATTACGGCGTCATAGGCTGCCCAGCCGGCGTTGCGCACGCCGACAGTCGCAGCCGATTCGGAAACAGTGACGCGATTGATGAACCATCTGGTGCCGTCTTCATAATCGCTGACCTTAAAGTCTTCGAAGTCTGTGTAGTTGGATTTGATTTGATCTTCTAGTTCGGCCAAATCTTCAGAACTGATCGTCTCGTGGTCAATGGACAGTTCGTAGTCGTAGAGCGTTTCGCCGTAGATGTTGATTTTGTCAGCAAAAGTGACGTCATTGGCCTCTTTTTGGGTGAGAGCGAATGTGAGCGTATTGTCGGCAGAGACACTGACGAGCTGAGAGGGGCGATAAGGTTCAATCCAGTGACGCCCTGGTTCGTTTGAGGATTCGATAAAGACCATATCGCTTTGCGTGCGGTCATCCGAGTTGAGATCCAGACGGAAGATGCCGTCGCTGCCCTTGAGGTCACCAATGCGGACATAATTGTGCTCAACGTCGTAGTTCCCTTCTTTCAAAAGCGGCAAAAGACCGATTTCATCCCAGAACGCTTCCAGGTTGTCGTCGAAGAGGTTGATGATGCCACCGTCTCTTAGCGTGATGGAACTGATGCGCTTGTCGATAGTTTTCTCTCCGGCAACCGCCAGATAGGACCACTGAGCACCGTTTGTGAAGGTCAGATCGAGAACACCTTTGGCGTTCTTTCGTCCGTCAGCAGATGTGTTTTCGCTTGAGGCCTCGTCACCGAACCAATAGGAATCCGAGCCCGAAAAGGTACCTGTAATCTTTGAGACGGCAGTATCGGTTACGCCGCCATTTACAGTCATGTCCATTGTTCCGACAACTTGGTTTCGTGTTGAGACAAATTCAATTGTCGAGCCTTTTTTGGCACTAATGGCGTCGGGGCTGGCCGCAATGCTCCATATGCGCGTTGTTGAGTTTGAATTTCCGAGAATAGCTTGTGCGCCGTTATTGATGTACAGCACATTAGCACCATAATCGTCTTCGATTCCCGGCTCATACGTTGTTATCAGATCGACATTGCCGTTCAGGCGGATTGTGACACCAGCGGTGCCCGTATGAAGAGCTTGTGTCGCAGCTCCGCTTCCGCTGACATGAGTTCCGTAAAGATGTAGGACTGTGTCGCCGGTGACTGTCAGGTTTTTGTTAGTTGTGATCGTATAGTTATTCCAACAAACCACCGTCTTGACGTCAACATTGATGCCCTCAACGATGGTTTCTTCATCCAGGGAAAGATGAGGGAAATCCTTACCAGAATTGAGCCAGTCATTGGTGATGATATCAGCAAGAGATGGCGTAGAAAAACATGCGGCGACGACTGCGGCACAGGTGTTGAGAGCGAGAGTTGCCCTCAGGCGGGAAAGGGTATTAGTTTCTTGCGACGGGGGGGGCAAATCACTTATTACGATACGACCATCTACGCTACACATGACCTTCAGAGACTCTGCTTTCATTCTTTTTATTCCTGTAAAAGGTGTAGATGAATTAATCTCTCTGTCTGCCCAACGCAATTCATTCCGGTTTAGACACAAAACCACTATAGGGAGATGAATTTCCCGGAGTATCGAAAAGATTGCACTTGTCTTCTGATTCCCTCGAAAGGCCGACAGGAGTTGCACTGGGCCGATTGTGTCGATGATAAGCCTTACTTGAAGATTCTGGTGCACAAATTCGGCCGGCAACACAGCGCGATTATATTGTATTGCTATAACTGAATACAACTACTGTTGTCCAAAGCAAGCTATGGATAGGCTGATCAAAAATCCACGAAAAAAAGCTCCCCTTAAAGTTTGCGGAGCAAAATTAAAGAACTCTTGAATTGAGAAAGCTAATGGATCAGACGATGACGTTAAATCTCGGAACTGCTGCCACTGCAGTCCAGCATCGACCGAGCCGCCGAAATGTCACTGAGAGTTACCGCTGCCTGTGATTTTGAGCACCCAGCGACCGTCGTTCGTCTCAGGCGAAATGCCCAAGGCATAACCAGATTGGCCACACGATAGGCACCTGCTGACACTTTTGCCGGGTAACTAAGCCTGTGGCAAGCCTGCAGTTGCTATCGCCAAAGCAATACCGTGAGAAGAGGGCGTTTTCCGGACTTGTTAACGAGGACGAAAGTTTCACGTCGGGAACCGGATACGCAGCTTGTCTTGGCCGTTGTGAGGCTGCCAGTTTTTGAAGGATTATGTTTGCCCTGGTCAGGATGCCACCTGTCGCGCAAAGGAAGATCTCTTGCGAAACGGTGAGTTCATCGTTTGCGAAACGTAACCCGAAGAGGGAGGGATAACCCTATTTTTGCCGAAATGCCAAGGCAAATCGCAGTTCAAATTGCTTTGAATGCCCCGTCAATGAAGGGTTTTGCCAGAAAGGGGACATTTTTGTCTTCCTTAACGCAAATCATACAGAACGACGGAAAACCGAGAATTTCCCGTTAAAGTGGAAATGTGGCTTGGATTCGTTTCAAGCAAAGGAGGAGTATGGCGATTTGGCAAGACCGACTGACCACGCGGTTGATGGCGGTTTTCGCCTTGTGCATGCTTACGCCGGTCCATGCGCAGGTCGCTGCCGATGTGGGCCGCGACATACGCAATCCGGCCGTGCGTGACCTGCAGCAGATCAGACGCGATGTTGAACGGTGGCAGCAGGAGCGCGAAGTCGAGCGAATGCAGGAAATCCGCCGCGGGCACGAAGAGGAGCGCGAGAGGACGCTTGAACAAGAGAAAGCATCGGCGTTTCGGTTTCAGCTCAATGCCGTCGAGCACGGCAAGTCGGCGATTCTCACCGATGAAGAGATCGACAAGGCCGTTGCGCCTTGGATCGGTCGCGAAGTGAGCATGAGTGACATTGAGGCCATGCTCGAAGCGATCAACCGACTCTATCGTGAAAAAGGCTACGTCGTGTGCGAAGCTCGCATCAAGCCGCAGCGCATCAAAAACGGGCGACTGGCGATCACGCTTGTGGAAGGCAAGACCGGAAAACTGACGGTCACGGGGAACGAACACACACGAGAGAGCTACATTCGCGGGGCGTTTGATCTTGAGCCGGGCGAAATCGCCAACTACCGCGAAATGAGCGAAGACCTCGTACGGTTCAACATGACCAACGACGTGGTGCTTCGTATCGACATACGTGCGGGCAGTTCTCCTGAAACCACAGACTATGAGATCACCGCGGCCGAACCCGCCAACTGGACGGCAACAGTCTTTGCCGATACTTTAGGCACCCGATCGACGGGTCGGCCGCGCGTGGGCGCGAGCGTCACCAACCGCAGCGTACTGGGTTTTCGCGACGCATTCACGGTTTTAGGGCTTGTGAGCGAAGGAAGCAAAAGCTTCATGGCCAGCTATGCCGTGCCGCTCAACAGCCTCGGCACGAAACTCACTGCTTCGGCCTCGTTCGGCGACGTCGAAGTGGTGCAGGGACCGTCTGCGGACGACGACGTGAAGGGCACGTCTGAATACTATTCGATCCGATTGGATCATCCGCTATACGTAACGTCCGAGACCAAATGGACGATCTACGGCGAATGGAGCCGCCAGAAATCGACGACCGACTTCTGGGACATCACGATCAACGACACGCAGATCGACTCCTGGACGGGAGGCCTTGAGGCGATTCTCCTGGGCGAACGCTCGGTCTTTTACGCCACAGCGGCCCTGTCACACGAAAAGTCCGTAGAAGAAACGTTCGGCCAAGAGTGGAAGCAAAATATTTTCACCGGCAACGCCTTCTGGCGCTATCGCTTGACTCACAGCGTCACATTTACCTTGTCGGGAGCCTGGCAAAGCGTGGTGAGCGGCGACGATCTCACCACGTCCCAGTACTTCTATCTCGGTCACACAAGCGGCGTGAGAGGTTATGAAAACGACGTGCTGTCGGCCGAACAGGCCGCTTACGTCAATGCGCAGCTCGACTGGGCGTTTCTGGGACCGAAAACGTCGCTTTTTGCCTTTGTCGACGCCGGGCGAATTTCCGGCACGTCGGCCTATGAACAGCAGACGCTTGCCAGCATCGGCGCCGGCCTCACTTGGCCCTTGTGGAACGGCGCGGGCTTGACCGCCACGGTCGGCGTACCGCTCGAAAAGGACATCGGCGACGACACCCACGTCAACACCGCACGATTCGACATTTCGTTGGTTGCGACGTGGTAACCACCAATAGCCCGTACGTCTGAGGCGTGCCGGCTGCAGGGGGCAGTATGAACAAGATATTCAAAGTTTTGTGGAACCGATCGCGCGGCGTTCGCGTCGTGACAAACGAAACGAAGACCGCCTGCGGCAAAGGCCGCCAAGAATCGACTGCGGCAACGGACGTGCGTCAATCCTCGATTGACGCTGTTACGCTGGTGTTCGCCATCGGCGTGTTGGGGACGGGGCTGTCTGTACCGGCATTTGCGGACGCGGAAATTACAATGCCCGGCGGATGGAACCAGACGGCGATCACCGCCAACGGCAATCGATACGACATTCACACGGAAAAGTTCGTCAACAACAATAAAACGGGCATCAATCGGTTTGACAAGTTCAGTTTGGACGCAGGCAACATCGCAAATCTGCATTTGAACAATGCCTCAGGCACGATCAGCGCCGATCGACTGCTCAATTTCGTCAACCAGCAAATCAAGGTCGACGGGACGGTGAACGCCGTCAAGGACGGCAAGATCGGCGGCGATCTGATCTTCGTCTCACCTCAGGGCATGGCCGTGGGATCGACCGGCGTCATCAACGCAGGCAGCTTCACGGCCGTTGCACCTACGCAGGACGAGTACGAAACATGGACCGGTGCGCTCGGCAACTCGGTGCTCGCAGAGGATGTTGTAAAGAAATACGGCGCGGATATTCTCCGTGCATGAGGCCGATCTCTTTACCGATTCCTACTGGTCCAACCTTCAATCAGGCGACGTTCCGCTCAACCCCAATGCCGTCATCACGGTCGCCGGCAGCATCAACGCAGGTAACCGCATTGCTTTGTCGGCCGCCAAAATCGAGTTGAAGGAAAATGCTCTGGTTAAAACGGGCGTCGACAATTTCTCGCAGCTTGTCAACATTGAAAATGCCGACGGCTCCGTGTCCGTATCCGCCGATCTGCTTGAAAAGGATCTGACATTTAACGTTGATCCAAAGTCCGGCGACATCGTTTTGGTTGCCCGCGCCGACGAAAAGGCTTCGGGCAATACGAGCTCGGGTTCGGGCGACCTAGCGCCCGTTCATGCTGTCATTTCGGTCGGACAGAAAGCCAAGATTGACGCCGCAGGCAACGTCAAGGTTTTAGCCGAAGCCGGCAACACCACCTACGATTTCGTCAACAAGACCTGGGTGGCCAAAGAGGGGCAGGGCAGCACCAAGGTGAGCGCTTCGGTCACCATCGACGGCACCATTTCGGCCGGAAAAGACATTGACGTACAGGCCAACGCCTACAACATGATCGACCATTCATCGCTCTTTACGATAAAGGCATTGGGCGAACAATTTCTCGGCTCGGTGCTCGGACCCTTCGTGGGACACGCGGTGGAATACGTCGACATGGGTGCAAGTTCGTCGCTCACGGTAAACGAACACGCGCTGCTCACAGCTCAGAAAAATCTCTCGCTGGCCGCCAAGACGGATCTGGAACTTGCCATCGGCGACTCGACGGCCTGGAAGAACCATTCCAACTTGCTGCCCGAAGCCAAGTCACTGCCGATAGCGGCGATTGCCGTCGCCAAGGCCGATGCGTCAAGTACGCTCACCATCAAGGGTACGGCCCGTGCGGGAAGCGATTTGTCGCTTAAGGCGAACACGGATTTCAAAGCGGATGTGAGCACGACGGCCACAATGCAGGGCACGAGCAATCCGCAAGCCTCGTTTGTCTATGCAGACTTTGACAGCAAATCAACGCTGACGGTGGACCGATCCGCGGAAATCGGAGCCTTGGAAAACCAAACCGTTTTAGGAAAAACAAGCCTCGAATCCAAGACGACGAACAAGGTCAAGACCAGTGCCGAAACGTATGTGACGGCAGCCGGAAACATCGGACTTGCCGTCAACTACACCGATTTTTCGTCCGATTCGATTCTGACGCTCAAAAGCGGCTTGGACGGGACGGCGAATTCGCTCACGATCAACGCCGAGAACCTGACCGAGACGCTCACGGCGAGTTCTAAAACGGATGTCGGCGACACCGGTCTGATGATGAAACTGCAGGCCAAGATTTCGGACGTCGCCTTCAATAAGATCGCACAGTTTGCCGGCAAACACGGCGCTTCGGTCGACGGGACTGTGACGGATTCGAGCTTCAACGGCGGCGGAGCCATCACGGTTGTCACCAACCGCCAGAGTTCGAAAGCGCTCGTTGATCCCGGACAGGATGAAAAGTTCAATGCTTCTAAGGATATTTCCATCGCAAGCGCAGCAACGCTCAAGGACCACCGTTACGAAGCCGCCACAACGTCGTCGATCGACGAGGAACAGGGAAACCAGCAGACAAACAAGCAGGGCGCGCTTGCCATTGTCGTCGCCACGAGCGGCAGCAGCGACGCGGCTGCGTCCGAACTTACCATTGCAGACAATGCAGCCATCGAATCGGTTGACGGTAAATTGGAGCTCTCGAGCACCGTTCTAATCGAGCAAAACCGGCGCGACCATTTGATCGAAGAGATTGAAGCACGTTGGAAGCAACTGACGGGCTACTTCGTTGAGACCGATCTCAAGCCCAAACTGGCAGAGTTTGAGGATCAAAAGAACAAGATGGTGACCGCGTTCAAGGCGGTGACTTCGGGACAAAACTCCACGGACAACTTCAAGCAGCTCCTGTCGGCCATGGTCGAATTCGGCAAGCTTGTCGTCGATACGTTCGGTGTAGCAGGAAGTGCCGTGAGCCCGGTCATTGCGGGTGCCAAGGAAACGGCATTCAGCATTCTCGACATCGTCAATCCTGCCGGCTGGGCCAATATGTACGTTTCAGCCGCCGGCACCTCCAAGGATTCCAAGCATTCGTCGTTGTCGGTTTCCGGCGCAATAGGTATTCTCAATCAATCATCTTCAAATACGCTAAAGATCGGCACAAAAACAAGTCTTGTTTCTGGTGGCAATCTATCGATTACGGCGGACAGCAAAAACGGCAATGTTGCTCTGACAGGGTATCTGGACAATCTGATCGGCATTCCGCTTCCCACGCGCGACAATTCCCAAGCTTTCGGGGCGTCACTTGGCTATCAGCAGCTCAAATCAAACAATGCGCTCACCATCAGTGAAGGAGCCGACATCGAAGCCGAGCATGGCAGTCTGACCCTTACGGCGAGCGATCAGCTCAAGGCCATAGCCGTGACGGCTTCAGCCGGCCTCAATTCGGGCGGAACATCGTTTTCAGGCATGGTCGCGGTCACCAAGGCCGACGGCAGCAATACGCTGGCGATCGATGACGAGGCAACTCTTGATTCGGCCGGTGCCATGACGATTGACGCCCGGCGCGACGACCTGCTTGAGACAATCGCCGGCGCCCTTGGCAAAACATCAAGCGACGAGGGAGGCAGCGTTGCGGTCGGAGCCGGAATTGCCGTCAATCTCGGCGGAGTCAATAACAAGCTTGAAATCAAGGACAACGACAGTGCGTCTTCGACCATAAATTACGGTGCAGGGCACCTTGTGTCCTCGGCGGGCACACTTACCTTGACGGCCGACACAACAGTCAACGCCAACGCAATCGGTGTGGCTGGTGAAGCGGCGACAACGACACACAAGGATCTTGGAGAGCAGCTCGACAACCTCCCCGGTGAAGAGGTTGACGGGGACGCCTTCAGTGCCGACGAAATCGAGAACATGACCGAAGTGGCTGCCGGTCAGAACGGCGACGACACGTATCTCTCGGATCTCAACTGGCTCTTTAACGAAGACAATTCGTCGGCCGAGAGCGCTTCCGAGCTGCCTACGCTTCCCGACACAAGCGTCGCCGAACTGTCACCTCGCACGATCAACATCGCGGCCGCGGGCAGCATCGGCTGGAATCAGTTCAATCAGAACAACAGTCTCACGATTCAGAGCAGTGCAAGCGATCCGTTCTCTTTGAAGGCCCAAAGTCTGTCCATTGAAGCACTTTCGAACAAATGGATCGGCGCCTTTGCGGGCGCTGCGGCTCTTTCGATGACGCGAGGCGGCAATACAACGAGCAACGTCGGCATCGGCGGAGCCGGCGCCGTCAACAGGTCGGACTTTGTCAACGCAATCGGCATTGACGGCCTCAAGATCACGGCTCAAGACACGAGCGTGAAATCGCTCGTCAACGGCACGACAGTCGCCGAGGGTCTGGGGCTCGCCGTCGCGGCCGGTCAGTCGCAGACGGCCCTTGGCATTGACGCG
>ERZ791575.1065-NODE-1065-length-10118-cov-2.098877_pt1 | contig 10118 bp, 7 predicted proteins | sample MGYA00509970_ERZ791575 | MGnify/ENA primary metagenome ERZ791575 (study PRJEB30046, sample SAMN00791935) | human gut metagenome | study: EMG produced TPA metagenomics assembly of the A metagenome-wide association study of gut microbiota in type 2... | reverse complement strand
AAAAGAAGCATAAAAAAGGAGTCGTAGATATAGATATGGAAGAGATTACAAAAGAACAGTTAGAAAAACTCTCCGGGCTGTCTGACCGTCAGGTGCATGCGATCACAGAACGGAAGAAAAACTGGGATCTGGAAGAAAAATATGCTGCGCTGGGGGAAAGCGGGATCTCTTTTTTGTCCTGCGAGATGGAGTCATATCCCAGGCAGCTTAAGAATATCGTGGATGCTCCATACAGTTTATACATCAAAGGGAAAATGCCTGATTTCTCAAAAAGAAGAGTGGCGGTCGTCGGGGCGAGAATGTGCTCGGAATACGGAAAGGCAATGGCAGAACAGATCGGTGAGAAACTGGCGCTTTGCGGGGCGGAGGTTTTAAGCGGCATGGCAAGAGGAATTGATGCTTACGGACATATCGGAGCATTAAAAGTGGGCGGAAATACGTATGCGGTGTTGGGGTGTGGCGTAAATGTCTGTTATCCCAGAACGAATCAGAAATTATATGAGGATATTCTCTCGCATGGAGGGATCATCTCGGAATATCCGCCGGAGACTGAGCCGATCGCACAATTATTTCCTGCCAGAAACCGGATCATATCGGCGCTCTCCGATGTGGTCGTGATCGTGGAGGCAAAAGAGCGGAGCGGTTCCCTGATCACAGCTGATTTTGCGCTGGAGCAGGGAAAGGATATTTATGCAGTTCCGGGGCGTGTGACAGATTCCTTAAGCATGGGCTGCAATAACCTGATCCGGCAGGGTGCAGGCATTATAAACAGTGTAGAAGATTTTGTAAAAGATCTTGAATTGTATACATGTATTGACACAACTCAAGAAAATTTTAACAAATTATTACTTGAAAAAGATGAAAGCTTGGTGTATGCTTGTTTGAGTTTACGACCGAAAAGCATGGAAGAACTTTTGAAAAAGACAGGATTTGCAATGCCTCAGATGGCAGATATCCTGCAGAGACTGATTCAGAAGGACTTTATCACGGAATCTTTTAAAAATTATTATATACGCAAAATCTGAAAGTAAGGAGACAGTTGAATGGCTAAGTACCTGGTTATCGTGGAATCGCCGGCAAAGGTGAAGACAATTAAAAAGTTTCTGGGAAAAAATTATGAGGTTGCAGCTTCAAACGGACATGTGCGCGATCTTCCAAAGAGTCAGCTTGGGGTTGATGTGGAACATGATTTTGAACCGAAGTACATTACTATCCGAGGAAAAGGAGATATCCTTGCGAATCTTCGCAAAGAAGTGAAAAAAGCAGATAAAGTGTATCTCGCAACTGACCCGGACCGTGAGGGAGAAGCGATTTCCTGGCATCTTAGCAAAGCATTAAAGCTGGAGGGCAAGGACATCAACCGCATCAGTTTCAATGAGATCACACAGAGTGCAGTGAAAGCCTCTTTGAAACAGCCGAGAGACATTGACATGAACCTTGTGAATGCGCAGCAGGCGAGACGTATCTTAGACCGCATAGTTGGTTATAAGATCAGCCCGCTGCTCTGGGCAAAAGTAAAACGTGGCTTAAGTGCCGGACGAGTGCAGTCCGTTGCGCTGCGTATTATCTGTGACCGCGAGGAGGAGATCAACGCTTTTATCCCGGAAGAATACTGGACGCTTGACGCAGAATTAAAGATCGCAGGTGAGAAAAAACCTTTGCTTGCAAAGTTCTATGGAGACAGCGAAAGCAAGATGAATATCTCTTCGAGGGAGGAGATGGACCGCGTGATGGCAGAAATCTCCAAAGAGAAATTTAAAGTGATCGAGGTAAAAAAAGGCGAGCGTGTGAAAAAAGCGCCGCTTCCATTTACGACCAGTACCCTGCAGCAGGAGGCATCCAAAGCGCTGAACTTCCCAATCTCAAAGACGATGAGAATCGCCCAGCAGCTCTATGAAGGTGTGGATGTGAAGGGGCAGGGAACGGTCGGTCTTATCACTTACCTGCGTACAGACTCTGTCCGCATTTCCGAGGAAGCAGATGCACAGGCACATGAGTACATCGGAAAAAATTACGGTGAAAATTATCTTGCAACACAGACAACTGCCAAAAAGTCCGGCGCAAAGATCCAGGATGCACATGAGGCCATCCGTCCATCCGATATCAATCGTACACCGGCAATGGTAAAAGATTCCCTTTCCAGAGATCAGTTCCGCCTGTATCAGCTGATCTGGAAACGTTTTGCAGCAAGCCGTATGGCATCTGCGGTATATGAGACGACCAACGTGAAGATCGGTGCCGGAAATTACCGGTTTACAGTATCGGCATCCAAGATCGCATTTGACGGATTTATGTCTGTGTACACCAGTGAGGATGACGAAAAGGCAGAAAATAATGTACTGCTGAAGTCGATCGATGAGAGTACGGAGCTTTCTTTGGAAAAGCTTGATGAAAAACAGCATTTTACCCAGCCGCCGGCACACTATACAGAGGCGTCTCTGGTCAAGACATTAGAGGAACTTGGAATCGGACGTCCGAGTACCTATTCACCGACCATTACAACGATTCTTGCAAGACGCTATATTGTAAAGGAAAATAAGAACATTTACGTGACAGAACTCGGCGAAGTGGTAAATCAGATCATGAAGGAATCTTTCCCATCTATCGTGGATGAACATTTCACGGCAAACATGGAGAGCCTGCTCGACAGTGTCGGCGAGGGAACTGTTAACTGGAAAACGGTTATAGAGAACTTTTATCCGGATCTTGAAAAAGCAGTCGAGGCTGCGGAAAAAGATCTTGAGAAGGTCAAAATTGAGGATGAAGTGACCGACGTGGTCTGCGATGTCTGTGGCAGAAATATGGTTGTGAAATATGGACCGCATGGTAAGTTCCTTGCCTGCCCTGGATTCCCGGAATGCCGCAACACAAAACCTTATCTGGAAAAAATCGGCGTCAAATGTCCGAAATGCGGCAAAGAGATTGTGCTGAAAAAGACCAAGAAGGGCAGAAAGTATTACGGCTGTGAGAATAACCCGGAATGCGACTTTATGAGCTGGTCACGTCCGGTAGAAGAGAAATGCCCGAAATGCGGCGGCTATATGGTTGTGAAAGGCAGTAAAATTGTCTGCGCAGACGAGCAGTGTGGTTATGTGACAGAGAAGAAAGAAAAAAATCAGGAATAATTTGAATATATTGAATTTTCTGAATAAATGTGCTAAAATACAAAATGTCATAAAAAACCAGCAAAAAATTATGGGAGGCCGTCAAATGAGCGTTCAATTGTTAGATAAAACAAGAAAAATCAATAAATTGCTGCATAACAACAATTCGTCAAAAGTGGTATTTAATGATATCTGTGATGTGCTTAAGGATATTTTAAACTCTAACATTCTTGTGATCAGTAAAAAGGGAAAAGTGTTAGGAACCGGTCTGACGGATGGTGTGGAAGAGATCCGGGAGCTGATCGTGGATGAGGTTGGCGGATTTATCGATCCATTGCTGAATGAACGTTTACTTGGAATCCTGTCCACAAAAGAGAATGTCAATCTCGAGACGTTGGGATTTGTGAATGACATTAAGAAGTATACTGCGATCATAACGCCGATCGACATTGCGGGAGAGCGGCTCGGAACACTGTTTGTGTACCGGGAGAATGATCCTTATGATATTGATGATATTATTTTGAGTGAATATGGGACAACTGTGGTGGGTCTTGAGATGATGCGTTCGGTGAATGAAGAGAACGCTGAGGAGACAAGAAAGGTCCAGATCGTAAAATCTGCGATCAGCACGCTTTCTTTTTCAGAACTGGAAGCCATCACCCACATTTTTGAGGAGATGGATGGCAAAGAGGGAATTCTTGTTGCAAGTAAGATCGCAGACCGTGTAGGGATCACAAGATCTGTGATCGTCAATGCACTTCGCAAGTTTGAGAGCGCAGGAGTGATCGAATCAAGATCTTCCGGCATGAAGGGAACCTACATCAAAGTTCTGAATGACGTTGTCTTTGATGAACTGGAACAGATCAAGAAAGAAAATAACATAAAATAAAGGAATTTACGCAAAAAAGGGATTTTATAGCTTGCTATAGAGTCCTTTTTTTCACATTAAGCAGGAATTGTCAGGGAAGATGGGAACACAGATCGAAAAAACAAAGCACCATATTGTGCCTGACCGTCAAAAATCTACAAGATATGTCAAAAATGGTAAAAAAAGACTTGTGTTTTTTGATTTATTCTTTATAATAAAACTAGGTTACTGTTGAATTATGTAAATTGGAAGGGGAATGTGTCATGATTACTACGAACGCATTTGACTATATCAATGTGTTGGATAAAGCGGCGGATGCAAGCTGGCTTCGTGAGACTGCGATTATGAATAATCTTGCGAACACAGATACGCCGGGATATAAGAGACAGGAAGTGGATTTTGAGTCTGTACTTCAGAGAGAATTAGGCCACTCCAAATACACAACGCTGGACAAGAAAATCCGTTCCTTAAATGCGGATCTTTCCGGTCTGAATGTATCTACCTATACAGACTCATCAAATTATTCTTACCGTCTGGACCGGAACAACGTGGATCCGGATACCGAGAATGTGGAACTGGCATCGGAGACGATCCGTTATCAGGCACTTACGAACAGCATCACCTCTGATTTTACGAGAATGCAGGCAGTTTTAAAGTAAAATAAGAGCAGGATTACAGGAGGATAAAAATGGCTTTATTTCAGGCGTTTGATATCAGTGCTTCGGGAATGACTGCGGAGCGTTTTCGTATGGATACCATTGCAGAGAATATTGCAAATGTAAATACGACAAGAACAGAAGATGGAACTCCATACCGAAGAAAAATCGTTACTTTTGCAGAGAAGGAAGTGACTTCTTTCTCAAGGTATTATCAGAATGCCAGATCTAAGTTTGTCGGAAATGGTGTGAAAGTATCTTCTGTCAAAGAGGACACAGAGACTGATTTTATCATGGAGTATGATCCGTCCAATCCGGATGCGGATGAGAATGGTTATGTTTCTTATCCGAATGTGAATACGGTCACAGAGATGACGAACCTTATTGATGCATCCCGTGCGTATGAGGCAAACACAACAGCATTTGAGGCTGCAAAATCAATTGCACAGAGCGGACTCTCCATTGGAAAATAAGTAAAGATAAAAGATAAGTAAGGTGGTATGACATATGGATATCAGTTCATTGACAAATATCAGTTCAGATTATCTGAATCAGATCGCAAAGCAGAACAGGCTGGTCACGACAGATGATGATTCGTTCAGTTCTGTCCTTTCATCTGCGATGAATATGGTTTCGGAGACAAACGACCTGCAGAACAACGCACAGTCGGAGGTGATCCGTTTTGCATTGGGACAGTCAGAGAACACACATGATCTGACAACGGCACAGTACAAAGCACTTACTGCGATCCAGTATACGGTGGCAGTGAGAGATAAAATGATCGATGCATACAAAGAAATCATGAATATGCAAATTTAGTGAACGAGGGTAGATGAAAATGCCGGAACAGGTACAAAAGGTTTTAGACAGAATCCTAGAATGGTGGAAAAAATTCAATACAAAACAAAAGACACTGCTGATCAGCATTGTGGCAGTTGTGCTTGTGGCTCTTGCAATTCTTGCGGCAGTCGTTTCCAAGCCTAAAATGGTAACATTAGTTACCTGCGAAACAACAGCAGAATCCGGGCAGGTCAAGAACATACTTGACTCTGAGAATATTTCCTATGAACTCTCCGCTGATGGACTTGCCTTTCAGGTAAATGAAAAGGATTACGCAAATGCTTCCATCGTTCTTGGAACAAATGACATTCCAACCAGCGGCACAAAGTTAAGCGATGTGTTTGATGGCGGTTTCAGCTCCACCGAGGCGGATAAAACAAAAAAATATAAATTATATCTCGAAGAGTATTATGCTGAGAAGCTTGAGACATTATCGAATGTAGATGCAGCGGCAGTGACACTGGATCTGCCGGATGAAGATGGAACGATCCTCTCCAAAGGCGAACAGGCATATGTGACAGCGATCCTGACGCTCAACGGAACGATGGATGATGAACAGGCAGCCGGACTTGCAAAATATCTTGCAACAAATGTTGGAAATGATGACACATCCAATGTGCTCATCCTCGATAATAGTTCAAATGTTCTTTTCTCTGGTCAGGATGATACGTCTGTGACAGGAAATGCCAACAACCAGTTGTCTTTAAAGACCAAAGCCGAAAATCAGGTAAAAGGTCAGGTAAAAGATGTCCTTGTAGGATCATCACTGTTTGACAATGTAGAAGTCGGTCTGAATCTTGCGATGAATTTTGACCAGACCACAGAATCCACACATGAGTATTATGCGCCGGATGGACAGACCAACGGTATGGTGGGATCAAAGAGTGAATATCAATCGAATGCAGTCGGTGGAGCAGCGGCAACACCGGGAACAGATTCCAATGACGACGATACGACTTATGTGATGGAAGATAATGATTACACAAGTTCCAGTGTGTCTGAGACGAACACGAACTACCAGAATAACGAGAAGATCACAACAACAACACCGGCAGTAGGAACTGTTAATTATGACGGCTCATCCATATCTGCAGTCGCAACGAACTATGTGATCTATGATGAGGATACACTGCGTGCTTCCGGAACGCTCGGTGACATGACCTTTGATGAGTATGTTGCTGCAAACAGTGAACCGGTAAAGGCGGAAGTAGACCAGGATCTTTATACGCTGATCTCCAATGCAACAGGCGTACCGGTGAGCAATATCACGATCATTGCATATGATCAGCCGATGTTCCAGTATAGCAAAGGAAGTACACGGACTATATCGGATTATCTGCAGATCATCCTTGCAGTATTGATTTTTGCACTATTAGGTTATGTAGTATTCCGCAGCACAAGAAAAGAGAAAGCAGTCGAGCCGGAGCCGGAACTTTCCGTGGAGTCTCTGCTTGAATCCACGAAAGAATCTGCAGATACATTGCAGGATATCGGATTCAATGAAAAATCAGAGACAAGAGTCCTGATAGAAAAATTCGTAGAAGAAAATCCGGAAGCGGCAGCTTCCTTACTTAGAAACTGGCTGAATGAGGAGTGGGAGTAGAATATGGCAACTGCAGATTACAATGGCGTTCAGAAAGCCGCAATCCTGCTGATTACATTAGGACCTGAACGTTCCGCAGATATTTTTAAACATCTGAAAGAAGAAGAGATTGAGGAACTTACGCTGGAGATCGCAAATACAAGAAGCGTGTCTCCACAGGTAAAAGAAGATATTTTAAATGAGTTTTATCAGGTGTGTCTGGCACAGCAGTATATCGCAGAGGGTGGTATCGGTTATGCAAAAGAGCTTCTTGACAAGGCTCTTGGACAGGAAAAAGCACAGGAGGTTATCTCCAAGCTGACTGCTTCCTTACAGGTCCGCCCGTTCGAGTTCGTGCGGAAGACAGATCCGAGTCAGCTTTTGAACTTTATCCAGGATGAGCATCCACAGACGATCGCAATGATTTTATCATATCTGACAGCAGCGCAGGCGGCGATGGTTTTAGGAGCACTTCCACCGGAGAAACAGGCGGATGTTGCAAAGAGGATCGCAATGATGGATCGTACATCACCGGATGTGATCAAAGAGGTGGAGCGAGTGTTAGAAAGAAGACTTTCTTCTCTGGTCAACCAGGATTACACGATTGTCGGAGGTGTCGATGCGATCGTGAATATCTTAAATACGGTAGACCGTTCTACAGAGAAGCATATTATGGAATCTCTTGAAATTGAAGAACCTGAGCTTGCAGATGAAATCCGTAAGAAGATGTTCGTATTTGAGGATATCCTTCTTCTCGATGACAGAGCTATCCAGCGTGTTCTTCGTGATGTTGAAAACTCAGATCTTGGTATTGCATTGAAGGGTGCAAACGAAGATGTTCAGAATGCGATCTTTAACAACCTGTCAAAACGTCTGGCTGCCATGATCAAAGAGGATATGGAATTTATGGGACCTGTGCGTATGAAGGATGTTGAGGAGGCACAGCAGAAGATTGTCAGTGTGATCCGAAAACTCGAAGATGCAGGTGAGATTGTAATTTCAAGAGGCGGAGGTGACGAGATTATTGCCTAATCTTTACAAACAATATTTCGTGCACAATGAGCCGGATAAAACACGCGTCATTAACTCAAATGATATTGTAGAAAAGCGTTTAGAGAAGATGGCAGAGCTTAAGCGCATGGAACAAAAAACAACAGACGGAAATGGTTTCTCAGCAGGGATCGTTGGTCCTGACACAGATTATGTGGAGGAGATCGACCATACTGCAGAAGCAAAAAAAGAGGCTGAGAAGATTTTAGCAGAAGCACATGCGCAGGCAGAAACAATTTTAAATCAGGCAGATCAGGAAGCTGAAAATATCCGGGAGAATGCAAAAAATACCGGATATCAGGAGGGAAGACAGTGCCTGGAGAGTGAGCTGGCGGCACAGCGTGAACAGTTACAGAATGAATATCAGAGAAAACAGGAAACGCTTCAGGATGAATTCAGGGAGAAACAAAAAAATATGGAAAAGGATCTGGTAGATGTGATCCTTGAGGTTTTTAACAAAGTATTCCATATTCAGTTTGATAATAAAAAACACATTCTGATGTATCTCATTGATGATGCAATTTTAAATATCGAGGGAGATAAAAAATTCCGCATCAAGGTTGCTAACAGCAATGTGATGTTTCTTGAGAATCATAAAGAAGAAATTCTGGAACGAGTGGGAGCCGGAATCGAGATCGAGATTGTTGCAGATTCCTCCATGGATGGAAATTCCTGCGTGATCGAGACAGACTCGGGAGTATTCGACTGCAGCCTTGGTGTGCAGCTCGAAAATCTCATAAAAGATATAAAATCACTATGCTTATAAGGATGGTTGAAAGTGGACAGCAGGTATAACAAGTATTTACGACTGGCGGAGAATACATATTTTAAACGGCTTGGAAAAGTTGTTAAAATTGTTGGATTGACCATTGAATCCGTAGGTCCGGACGCAAAACTGAATGACTTGTGCAGAATTATCATTGATGAAAATGCTGACACCGTGGTAATGGCTGAGGTTGTGGGTTTCAGGGATAAAAGACTGCTTTTGATGCCTTATGAGAGCGTAGAGGGGATAGGAGTAGGATGTATCGTTGAAAATACGGGGCATCCTTTATCTGTTCCTGTAGGAAATGAACTCTTAGGGCATACCTTAGACGGAATTGGACGTCCAACGGACATTGACAAATTAGAAACACCGTATGAATATCCGGTCGATGCACAGCCTCCGGATCCGATGTCAAGAAAGATCATCAGTGAGGTGCTTCCTCTCGGCGTGAAAGCGGTCGACGGATTGATCACAGTCGGAAAAGGACAGCGTATCGGAATTTTTGCAGGTTCCGGTGTCGGAAAAAGTACACTGCTTGGTATGTTTGCAAGAAATACAAAGGCAGATATCAATGTCATTGCCCTGATCGGTGAGCGTGGCCGTGAGGTGCGCGAATTTGTGGAACGGGATCTTGGAGAAGAGGGTATGAAACGTTCCATTGTCGTTGTGGCGACTTCTGACAAGCCGGCATTGATCCGTAAGAAGGCAGCAATGACGGCGACATCCATTGCAGAGTATTTCAGGGATCAGGGAAAAGATGTGCTTCTGATGATGGATTCCCTGACACGTTTTTCCATGGCACAGCGCGAGATCGGACTTGCATCCGGAGAACCGCCTGTAACCAGAGGATATCCGCCGAGTGTATATTCGGAGATGCCAAAACTGTTAGAGCGTGCAGGAACTTCAGATAAAGGATCGATCACCGGATTATATACGGTGCTGGTAGATGGTGATGATTTTAATGAACCGATCACAGATACAGCCCGAAGCATTTTGGATGGTCATATCATGCTGTCCAGAAAACTGGGACATAAAAACCACTATCCGGCCATTGATATTTTACAGAGTATTTCCCGTGTTATGAATTCCATCGTAACAAAGGAACATAAGGCACTTGCCGGAAAATTAAAACAGGTGCTTGCCACATACAGTGAAGCAGAGGATCTGATTAATATTGGAGCCTACAAAAACGGATCGAATCCGGATATCGATTATGCAATCCGAAAGAATAAAGAAGTAAATGAATTTCTGT
>ERZ791575.1053-NODE-1053-length-10215-cov-2.426280_pt1 | contig 10215 bp, 5 predicted proteins | sample MGYA00509970_ERZ791575 | MGnify/ENA primary metagenome ERZ791575 (study PRJEB30046, sample SAMN00791935) | human gut metagenome | study: EMG produced TPA metagenomics assembly of the A metagenome-wide association study of gut microbiota in type 2... | reverse complement strand
GTTTCTTCTTGTTGTCAAGTCTTTTTCTCAAAAAACTTGAATTTCCTCTCGCCTCCTCTGGACCGTCCATATGTTTTTCCTTTCATTTCAGGCTGTTAGCTTCTGAGTCTTTTATTATCCCACCTCTTAGCACTCCTCCTTCAAGTCGGTTTTCTGCCGATTTTTTGCCCGATTTCAGCAGCCTCGGTAAAATTAAGGATTACGGTCGCGACCGATGCAATTGTTCGGCCTCTTATATAAGGAGGATGACGGAGAGCGGCGCGCCGCACACCTTTTTTCATCAACGGCAAATCTTCCAACAGGCAACAATGCTATACAAACTCGCCAAAAGCATCCTCTTTCAGATGCAGCCCGAGACCGCTCACCATGTCATCATGGCCAATCTCGATTGGATCACCACGCTCGGCTTGCACAAGCTTCTTACTCACACGCCTCCCGAAGATCCCGTTGAAGTCATGGGCATTCGCTTCCCGAACACCATCGGTCTGGCGGCTGGCATGGACAAGGATGGCGAACGCGTGAGCGCTTTCGGTGCGCTTGGCTTCGGTCACGTCGAAATCGGCACTATTACGCCCGTGGCTCAGCCCGGCAATCCCAAGCCCCGCTGCTTCCGAGTCATTCCTGCCGAAGGCATCGTCAACCGCATGGGCTTTAACAACGTAGGCTGTGAACAGGTTCTGCGCAACCTCAAGAGCGCCGACGCCTTCCACCTGCGCGGCGGTGTGTTGGGCATCAACATCGGCAAGAACGCCGTGACCCCCATTGAAAACGCAATCAGCGACTTCCGCATTTGTCTGGCAAAGTCCTACGACCGTGCCGACTACATTGCGGTCAACATTTCGAGCCCGAACACCAAGAATCTGCGCTCGCTGCAAGCCGAAGCCCCGCTGCGCGAACTGCTCGGCGCTCTGCGCGACGAACGCAACCGTATCATCGAAACGGAAGGAGCTCCCTACAAGCCCATCGCCGTAAAGCTTGCTCCCGACCTTGAAAACGACGCCATCCTGCGCGCCGTTGACATCATCGTCGAACACGAGATGGACGCCGTCATCGCCACCAACACCACAATCGATCACTCCTCCGTTCAGGGACTTCCCAACTGGAACGAAACGGGCGGTCTTTCCGGTCGTCCGCTGATGGCCCGCTCCACCGAGTGCCTCGCCATGATTACCAATCACCTCAAGGGCAAGCTCCCCGTGATCGCCTCGGGCGGCGTCATGTCGGGTGACGACGCCGTCGTGAAGATGCAGGCCGGTGCAAGTCTCGTTCAGCTCTATTCCGGCTTTGTCTACCGCGGTCCGGAACTCGTGACCGAATGCGTGGAAGCCATCGCACGCTGGCGCAAGCAACAGAACGCCTGATCAACTCGATTTTTCGTTCATAAAGCCGCTCTCTCGCAAGGGCGGCTTTTTTCATTCATTTTCACGCTGTGGAAATTGTTCAAAAATCGAGTTTGCCTTAACCGAGATCAAAAAAGTCGTTTCCGGCCTCTGCAACTCATATTCTTGGCCGAAGACACGGGCTCTTTTTTGCGCTATCGTAGCGACCTTCGATTAAATCGCATCTCGCGCCTGATGAAAATTTTTAAAGCGACATGCGAATATAGCTAGCCATATAACAACAACTTTCAAACGTCATGCAAGACCTTACACCGCTGCGTCCCGCCTTCTGGAACGTTCCCCTGTGGGCGGAAATCGGCGTATACGTCATCGGCATTGCCGCCGTCGTGCTCTGCATCGCCGGCATCGTGCGCGCCGTCAAGCAACGTCAAGCCACAACTCAACCCGAACCTCTTGCCGATCGCAACGCCCGACTTGGCCGCACTCTTCTTGAAGTGTTCTGGCAAAAGCGCATTCGCGACACCGCCGCCGGTAAAAATCACTTCGTGCTGTTCTGGGGATTCATCTTTCTTTTCTTCGGCACCGCCATTGCTACCATCGATTGGGACATTGCCTGGCTTGTCTTCGGCAAACGCATCCTGTCGGGCAATATCTACCTTGCCTACAAATTTGTTCTTGATCTCGCAGGACTCCTTGCCCTCATTGCTCTTGGTTTTAGCTTTTGGCGCCGCTTTATTTCACACGACCCCAAAGTCGAAGCCAACTGGCGTTTCGCCCTGGTGCTTGGCAGCCTCGCCTTCATCATTCTCACGGGTTTTTTACTCGAAGCGCTACGTCTTGCCGTTCAGCAGCCGCAATGGGCCGGCGTGAGCTTCGTGGGCAACGCCCTCGCACAGATTTTCATCGGCACTGACCCCGAAACGCTCAAGGTCTACCACACCTTCATCTGGGTTATTCACGGTCTGGCCTCCCTGGGATTTATCGCCTCCATTCCGCTGACCTATTACGCACACCTCTTCAAGACCCCGACTTCGATCTACGTCAAGAAACCCGAACCGCGCGGTGCGCTTGCCAAAATCGAAGACATTGAAGAACAGGAACGTTTCGGCATTTCCGAATTCAGCCAGTTCGGTCGCATTGATCGCATCCGCTTCGACGGCTGCACCGAATGCGGACGCTGCACCTCCGTGTGTCCGGCTGCCGCCTCGGGTGCACCTCTGGATCCCAAGGCTCTCATCTTATCGCTCAAGGCCCGCATGAACGGCATTGATGCCGACAAGCCTCTGATCGACGGCATTGTTTCCAAGGACGCCCTTTGGAGCTGCACCACTTGCGGCGCCTGCACCAAGGTCTGTCCGGCTCAGATTCCGACTCCCGACATCATCGTTCAGATGCGCCGTCATCTGGCGCTTGAAGAAGGCGACTTCCCCGAAGGTCTGGCTCAGGCTCTGGAAAACACTTCGAGCGTCGGCAATCCCTGGGGTATGGATCCCGGAAGCCGCCTGAAGTGGGCCAAGGGACTTGACGTTGAAATCGCCAAGCCCGGCGTCGAGTACGACGTGCTCTATTGGGTCGGCTGTTCGGCTAGTTACGATCGCCGTGCTCAGAAGATTGCGCGCGCTATGGTGGAAATTTTCCACGCCGCAGGCGTCAAGTTCGCCGTCATGAGTGAAGAGCGCTGCCACGGCGAATTCGCCCGACGAGCCGGCGAAGAATACTTGTTCCAAACGGCAGCGGCCGAAAACATCGAATCGCTTTCCAAGTACAACTTCAAGCAGATTGTGGCCGCCTGTCCGCACTGCTTCAACACGCTCAAAAACGAGTATCCGCAGTTTGAAGGCGGCACCTTCCCGGTCACGAGCCATGTGCAATTCATCGCCAAACTGCTCGAAGAAAAGCGCATTTCGCCCAAACTGGCGCAAGCCGGCAGCGTCACCTTCCACGACGCCTGTTATCTGGCGCGCCACAACGGAATCGGACGCGATCCTCGCACGATTCTCGAGACGATCGGCGTCAAGCTCAAGGACCCCGAAAAACGTGGCTGCAACGCTATGTGCTGTGGCGCAGGCGGAGCACAAATCTTCATGGACAAGCCTTCGCGCATCAACATCCTTCGTCTTGAGCAACTCAACAAAACCGGAACTGACGAAATTGCCGTTTCCTGCCCGCACTGCCTCACCATGCTCACGAGTGCACAGGCTCAAACCTGCGGACGGGACGAAACGCCCAAACCTGTACGTGACATCGCTGAAATCGTTGCGCAAGCTCTTACGCAATCGACCGTCAATCCCGAAAAGGAGTGCTAAGCCATGCCTTCCAAATCAGACAACGCTGAAGTTTCGAAAGCCTCCCCCAAGGACAAAATTAAGCAAGTGCAGGTGCTCGAGCGAGCACGCCGCATCCTGCGCACACTTGCCGATTGCCCGGCGCCGGTCAGTTTGCATGAAATTTCCGAGATGACCGAAATTCACATGTCGACCGTGCACCGTCTTCTGTGGAATCTCTGCCAGGACGGCCTCGTCGATCGCATGAACAACGGCCGTTGGCGCCTGGGGCTGACTTTCCTTGAATACGGCAGCCTCGTGCGCGATCGACTTGATATTCGCGAGAAAGCGATCGGCGTGATGCAGCTTTTGTTCGAGCGCACCGGTCAAACGATCAACCTCGCGATCCGCCGCAACGACTCGATCATGTACATTGAGCACGTTTATGCTCCCGGCACGGGCGTTCGTCTGGCGCGCCGCATCGGCGCCATGGCTCCCTTGCACTGCACAAGCGGCGGCAAGCTCTTTTTGAGCGATATGCCCCCCGAAGAAGTGAGCGCCTACATCAGCCGCACGGGACTGGCGCCGCGCACGCAGCACTCGATCTGCACACCCGAAAAGCTCATCATGGAAATCAACCGCGTCAAAGAGCTCGGCTGGGCCGACGACAAGGAAGAACTGGAAACAGGCATTCGCTGCATCGGCGCTCCGATTCGCGACAAGACCGGCCGCATTGTGGCCACCGTCACCGTCGCTTCGAGCATCGAAATGCGCCACAAGCCCGACTGGGTACGGCATCTTCTGAGCGCCGTCAACGCCGTTTCGGCTTCTCTGGGATGGCTTGCTCCGGACAACCGCATCTGACGTTCACAAAGACAAAACGGACGCCGGCTTTTCCGCTGCGTCCGTTCCACGATTTCAAACGGGAGTTTCTATGGCTCCCGTTTTCGTTTGAGCGTTCAGAGCACGCCGCGTTCGGCGGCTACTTCCTGCGCCACCTTCACCACGCGGCGGGCCAGAGCCGATGTCGGATCAATGATGAAGACTTCCTTGCCGGCAATCGTCATGAACCCCTCATCAAGGATAAGCGGCAGTTCGGTGCATCCCAGAATCAGCACATTGCAGCCATGCGTCTTGACGAGATACTCGGCCGCACTGCAGAGATCCTCGCGGCACACGCCGTCGGTAAAGCCCGCCTTGGCGCCCTGAGGTCCGTAAATGGCGGCCATTACGCGCGCCTGATGTTCGTCATCGGGCACGTACATGGGCATTCCCATGGCTTCGGCCTTCTGACCGTAGAGCCCGGAGCGCACCGTACCGGTCGTCGCCATCAAGCCGATCACAGCCTTGTCGCCGAACTTCTCCTGAATCTCCTGCATCGTCACCTGCTGCATATTGATGAAGGGAATGCCGACGAAGGGTTCGATCAAAGCCACAAAAGCGTGCGCAGTGTTGCACGGCACAATGATGCAGTCACAATCGTCTTCTTCAAGGCGCTTGGCACAGTTGTACATGGAAAGCGTCGGGTTGTCACCGCCTTCGAGCAAGCACTTCGTGCGATCCGGAATCTGAGGATTCTGTTCGACCACGAGCTTGAAGTGTTCCTGATCAGTCTTGGCGGGCGTCGCCTTGACAATCTTGTCGTACAGATCAACCGTCGCGGCAGGTCCCAGACCACCGATCATGCCCACTTTAAAGGGCTTGGGCAGCGGTGTGACGTCGGCGGTCAAAAGAGCCTGAGCGTACTCGGCGGCCGACAAGCGGCCCGAATCGCAGGCAGGGTCGATCAGACGCACAGTAAATTCCGTCTGCAGCTCCGCAAAGAAGCGATGAGGGCATCCGCAGGCAAAGCCGATCACGTCGGCGCCGGCTTTCTGCAGTCGCTTTACCGCATTGAAGTTGTTGATCTTGCGTGCCGCTTCCTTGAGCGCATCCGTCGCATCGGCGGGTGCCTCCACGAAGTCGCCTTCGTCGAGCAATACCGTGGCAAGAATCGCCGCCTTGATCTCAAGAGCCGTGTCGCAATGGTGTCCAACCACAAGACCGATGGTTTTCACTTTTTCTCTCCTCCAACTCTAAGAGCGCACAAACGCCGCCCGCACCCTCGTCGTCGGGCTTCGTCTGTATCCTACTGAAAGGATAACCGCTTCGCGCCGAACTGTCTTCAACGAGCTCTTCAAACTTAGAGCCTTCTTAGGGCTTCCCACTGTTTGGCGAGTCGCTTGACACTCACTGGCATCGGTGTGCGCAATTCTTGTGCAAACAACGACACGCGAAGTTCTTCAATCATCCAACGGAAATTTTCCAACCGCTCGTCGACGGAACCCTTACGGGCCGCCATCTCGCGAGCAAGGGGCACGGCAAGCTTTTGGATTTCGGCAGTGTGCCCCGCGTCACGCACCGGATCATTGCGCAGACGCTCCAGACGCACATTGATCGCCTTGACGTAACGCGGATAGTGCTTGAGGCGTTCAAACGGCATGTTCAGCAGGAAATGCGGCACAAAGAGTCCCTGCAACTGACTTTCGATGTCCTTGACCGCCTCCGGAAAGGCGCGCGCGGCCTGCAGTCTCTTGTTGAGTCCCGTGAGTTCGGCCGCCACGGTTTCCATCAGACGCAGGTACTCACCGCCGATGAGCGTCAGACGCGAGCGTGCCTCGTCCTTTTTCTGTTGAAACTGCAGCTCATTGACCGGCCAGTCGCCTTGCATCGCAGCGGTCTCGACGGCTGCTGCCGTCAAGTCCGAACGCAATTCTTCAAAGCTCTCAAAACGCTTGGCGATCGGCGCAATGACGGCACACTGCATCTGCACGCGCTGCAATCCGTTCAGATTGCGCTCCAAATAACGCACTTGTTCACGAAGTTGCAACTGAAAAAGCCGCCGCAAACCGGCGCGATGCGCCTTTCGAGCATCCTGCAAATCGTCAAACACGTCCAGAGCACACGAATCTCCCTTGTCCACCAAAGCCGGATGTCCTATCAGCGTGAGCCCCCGGCGGCGAATTTCCATGAGTTCCGGCAATTCCCCAAACGTCCAATTGGTAATGTTGTCTGTCAGGTCCGCCGAAACGGAAGCGTCGGCCTGAGCCACATTGCGGAAAGTCTCCTGCGCCTGAGTACCGAACTCGGCACGAAGCTCGGCCAAATTTCGGCCCATTCCGATCTGCCGCCCGTGTTCGTCAAGCACCTTGAAGTTCATAAACAGGTGCGGCTGCAACATTTCAAGCTTAAAGTCGGTGCGCTCGCAAGTCGTCCCGGTCTGTTCTCGAATATCGGCAATCAACGCGTCCACTAGCGTTTTGGACTGTACCTGTACACCGCCCGTTCTCTCGAAAAATCCGTCGGCGTACTTGTCGATCGGCACACAATGGCGACGATAGCGCTGCGGCAGCGATTTGACGAGCGCTCTGACCTTTTCCTTGAGCATCCCGGGCCCCTGCCACTCGCAGCGCACAGCATCGATCTGATTGAGCGCGAAAATCGGCACGGCAAGCGTGACGCCGTCTCGGGGAGAACCTGGCTCGAAATGATAAGTGAGCGCCATTTCGATACCGGCAGCGCGGTAGGTCTTGGGATACCACTGCACGGTGACGCCGCTTGCGTCATGTCGCATCAGATCGTCGCGCTTCATAAAGAGAACTTTCGGATTCTCTTTTTCCGCGACACGACGCCACTTTTCAAACGTGGAGCCGCCCACGACCGATGCATCCAGAATCTTGTCGTAAAAGGCGTAGATCGTCTCGTCGTCAACGAGCACGTCCGGGCGACGCGTCTTGTTTTCGATCTCTTCGATTTCTCGCACCAAGCGCTTGTTGTGCGCAAAGAAAGGCGCACGCGTTTCGTACAATCCTTCGACCAGCGCCTGACGAATGAATATGTCGCGTGCCACGACCGGATCGTGCGGTGCAAATTGCACGCGGCGATCGGTGTACACGGGCAAGCCGTAAAGCGTACCGCGCTCAAGCGCCACCACTTCGGCACGCGTCTTTTCCCAATGCGGCTCGCTCCAACTCTTTTTGATGAGGTGGCCGGCAGCCCTCTCAATCCATTCGGGTTCAATATCGGCCACACATCGCGCAAACAAGCGGCTTGTTTCCACCAACTCGGAAGCCATCAGCCATTTACCGGCCTTCTTTGCCAACGCAGAACCCGGCCAGACCCAAAAGCGAATGCCGCGCGCTCCCAGATAGGGAGCCGCCCGCAGATCGGCTGACAAATCACGCATACCGAGATTGCCCAAAAGCCCTGTCAGAAGAGAGGCATGCAAGGCCTCGTAGTCGGCCGGCTCCTCACTCGTCTTCCAGCCGATTTCTTCCGTGAGTTCCTTCAGTTGACGCCACACATCGCGCCACTCTCGTATACGACGAGGAGAAATGAAGTTGCGATGCAGCTTTTCGGTGAGCTCTCGATTGCTTGTCTTATTGGCGCGCTCGGTCTCGAACCAATTCCAAATGTTGATATAGCTCAGGAAGTCACTTGACTCATCGGCAAATCGTTTGTGCGCCTGATCGGCTTGCTGCTGCGCGGGAAGCGGACGTTCGCGCGGATCCTGCACGGCAAGCCCCGAAACCACCACCAATGCTTCCTTGAGTGCTCCGCGACGAGAGGCTTCGAGCAACATACGGGAAAGCTTCGGGTCAACAGGCAGGCGCGAGAGCATGCGACCGACGTCAGTAAGTTCTCCGTTTTTCTCCAACGCATGAAGTTCCGACAGAATGGCGTAACCGTCGGCAATAGCTTTGGGCGGAGGCGGCTGCACGAAATCGAAGTCACGTACGTCGCCCAACTTCAAAGCCTTCATGCGCAAAATGACGGCTGCCAGATTCGAACGCACGATTTCCGGATCGGTGTAGTCCGGGCGTCTGGCCCAATCGTTTTCGTCGTAGAGACGAATGCAGATGCCGTCGGCCACGCGTCCGCAACGGCCGGCGCGCTGATTGGCCGAAGCCTTGCTTACGGGTTCAACCAACAGCTGCTCGACCTTGTTGCGATAGCTATAGCGCTTGATGCGCGCAAGTCCCGTGTCAACCACATACCGAATGCCGGGAACCGTAATCGACGTTTCGGCCACGTTGGTAGCCAACACAATGCGCCGGACGCCGCCGCTTTTGAACACTCGTTCTTGCTCCTGCGCAGAAAGCCGCGCATACAGCGGCAATATTTCCACCAGTCCGGGGCGATTACGGGCACGGAGCACTTCGGCGGCTTCACGGATTTCGCGCTCTCCGGGCAAAAACACCAGAATGTCGCCGCGCCCGGCGATCTGCAGCTCATCACAAGCATCGGCCACGGCGTCCATCAGCGTCTTGTCGTCGGCCTCATCGGTATCGTCCACCGGACGCCAGCGAATCTGCACGGGATAGGTGCGCCCCGAGATCGTAAACACCGGTGCCGGTTTGCCGTTGATTTCAAAGTGCTTGGCAAAGCGTTCCGCATCAATTGTTGCCGAGGTGATGATGACCTTGAGATCCTTTCGCTTGGCAAGTACCCTCTTAAGGTAGCCCAAAAGAAAATCAATGTTGATGGATCGCTCGTGCGCTTCGTCGATGATGATCGTGTCGTAGCGCTTTAACAGAGGATCGGTCTGCGTTTCGGCCAGCAAAATGCCGTCGGTCATCAGTTTGATGGCCGCTCCCGGCATCGTCTTGTCGGTAAAGCGAACCTTGTATCCCACGATTTCGCCGACTTCGCTTTCAAGTTCAGCCGCAATGCGTTTGGCAATGGAACTCGCGGCAATGCGACGCGGCTGTGTGTGTCCGATCAAGCCTTTGGTTCCTCGTCCTGCCAAAAGACAGATTTTGGGCAACTGCGTCGTCTTGCCCGAACCGGTCTCGCCGCAAACAACGATGACCGGATTTTCCCGAATGGCTTTGACAAGTTCTTCTCCGTGCTCGCTCACAGGCAGACCGGGAGCAAGCGTCACGGGTTTCGTAATCGGATTGGGCGGCACAAAAGGTGAACGTCGCGTCTGGGCAACGGGCATCAATTCGCGGCGAGAGGATTCGTTCGCAGAATCCGGCTGCACCGTTTTGAGTACGCGCCTCTCCGCTTTCATCCGCATCGGCTGTGCTTTAGATTGATCCTTGACCTGCTGCGCTTTGCTGCTCGCACGTTTCGATTCGTGTTTTCGCTCGATCAATTGTTTTTCCGGCATCTTCACAGCCTGCGGCTCACGACGCACGGTATGTGTGCGCGGTGCCGGCTTGGCAGCCGGCTTCTCGGACTCGGGTTCTTTACGGGTCTGCTGGCGAGTACTTTCTTCAAAAGCCTTCCTTACCGACGCGTCCGCGTATCGCAAGGCTGCTGCCGTAAGCTTTTTGCTGCCTGAAGAAGTGGGCACCCAAGCCTTAGTTTGAATCTGTCCTTTTTCAACAAGGCTTTTGAGTGCACCGAATGGATTGTCGTTTTGACTCATGTAGTTTGATTTTGACAGACCGCTTGAGGTCTCGTTTTTGCAATTGTTTTAGTGTGCAGACGAAGTCTACCGAAACGCCGATTCGCCTTGCACCTCAACTTTAGATGCTCTTGTTTTTTTGTTAAACGTAAAACTTCGCTCAGCACTCTAAGTCTTTAGAATTTGGCAACCTAATTCTAAAGACTTAGAGATCGGA
>ERZ791575.1050-NODE-1050-length-10234-cov-2.965223_pt1 | contig 10234 bp, 9 predicted proteins | sample MGYA00509970_ERZ791575 | MGnify/ENA primary metagenome ERZ791575 (study PRJEB30046, sample SAMN00791935) | human gut metagenome | study: EMG produced TPA metagenomics assembly of the A metagenome-wide association study of gut microbiota in type 2... | reverse complement strand
CAACAAGCTGTAGCCGTTGCATGGCTCCATCGCGAACAAAGTCGGCGAAATTTTTCCTGCCCAGTCGAGAAGGTCTGCGTAAGTCATTCGATCGACCAAAGACGGAGTATTGTCATCTACAGGGATGGCAGCAACAGATACATCACCTTTGGCCAGATCAAGTCCGACAACTCGGAATTCGGTATCGGTAGGAAGGGATTTGAGAGTATTCTTTCTCGTCATGACATGGGCCCTCCGAATTAATGTTTCATAGCCCATTGTCACACTCCGAGTGCTTCAATGGGTATTAAGGGTGGTCCATGTCATTAAGTCGCAGGCTTTGCAACTATCACATTCGTAATGTCGCATTAGGCCTGTTTACGTCCGGCCCCCGGGTCATCAGCAGATAGCCCAGACCGTGCAGATTTCGACCTGCATTCAGGTCGCTGTGCGCTCGGTAACCACAGTGACATTCGAACCGGTGCTTCTTTCTCTTTCCGATTGCACCGCACGCCGAACACGTCTTGCTCGTATATCTCGGATCCACAAACATTACCCTCATCCCCAATCGTGAGGCTTTGTCGACAATCATCTGCTGCAGCTCTCGAAACGGCCATCGGTGCAGTCTGGCCCGCACCTTGTGTCCGGCCTTGATTCTCTCGCGAATGTGCGTGAGATCCTCCAATACGATCAGCCGCTTGCCGCTTTGTGAGGCTTTTTCAACGATTGTCTTGCTGACATTGTGGTTGATGTGTTCCACACGTGTCGTCTTTCTCGGCCTGAGATTTGGCGTAACTTCCGTTTGGCGTTACGCGAACCGTTGCGCTGAAGACGAGCTCTGTGACTCAAATACTTATCGCGGTCATTTTTCAATTTGCCAGCTTTGAACAGACTGCCGTCCGAAGTGGCTGCCATGTTGTTTTCACCGACATCAACTCCGAGAATTTCCTCCTTTTTGAGATTCTTCAAACTTGGCAATTTGAGATCACGCTCGACAGCGATATGCAGCTGCCAGCTTCCCTTGGTGCCTTTTTGTCCTTTTTTGTAGACCAGATTACACTCGCGCCACTTGCCGTTCGACAAAATGTCTTGTTGAAAAGTTCCGGGGCAGAGGCGCACCGAGACGCGCTTCCGGCTTGTAAAGACGGTAGCTGTGGTGCGATCTTTCGAAAATGTCAAAGTACGCGCGTCCAGATGGATGCCAACGTTTTTAAAGACGATTTTTGGCAACTCCAGATTCTTGTCCTTTACGTATTTCGGACTGTTGGACAGCAGGGTCTTGTAAGCGGCAGACACGGCTCGCACAGCGTTGCAGACGAGCTGCGCACCCAGTTCCGGTACAGCTTCGCGTACGCGATAGTAGCCGGCGTGGTGCAGGTTGAAACGCTGCCATAGGCGCAGCTTCTTTTCGGTGTCCTCACGGATAATGTCAACGAGCAAATTGCAAGCGCGACGAAAGAGCTCTTGGGTGCGCTGCAATTTTTCAAAGGCATCGCTGTCCATGTCCAGGACAACACAAGCGGTACGAACGTCCTTGGAACGTTCTACCAGACTACCTGCGTCCTCTGATGTGTTCAGTCCTTTCAATGTACTGCCTTATCGTTTCTGCGCTGACCTTGCCAGCTGAGCCTACATAGTAGGATGGAGACCAAAGATGTCCATCCCGAAGTTGTTTTTTCAAATCGGGGTGCTGAAGGAATAACTTGCGTGCCGTAGTTCCCTTTAGCTTTTTAACGGCGTCCGAAACAGCTTTCGAAGGAGGTATGCTGACGAACAGATGGATGTGATCAGGCTGAATTTCCAGACTCAGAATCACCCAGCCGTTTTCGTTGCACACTTCTGTTAAAAGAAGACGCAAAGAATCGGCAACAGCTCCCGTCAATACTGATCTTCGGTACTTGGGACACCATACCACATGGTATGCAGTCTGGTAAACACAATTCCGATTAAAAACTAATTCCAGCATGGACACATATTATCATTTTTCAAGCCGCGATTCCTCCCGCGGATTTATATGACCGTTTTTTCTCTTGCAGCCTACGGGGTATCGGTTCTCTTTGCCGCACCGGTGCTGGGATTTTTTGCACCGCAGGATTCGCATGTGTTTGAACTCGTGCTTGCCAACTTCGGGTACTTTGCGCTGTCTCTTCTGCTTCTGTGTCCCAACATGTTTGCCGCTTATCTCTTCACGGCCATGGTCGACGGGAAACGCGCGGCGATCGTGTCGTTTTGCAGAACGTTTTTGTTCACCGTCTTGGCAATCGAATGCTTGCCACTCGCGGTCGGAGAAATCGGTCTGTGGTTTGCCGTACCGCTTGCCGAGCTTCTCACGCTGATATTGAGCGCAACACTCGTGATTCGCAACCGTCGCCGTTACGGCTGCGACGGACAACCCGCGACGGTTGTCAATATCACCTGATGAGGCAACAAAGAAGTTTAACAATTCGTCTGTGGAAACCGTTCCGGAAAAAATATTCGGCTATAAGATTCTGCAAGAGTCTGCATCGCAGGCAAAAGTGCCTTTTGAAGTCGGTTCTTTTCCTGTTTCTTTGCCTGGAAATTTAGAGATGACTGCCAACCGCGAAAAACCCGAACAGCTGACATTCTTCTTTTTTGAAGAAATGCCCAAGCCGACCAAGGGCACGATTTACCTTGACACCAGCAAGAAAGGCGTCACGAAATTCAAAACGCGGCGTCACAACTCCTATCGCGCCGAAGTCACCTACAACGGCGTGAAATACCGCAAGCGCTCCGCCGAGCGAGCCGATTGCGAACAGTTCCTGGCTCAATTGGCCGAGAAGTACGAAAAAGGCTTGCTTTGACGTCCTCCCCTGAAGTCAGGGGCTTTACGGCTTCTACTGTAACCGACCATAGGTAAGACGCGTCCTGCGGTACGTCTTACCTTCGCGTCAACTGAACGTGGATTTATTTTTTTGGACAAGTATCAGACTGACTGCCAAAAGCACACACACTGTAAGAAAAGCGCCTTGCAGCGACACCGCCGAAGATATCGCTCCGATCAGGGCAGGACCGGCCAACAGGCCGCCGTAACCGACCGTTGTCACAGCCGTAATGGCTTTAACGCTATCCATTGCTGCCGTTCGCGACGCAGCCGAGATGACAATCGGAGCAATGTTGGCAATTCCGAGTCCCATGATAAACAAGGAGACCATGGCGCTTGCCGGATAAGGAAAGAGCACCAACGCCAGAAGCGTTGCGAGCATCATGGCGATTCCAACGGAAAGCATCGTTACAGCGCCGAACTTCATTGCCAGCTTGTCACCGATCAAACGTGACATAGCCATTGCAATAACAAAAAGCGTGTAACCGACAGCGCTGCCCTCCTGTGGCACCCCTGCGTAATCACGCAAATAGATGGCGCTCCAGTCAAGCATGCTTCCTTCCGTAAGGAAAATCACGGCACAAACAACCGCCAAAATTGCTATAGAGCCGTTGAAAGCCCATCCGTTACGCTTTTCTTTTGTTTTTCGGGGCACCTCTATCGGATGGTTTTCGATGCGACGAAGCAAAACAACCATCGTTAAAGCCAATGAAACCATCAACGCGCCGACAGCCTGAGCCGGGGCAAGTCCCAGCACAAACAACGAAGTGAGCGCGACTGCAGAAACAACTTCTCCGATGGAGTAAGCAGCATGCAAGCCGCTCATTAAGCGCGCTTGATTGCGATTTTCCAAATGCGTACCGTAAATATTGACGCTCACTTCCAGACAACCCAGTGTCACGCCGTAAGCCAGAAGTGCGGCGCACTCAATGTAAAACCCCGGCACAAGCGAAAGCACCACCAGCAAAAGGCAGGACGCCAAGCCGGAAAGCAATATTGCATTCCGAGCTCCGATACGTTGCGTCAGTTTGCCTGCCAACGGCATGCCGACAAAAGATCCGACACCCAAGCCCAGCAGCAACAACCCCAAAACATAGGGCTCGAGCCGCAATTGCGACTGGACAAAAGGAATCAGAGGCGCCCACGAAGCTACCGTAAAACCTCCGGCGAAAAAACCGATGCGGGCAGCCCAAAGTTCAGCCCCGGAAACTGCATTCGCCCCATTGCCGCTTCCCGCATGGATTTTCTCGTCAGCCTTTGCGTTTTGCAAGGAATGTTGAGCAGACAAATTGAGATCAAGCGTCGCAACTGCGCTCATCGGTTTCTTTTTGAGAGTGGAATTCAAGGACATAGGCCTGCTCCATGACGTTAGTCATGGCAGAATTGTCTCATCAAATTTCCGCACAATCTAGTTAGAATCCATCAATAAATTGATAGTCACTAAAGGCACGCAGTCCTATGGGATTAAAAATTGATGAACTCCGCTCCTTTGCTGCCGTTGCGGCAACAGGTTCGTTCTCGGAAGCGGCACGAAAAATTCGACGGGCCCAATCGGTAGTATCGATGCATATTTCAGGAATGGAGGCCGAACTTGGATACAAGCTTTTTGACCGGACGCCCAAACCTGTTTTGACACCCAGAGGAACTGAACTTCTGGTCGGCGCGCAACGTCTTCTGGCTGAAGCGGATCGTCTTGAAACCCGCGCCCTGTCGCTTACCGATACGCCATCCCCTGCTCTTTACATGGGCATTGATCTTGTCCTGGAAGCTCCGGTCATGATTGACTGGCTGCGGCTGTTTGCACGACGCTTTCCATCCGTACGGCTGCAGGTTGAAAACATCACCGGTTCTGAGGCAGACTGGTTTTTCAGCAGAGCCGGCATGAATTTGGCTCTGATATTTGCATCCTCCCCATCTTCTCACTGCGATGAGAGGTTGCTCGGGCACTCACCCGTGTCCATTGTTGTTGCAAAAAACCATCCGTTGGCCTCCCTTTCTCGGCCAACCCTTGAGGATTTGCGCTGCTACCGACAAATCGTGGTGCACGCCCGAGCACCGGAAGCAACTCCACCCCGTGTTATTTGCAACGACCATTGGGAAGTTGACAGCGGCCTATGGGCTTTGGGCTTGGCTGCAAAAGGCGTAGGCTGGGCGATTCTGCCCAAATTCTTACTTTTAGGTCAGTCGCCGTACAAGAACTTGGTTACTTCCATCGATTCAACGCTTGCGCTCTCTCCGGAACGTCTTGTGCTACGAAGCCGCGACGGTGAAGTTGATCCCGAAATTTTAAATTGGTGGGCAGACACAATCAGTAAGTACAAAGCCAAAATCGGTCTTACCTAAAAGTCCGTCGCATTCATTCCGGCGAGAAACTCTCATCAGTCGGTACCTGGGAATACCGTCAGCCGCGCACAAACATACTGTACGATGTTGTCAGCGGCCTCAAAGCTGTGGCTATTGGGCTCTCGCCTTGATCCAATTCTTGATCTCGTCGACAACTTTTTCTTCCAGACCATTGAACCCATGGTACGCAAATGGCTGACATGGCTTACCTTTGGTCTTTCCGCCGGATACGGTCATAAAGTCGGCATTTAGCTTTGCCGCAAGTTCTCGGGCCGCATCGTAAGGCGTGCTCTTGCAGGCATCGGAAACATGGTGCACAAAGAGTTTAGGGACCTTGATTGCATCCAATGGGATATCTCTGAGCTCTTTCATTGACGCAGTAAAGACCACGCCATCGAGACGGTCACGACATTTACCAGCGACTTGAGCCGCCGCCAGCGTACCTCTGCTGGTTGAGACCGTTGCAAACTCATTGTCAGCCAGCAGTAAACGGGACCGAATCAGAAAATTGTTGCGCTTACCGAAGAGAATCTTTCCGCCCGTTTGGTGCGCCGCGACACGTCCGTCGCCACCCGGGAAAAGAATCAGGACATATTTCGGCGACGGACTTTCGGCTGTCAGAATGCAAGTAGCCGTTGGATCGGTCTTATCAAAGTTCAGCAGCGAATCTCCGGCAAACACTGTCGACACAGCAAACGCCGTTACACTCAAAACAAGTTTTTCGAGTCGCATTTCTCCCGCACCTTCTCTGCAGACCGCCTTCGCCCAACCTTTTGCCGAAGTCTGCAAAAACAGCAAAGGCACCGGTATCACTGTACAGGACGCCGGTGCCTCTTATGGATCATCCGATTCGAGCGGATCAGAGCTTCTCAGTGAGTTCCTTGATCACGTCGACAGCGTCAGCCTCTAGGTAGTAGTCCGAGACCTCAAAGATCGGAGCTTCGGCGTCCTTATTGACGGACACGATGACCTTGGAGTCCTTCATGCCGGCCACGTGCTGAATGGCGCCGGAAATACCGAAGGCCATATAGAGCTCGGGAGCTACGATTTTGCCGGTCTGGCCGACCTGCGTTTCGCTGGGCACGAGGTTCATGTCAACCACGGCGCGGGTGGAACCAAGAGCGGCCCCCATCTTTTCAGCAAGCTTGTCGAGAGCGGCAAAGCCCTCTTCGTCAAAGAGGCCGCGACCGCCGGCTACGACGCGCTTGGCGGTGAGCAGATCCGGACGGTCGCTAGCCACCTCTTCCACGCTCACGAACTTAAAGCCGCGGGAAGACGGCGTCACGGCGAGCGTTTCAACGGCAGCGTTGCCGCCTTCGGCTGAAACAGCCTCAAAGGAAGTGGCTCGAACGCTGGCTACAACAGGGGTAGCCGTGGTCTTCACGGTGGCCAGAACACCGCCCGCGTAGATGTAGCGCTTAAACGTATCGGCGGAGACGACGCCAGCGATTTCGGTCAAAGCCGACACACCGAGCTTGGCGGCGGTGCGGGGCATGGCCGCCTTGCCGGAGGTACCGGCCGTAAAGAGAATGTGGCTATAGCCGCCGGCTTGCTGTGCCGCGAGAACAGCGTCGGTGAGCGCTTCGGGCAGGCAATGGTTAAAGGCCTCGCCCTGTGCAACAAGAACCTTGCGCACGCCGGCCACGGCAGCCGCCTGCTTGACGGCGCCTTCGCAGCTCTGACCGGCCACCAGAACGTCGACGTCGGAGCCGAGTTCGAAAGCGGCCTTGAGCGCATTCAAAGTCGAAGACTTGAGCTGAGCATCGTTGTGCTCTGCAATCACAAGAATAGTCATACCTGTTATTCCTACTATCAGAGCACCTTGGCCGTGTTCTTCAAAACATTGATCAGTTCGTCGACGCTGTTTAACTTGACGCCGCCGCTGCGGGCCGGCGGCTCGATCACTTCCTGCAGTTCGAGCGAGCGCTGGCCAATGTCGGCCACTTCGGCAGCTTCAATTGCAACCACGGGCTTCTTCTTGGCCTTCATCATATTGGGCAGAGTCACGTAACGCGGTTCGGCCAAACGCAGGTCGGCGGAAACCACCGCGGGCAGCTCACCTTCGACCTTCATCAGACCTGTATCGGTCTCGCGCACGCAGACGATCTTGCTGCCGTCAACTTCAAGGTCGCTCACGTTGATCGCAACGGGCCAATCAAGAAGCGCGGAGAGCATCTGCGGCACTTGCCCCGCATCGTTGTCGATGGCCTGCTTGCCAAGGAGCACCAGACCCGGTTCTTCGCGTTTGACGACGGCTGCCAAAAGCTTGGCAACGGCCAGAGGTTCAACCTTAGTGTCATCGTGCTTGATGTGAATCGCGCGGTCGGCGCCCATCGCCATAGCCACTCGAAGCGTATCGACCGTCTTATCGGGACCGATCGAAACGACCACAACTTCGTCGGCCTTGCCGGCTTCCTTCAGACGGACGGCTTGTTCGACGGCAATTTCGTCAAAAGGATTCATGGACATCTTGACGTTGGCCGTATCGACATCCGAGTGGTCGGGCAAGACGTGCACTTTGACGTTGTAGTCCACGACTCGCTTAACCGCAACAAGAATTCGCATAACAAGAACTCCAATTTGCCGTCCGAGAAAGCGTTAGTTGAGAACAGTTCTCGGACGTTCTTAAGCTGCACTATGTAAAGACGGCGGCAATTATAAAGAGGGCCGAACCGTTTTGGACGCCATCAAAAATACGAGTTTACGCACCTGTCCAAAAGCTCTTTCTCAAAGAAAACGTTCCAAAAATTGAAATTGAAAGGTGAATACCGATTCAGCAGAAAACGTACCAAAAATCAGACATAAAGCCTTGAAATCACGCGATTTTTTATTTCATATGTGAGAGAATGTAACTGAGAAAATTAGTTTGATTTGGGCGTTTGCCCCTGTTGCTAACACATGGGATCGAGAGCTATGACGAACAACACTACACCGAGAATGCCGCATCTGAAGCAAATTCTTCTTTGGATCGCCATTTGGGCGGCCATCTTCATCGTCTTCCGCATCATCGGCTGGGGCGTGGGCGAAGCCTGCGACGGCACCATCAACTGCCTGATTTGATCAATCTCATCTGAGTCATAATTAGTTCAGGTATGGCTTTGGCGGCCCGGGCGCAGCAGGAAGCCCTCCTGCAGCTCGTCTCCTTTGCTTCCCTTAGCGCATCGTTTACCGCGCCTGCTCTCTGGCCGCCTCTTGAGCCCGGTTTCTTTTCCATCCTTCTTTTTGCGTACGTCTTTTGACGGCGCCTTTCCACTCGCAAGTTACATCCATTTGTGGCATATTTCGGTGCACTCATAATAGGTTGCACACTGTTTGTTGCGTGCCCTGTCTTTGTTCGTCGTCTCGAATTCTTGTTTGCCGCTCTGTTACAGGTTGAGCTCGCCCGTCCCGGCTTGAGCTCCCACTTTTCTTTCTACTCAACGGCTCGCCGTGAGCCGAAGGGGTTGTGTGCGTCCCGATTTCGCCTCCCCTGCCAAGCGCAAACACACCGATCATCCTTTTTAACCTTTTCTGTTATTTAACCTTTAGGAGTCACATTCCGATGCTTTCCGACATTGAAATTGCTCAGAGCGCCAAACTGAAGCGTATCGACGACCTTGCCCATGAATGGGGCCTTGAAGACAACGAGTTTGAACCGTACGGCTGGGACAAGGCCAAGCTCACGCTCAACCCGGAACGCAAGGCCGACGCCAAGCTGATCCTCGTCACCGCCACCTCCGGCATGCCCGCCGGTTCCGGCAAGACCACGACTTCGATTGCTCTTGCTCAGGCTCTCAACCGCCTCGGCAAGAAGGCAGTGCTTGCGCTTCGCGAACCCTCTCTCGGCCCGGTCTTCGGCATGAAGGGCGGCGCTGCGGGCGGCGGTTACTCTCAAGTTCTGCCGATGGAATCCGTGAACCTGCACTTCACGGGCGACTTCCACGCCATCACGGCCGCCAACAACCTTATCTCCGCTCTGATCGACAATGCTCGCCATCAGCGTCAGATCGACCTCAAGGAAGTCACATGGCGCCGCGTGCTCGACGTCAACGACCGTCAGCTGCGCAACATCGTGACCGGCCTTGGCGGCAGCGCCAACGGCACTCCCTCGGAAGCAGGCTTTGACATCACCGCCGCCAGCGAACTGATGGCCGTGCTGTGCCTTGCTACCGACCTCGACGATCTGCGTACCCGCATTGATCGCCTGGTTTTGGGCATCAAGCGCGACGGTTCCGCTTTTACCTGCGCCGAACTCGGAGCCACGGGCTCCGTAATGGCTCTTCTGCTCGACGCTATGAAACCCAACCTCGTGCAGACTCTCGAGGGCACGCCCGCTCTCGTGCACGGCGGCCCCTTTGCCAACATCGCTCACGGCTGCAACTCCGTGGTTGCCACGCTCGCGGCCATGAAGCTCGGCGAATACGCGATCACGGAAGCAGGCTTCGGTTCCGATCTCGGTGCTGAAAAGTTCTACGACATCAAGTGCCGCCACGCGGGGCTGCGGCCTGCCGCCGTTGTTCTCGTCACCAGCCTCAAGGCTCTCAAGTGGCACGGCGGCGTGGCTTTGCCCGAAATCGGCAAGCCCAACATGGAAGCTCTGAAGGCCGGTCTGTGCAACCTTGACGCACACGTCGCGAACCTCAAGGCCTTCGGCCCCGAAATCGTTGTGAGCATGAACCACTTCTACAACGATCCGGAAGACGAAATCGCCGTTTTGCGCGCCCGCTGCGAAGAACTCGGCGTTCGCTTTGCCATCAGCGACGGCTTTGCCAAGGGCGGTGAAGGTGCCGAAAGCGTTGCCAAGGAAGTTCTCGAAGCCGCTGCCGCCTCCAAGGGCGAACTGCACTTCACTGTGGAAGACGAAGACCCGATTGCCGTCAAGGTCGAAAAAATCGCCAAGCGCGTCTATGGCGCCGGTTCCGTGTCCTTCTCCGAAGCCGCCAAGAAAGATCTCAAGACGCTCACGGACATGGGCTTTGGAAATCTGCCGGTGTGCATCGCCAAGACCCCCTTCTCGCTTACGGCCGATCCGAAAGCTCTCGGTGCTCCCAAGGGCTTTGACCTTCCGGTACAGCGCGTGATCCTCAACGC
>ERZ791575.1044-NODE-1044-length-10267-cov-2.383177_pt1 | contig 10267 bp, 9 predicted proteins | sample MGYA00509970_ERZ791575 | MGnify/ENA primary metagenome ERZ791575 (study PRJEB30046, sample SAMN00791935) | human gut metagenome | study: EMG produced TPA metagenomics assembly of the A metagenome-wide association study of gut microbiota in type 2... | reverse complement strand
GCTACCCTATCGCCAAACAATATGGCTTTACTTTTATCGGCGGACACCCAATGGCTGGCCGTCATTTCTCCGGCTACGCATACAGCACAAAGACAATGTACAACGGAGCTTCTATGGTACTTGTGCCAGAAGATCTGAATGATACGAAATCCATCGAGCGCGCGAAGAAACTGCTGTCTCCGATTCATTTCGGTAAATTCACAATCTGCGATTACGACCGTCACGACGCGATGATTGCATTCACATCCCAGATGGCACACGTTGTATCCAATGCTTACGTGAAAAGCCCGACAGCAAAAAATCACGATGGTTTTTCTGCCGGAAGCTACAAGGATCTGACACGTGTTGCATGGTTGAACGAAACGATGTGGACAGAGCTTTTTCTGGAAAATAAGAAACATCTGATCAAAGAACTTGACTATTTTATCACGGCTTTGCAGGAATACAAAACTGCAATGGAGAACGACGATGCAGAAACATTAAAAAAACTCCTTGCAGATGGTAAACACTGCAAGGAGGAAATCGATGGAATCACTGGCGAATAATTTACGCCTGATGATTGGATACAAAGCAGCTGGCGATACCACTCACCAGCCCCGCTGCAAGCAGGTAGATGCCTGCCTGAAAGCTCTTCCAGATCGTCGCCCCGGACACAGAAGAACCGGAGGATACCTGAGAAGAGATGAATCGAGCAAGCATCTTAGAGATCCATGCCGTTACATTTTCCATATCTACAAGCGCTATGATAATCATACACACAACAATCATACAGGGTATTGCCTTGAGGGGCGGTATCCTGACAAAGGATAACACGAGCATCCCCACCGCGGCAATCAGGATTCCAATCGGAATTCCACGCCACATATCAGAGATTAACCCCACATTTTCACAGATCTTCATAATGCTGTACCGGATCTGTACCTGTGCATGATATGCGGACAGATCAATAGCAGGTACAAATAAGCTCACTGTCAACAAAACTGCGGACAGGATGCCTAGCAGCATACTCGCTGTCACAAATTTACTTTTTCCATATTGATTCTGATTATCCATTTTTACGCTTCCGTTCCAAAAAATCTCCAACCGTTCCAAGTGTATAGATCACAAGACCTGCCACATAAAAGACCGGTCCAAGTCCCCTTCCGGCATCATAATTCGATGAGGTTCCAAGCTCTTTTGCCAGTCGGACATTGTCCTCTAACACACGCAGCGACTGTGTGTAATGCTTATTGTTGATTACGATAATAAAGATGACAAGCATCACAAGAATTGGTGCAAACCGCATAATCGGATTTGCCGCATATTTCCGCAACCACTTGATATAATCGCAGGCAGACAACAACAGCATCCAGACTCCGACTAAGATTGCAATGATACCAAGCACCAGCACAATGGTTTCTCCCATCGCCAGGATGCTTCCATCTTCTTCTACCATGGAGCTCTTCATACCGATCTCAAACAGATTCGCCTTACGCTTCACATCAAAAAGCTTCTCCCAGATCCAGTTCATAAACGGCGCCAGATATAAAATCGAACCGACAAACGCCAGCAACAGGTTCATATCTCCAACGATGGACTGGAAATATCCAACGATGTCGATTGCCTTGCTCGTATCGGCAGCTTTGCGATGATGCTTTTTCTCCGGCACCTGCTTTACCGTATTTTTTGCAGCAAGCTTTGCCCGCTCCTTCGCCTTTGCTTTCTCTTCCTTTTCTGCCCGCTTGATATCCTCTTTCGATACCTTCAGAACAATCGGTTCTTCCAATGGTGCACCGCAAGACTCACAGTAAAGCGCACCCTCTGGAATCTCTTTTCCACATTCCTTACATACCATGTTCTATCACCCTCCAGACCATCATATACAACGATGGCTGCCGAACCATACCGGCTCGACAGCCATTTTCTTACTTATATATTATTTGTTTCCGATCTTGATTCCAAGCTTGTCTAACACTCTTGGAGCTGCAGCAGCAATCACACCAAGGTATGCAAAAATCACACCGGCTGAAATACCTACCTTAATACCATACTCCCTGAAGTTAACCGTCGTACCATCTGAATGTGCATAACCGTGACGAATTGTTGCGATCAATACAAATACAAAGATGACACCAAGAAGAATAAACTCAAAGTATGGAATCGCCTGTAACTTTGCTTTCACATTTGCAATCTGTGGAACAGGAATAAAATCTGCAACCTCCCATGCAATCAGTACCAATGAAAGCAGTAACACAATGATTGCGATGAAGCGGTTAAATCCACCTGCCTTAAACAGATTCCAATGCTCTGTAACACCCCAGTAAGTTGCATGTGCCCATGGGATTAAAGTTGCAAGGAACACAAAAAATGCTCCAGCGATCTTCAGGATATTCATAGGATTTTCCTTCACATATCCAAGATATCCATTGATTCCTGCACCAAATGCCGCTGCGCTATTGCTTCTAGGCTGATAATAACCGCCCATCGGCTGCTGTGGCTGCTGGTATCCCATCTGTGGCTGTACCGGCTGTCCCATTGGCTGCTGGTATCCCATCTGTGGCTGCACTGGCTGTGCATTATCTGCAGGTTGCTCTGCCTGAACTGGAGCTCCACACATTGGACAATTTGTCTGTCCGGTTGGTATAATCGCTCCACACATCGTACAATTCATAAATCTTCCCTCCTAAATAACCCTCTTAATTCTAATAAGAAGTGATAAAAAAATAATAGCATAAACCCCTCATTCATTCAAGGAATTTATGCTAGATTGTGACTATTTTATTACATATTTTACATAATCTTCTTTTTTAGAGATCATATTGAAGAACTTTACAATTTCCCAGATTAAACTTGAAAAAGTCTTCATTATCCAGACTCTCAAAATATGAGTTGATCACCCGGCACACACCGCCATGACTGATCACCATGACCTTTTTATCCGCATAGCGCTGCTTGATATCATCTAGAAAATTATACACACGCTGTACAACTTTAAGCAGCGACTCACCCTCTGGATACTGGTAACCAAACTGTACCCACTGCTCCATGAATCCCGGCGTTCCCTCATAGGTTCCGTCGATCACGCCATAATCACGCTCTGCAAGGCGATCATCCACTTCTACCGGCACACCGATCGCTGCACCGACAATATCTGCAGTCTCCTTTGCACGCACAAGCGGTGATGAAATGATGAGATCCACATCCGTATCCTGCATGCTCTGTGCCAGCTCATGTGCCTGTGAGATTCCTTTTTCCGTCAGTCGCACATTTGCTCTTCCACAGATTCGAACCTCTATATTATACTGTGTCTGTCCATGTCTTGTTACATATAATTTCATAGATACCCTCTTCGGAATAATGCTATTTATATCCAATCTCCGTTATGATACCATAGGAACTTTCTTTTTTCAACAAAACAGCCACTCAAAAAGGCTTTCCTAACTTATGAAAGTTATTTTTTTATTTTATTTCTTTATTTATGAAATATGCCGTCAAAACATCCATAAAATAATATTTTTCTTCTGAAAATGGCCAGACGCACCCACTCCGATGCCGGAAAACAAGCTTTCCCGCCTTCTGTGCCTGCATCAGATGCAGTTCAAATTCCCGGCTGCCTGCAACCTGACAAGTAATGCCTTCTACATCCTCTGGCAGAATCTGTGTTTCTGTCTTTGCTGTCAGAAGCTGTTCCCATTCCTCCGTCCAGATCTGAGCATATTCTGCCAGCCGTTCTTCGCGCGCAGGCAACGCTGCATATATCTCGTTTGCCGCGAAAACAGCTCCGCTTGTTGTCACCATAATGGCATCCATCAACCGCCCTGCTGCCTGCACATTCATTTCCTTCATCATGGCAGCCGTCCTTGGCAGTCTGCGCAGATCTTTTCCATATAATTGCAGCAGCCCAGCAAACCGCGCATTTAACTGACTGGCAAGTCCACACACGACACTGAAATCAAATGCCTTTTCATATCCCGCAAATGTTGGCTGTTGCTCCGCCACTGACTCCATGACCTGACGCAGATATTCTGACAAATGCAGATCGTCCCCATTCGCAAGCAATGTCTCAAAAAACCGTTCCTCTTCCTCATAGATTTCCCAGAATCGCAAATCCACACAGACACACTGTGCTTCTGATAATCCATATCGCGCCCGTGCCGCCTGTATATCCTCCATCGTCCGGTCAATCAGTACAAACCGCACATAGGGTGCCAGCATTTCCAGATCCAGATCATTGCATCGACCGGCACCCCAGATAGCAACTACCGGTTTCGCTTCCAAAGGTACATCCGCCTCCAAAGTAAACGCCTGATCCCGCAATTTTCCCTGTCTTGCCAGATGTGCCCGCCGGTAATAGCTCTCAATCCCCTCTAAGACATAACTGGTCAATGTCTGCCGGTAATCTGTCCATGCGGTTCGCATCGGATCTGAATTTTCAGTTTCAATCATCTTTTCATAAATCATCTTCTACACGCTTTCTGCACTTACATTGTAAATTCTGCATGATTCTCTGCATTTCATCTGTGTAAAACCGAAAATACAAAAAAAACACCGACTCCGCAGCTTCTTCTGCAAAACCGATGCTTTTACAAGTGGGCCGCCGGGGGCTCGAACCCCGCACACCCTGATTAAGAGTCAGGTGCTCTACCAAATGAGCTAGCGGCCCGTAGTGAATTTTCACTTACCATGTGTTCTTCATCAGAACAATATGGAGTATACAACATTCATTTACAAAATGCAAGCTTTTTTTCACATTTTTTTCAGATTTTTTTCAAAAAGCCCGCAAACCCTTTATTTCCTTAACTTCTTACATGCACTAATTGTCTCCAGCCGGTTCAGAATACAACATACTGTGTGTATACTGCGTCCAAGATTCATCAGTTTTCGATTCAGACAGGGATTCGAGTACACTGCATTTGTAAGTTTAAAACCACATTTTTTTCTTCCCATAAGAGACTCCGGCATGTATCTTACTACCATAGTATGCACTGGAATCTCTTTTTTTACACGTTTTTGTTATTTCTTTTTTGGTGGCTTGATGACCATGCGGCAGATTGGATTTCCCATAGCAGAAAACTTCTCTTCATACTCCGTCATGACATTACCCTCCGCATACTCGCTATGATGCAGGTCAAACGTATAGTTGACCATCTCCCAACCGGCAAGTTCTACCTGTTCCAGTGAGAAATCAAACAACGGGCGGTTGTCTGTCTTAAATGTAAGCCCTCCATCTGCTGCGAGGAACTTCAAATACCGGTTCAAAAACTGCACCGATGTCAGGCGCCGTCTCGCATGACGATCCTTCGGCCACGGATCAGAAAAGTTCAGATAGATATAGGCAACCTCATCTTTTTCAAATACATTTTCGATTGCCTCCGCATCCATTCGGATAAACACCAGATTCGGAAGCTGCTCGATTGTCTGCTTCTCGATTGCCCGGACAAGCACACTCGAATATTTCTCAATACCGATATAATTGATCTCCGGATGCAGCTTTGCCATATCTATAATAAATCTGCCTTTTCCCATTCCCACTTCGATATGAATCGGATTTTCATTTTCAAAAAAATCATGCCACTTTCCCTTCATTGTCTCTTCTTCATGCACGACAAAATCATTTGTGGCAATCATTTCTCTGGAGCCTTTTACGTTTCGTAATCTCATCTTTTTTACCTCGTCCATCTATAATGTTTCTATATTAGCATTTATTTTAAATTTTCACAAGAATGTTGCATTTTATCTCTTGTTTTTTTCCCTGTTTTATATGATAATTAAGAAGATAATGTCAATCTTTACAGAAAAGGATTTTATAGCATGATCAAAACAGTGAAAAAAATTATTTCCTATATAATGGTGTGCGTGCTATTCCTCAGCATGTGTATTCCATGCGAGGCTGCACAGACAAGCACCGCAACTGCATCCGATGCAAATGCAACGACGGGATTTCCACAGATTACGTCCACATCTGCCATCATCATGGATGCACAATCCGGACAGATCATATACGAAAAGAATTCCCACACCCGGCAATATCCGGCAAGTATCACAAAGATCATGACTGCGTATCTCGCCATCAAAAACGGAGATTTAAACTCTACGATCACAATGAGCGACGCTGCCGTCTGGGGCATCGACCGCAACAGTTCCCATATCGCGCTCGATGTCGGCGAAGAGATCAGTATGTCGGATGCACTCTATGCCGTCATGCTCATGTCTGCAAATGAAGCAGCCTGGGCGATTGCAGAACAAGTGTCCGGCTCTCTGGAGAATTTCGTGCAGTTGATGAATGATACTGCACAAAGTCTCGGCTGCAAGGATACACATTTTACGAATGCAAACGGATTGCATGATCCGGATCATTATACAACTGCCTACGACATGGCGCTGATCACAAAAGAGGCGCTTACAAGCAAGACCTTTCGTGAGTATGCTTCAGAAACCTATCATGAGATTCCGCCAACGAACATGAACAATGAGACGCGTTATCTCACGCAGGGCAACCGGATGATGCTCAGCAATTCCGAATATTATTACCCGGCATGTCAAGGTGGAAAAACTGGTTATACTGATGATGCGGGTGGTACACTTGTCGTCTGGGCTGAAAAAAATGATATGCAGTTGATCTGTGTGACAATGGGTGCCCCTGACAACGCAACGAATTACACCGACAGCATTGCGCTGTTCAACTATGTATTCAACAACTACTCAAACACCACGTTGTTGTCAGACTATGAATTCGATGCAGAGGCTGCCACGACCGCGCAGAACTTCTTAAACGATTATTATGGTTGTGAAAATCTCGGAACCATGCATCTGTCCGTTGACAATAACCAGCCATTTATATTTGCGAACAATGCCGACAGAACCAAGCTGCAAATGAACTTTGTTCCATCCGCAGACCGGCTGGATGAAGGTTATATCGGTACTTTGGAAGTTTCCTATGAAGGTACGACCTGCCTGACTCTTCCGGTCAGCTATTCCGGCTATGTCAATTCCAACGATGACGTTGCCGTAGCCGAAGCATACAAAAATGGCAGTATCCGCCCGGCGTTGATCAAAGAAAAGAAAAGCTATTGGAAATATATAATTGCGGCGGTCGTCATTGCATGTATTCTTGGACTTTTTATTTATGCAAATGTGATCGAACCACGGAAACGGAAGCAAAACTCCCGTTCCCGCAGACGATAACAGGAAACCTTGCACCACGAAAAGAGGTACTTCAACTATGGAAGAATCAAAAGAGAATTTTAAGAAAATCAAATCTGCCAATCAGATGATGCTGGATTATTTCAACAAATCCTTCCTGTCACAATTGGAGGATATCCAGAATCTCAAAACACAGATTTTTGAAATTGACATCAAGATTGATGAGCTGGACAAGACGAAGGACATTTACGCCTTCAAGACCAACTCCAGAAAAAGCGTCTTTTCTCCTGTCACAAATGATGGCGTGGATACCGAGCGCAACAAGATCATTCAGGAGCAGATCAAAGACCTGCAATCCGTGAAGGAGACCTTGACGTTAAAGCTGCGCGGCATGGAATTACAGTTGAACAAGCTGCGCCAATACCTGGAAGCATTGAACAATGCAGAAGATGCACTTACCTCTTTTGAGCCTCGCTACACGACAGACGACCCTGATCATACCGATCACTACGGCTTTACATTTCTTCAGGAGGACGCCAAGGAAGACATCTCCTCGCATGGATATAATATCTTAATGCTGGATGCATACGACCGGGCACTCACACAGACGATTCTGGATAAGCAGATCAAAACCGGGCTGGAAGCTATGCAGAACAAACTGGATATGATCAACTATCTGATTGGAACAGATGTCGGACGTGCGAAATTAACCTTGCAGGAAATCCTGCACAACGTAAAGCAGATGTCCCACTCGGTCGATGAAATCGCCGAGAACATGAACAGCTTTTCTTCTTCCGACAAACCGTTGAAGGAACAGCTCGAAGCTTACTTAAATGAGTTTAAGCAGAAACATACAAAGATCAAAATTACCGCATCTGTCGAAACACCAGATCCGAACATCAGCTATCATCCGGTGTTCAACATTAACTTCATGCGGCTGATTGCAATATTTTTCGATAACATCGCCTTACATGCAAATGCATCCAATGTATCCGTACAGGCAAGCCTGACGCCAAATATGGCAGAGGTCATTCTGACAGATGATGGTGTCGGCATCAAGGACACCTATATGGAGGACAGTCCTTGGTACAGCAGCCTGCACAAAGCAAAGGAAATCCTGTATATGCTCTGTGGCAAGCTGGATATCTCCGGGGATGTCATGTCGGGAACCACAGTAAAATTCAGCTTCCCGATCCAACAATAAAAGCAAACAACAATAAAGGAGTTTATATATTATGAAAAACAAGATTGTAGAACTGATTGCTGCAAACGTCGAAGGGTTAACCGCAGCAGAAATTGCAGACCTGATTGAGATTCCGCCAAAACCGGAGCTTGGTGATTTTGCATTCCCCTGCTTCCGCCTTGCGAAGACGATGCGCAAAGCCCCACAGATGATTGCCAACGATATCAAAGAAGCAATCGGCGATGTGGATTTCCTGCAGGAGATTCAGGTACAGGGTGCTTACTTAAACTTCTTCGTAAAGAAGGAATTATTTATCGAAACAATGGTAACAGCTTCTATGGCTGATGATTTCGGAAGTTCTACCGAAGGAAATGGACAGACAATCTGTATCGATTATTCTTCTCCAAACGTAGCAAAGAATTTCCATGTTGGACATCTTCGTACGACGATCATTGGAAACTCTCTGTATAAGATTTATTCCAAGCTGGGCTACAAGGTTGTCCGCATCAACCACCTCGGCGACTGGGGTACACAGTTTGGTAAACTGATCGTTGCATACAAGGCATGGGGAAGCGAAGAAGCGGTCAAGAAGGACGGCGTTGCCGAACTGATGAAGCTCTACGTGAAGTTCCACGAAGAGGCTGAGAAGAATCCAGAGTTAAACGACGAAGCGCGTGCATGGTTCGCGAAGATGGAACATGGTGACGAGGAAGCTTTAAAAATCTGGCAGTGGTTCAAGGATATCAGTCTGATTGAGTACAAGCGTACTTACGATCTGCTTGGTATGGACTTCGACTACTACCTCGGCGAGAGCTTCTACCGTGATAAAACCGACGATGTTGTAAAACGACTGACAGACGCAAATCTCCTGACAGAGAGCGAGGGTGCAAAGATCGTAAACTTAGACGCTTATGATATGGCTCCATGTCTGATCCTGAAGAACGACGGCAGCTCCATCTATGCAACACGTGATATTGCAGCGATCTTCTATCGGAAAGAAACTTACAACTTCGTAAAATGTCTGTATGTAACCGGACAGGAACAGAAGCTTCACTTCAAACAGGTATTCAAGGTTGTTGAATTGCTTGGAAATGAATGGGCAAAGGATCAGTTAGTGCATATTCCTTATGGACTTGTCAGCTTGGAAGGTGCCAAGCTTTCTACACGTAGCGGAAATATTATTTATGCCGAGGATATTCTCCTCGAAGCGATTGCGAAGATCAAAGAGATCATCAATGAGAAGAACCCGGATCTTCAAGATAAGGATGAGACAGCAAAGAAAATTGGTGTTGGTGCCGTATTGTTCAATGATCTTTATAACCAGCGTATCAAAGACGTATCTTTCAAATGGGAGAAGCTTTTGAACTTCGATGGTGAAACTGGTCCATACGTACAGTACACACATGCAAGATGCTGCAGTATCTTAAAGAAGCTGGATGGATTTACACCATCGGCAGATATTGATTACAGTGTATTGACAGATGTAGAAGCAATGGAGTTACTGAAAGAGATTAACCGCTTCCCGAAGATTGTCAAGGACGCTTCTGAGCGTTATGAGCCTTCTGCCGTTGCAAGATTTGCAGTCGATGTTGCACAGGCATTCAACAAATTCTACAACGCATGCCGTATCCATGTAGAGGAAGAGAATGTGCGTAACGCGCGTGCTACACTGGTATATATCACAAAGAAGACGATCAAAGATGCAATGGAATTGCTTGGTATTGATTGTCCAGAACAGATGTAATTTCATTATACATTCCACATGATAAAAACTGGTATATAATTACTAAGAAGTTAAGTAAGTCGGATGATTAAATCATCCGGCTTATTTTTATGAAATCGTCATATATTCATATGCTTATGTTTTACTCTCCTCTAACCTCACTATATTGTATCTCCAATTTTATAAATACAATATGTATGATTCTGCCCGAAGTTATCAACAATTTTTGTTTTTAGAAT
>ERZ791575.1043-NODE-1043-length-10269-cov-4.004797_pt1 | contig 10269 bp, 5 predicted proteins | sample MGYA00509970_ERZ791575 | MGnify/ENA primary metagenome ERZ791575 (study PRJEB30046, sample SAMN00791935) | human gut metagenome | study: EMG produced TPA metagenomics assembly of the A metagenome-wide association study of gut microbiota in type 2... | reverse complement strand
TTTATTGATGAGCTGATGGAAATTAATGGAATAAATTCAGTGTCATATTCTGCATTTGAATCAGAAAGAAGCTGGTTCTGGGATTCACAGAATTATGAAAAAATGCAGACATTTACATTTCATTCTGAAAATGATTCATATCATAACGAGCATCTTCCTGATTATGGAGACAGGTATCTGTTTTCTACAGAATATGCACAGCCAACCAAAGAACTATATAACAGACTGGAGAAATATATAGATAAAGAGTATGTTGATTACGAAGCATTCAAAGAAGGAAAACAGGTGGTTTTATTCTTAAGAAATCTGCCGGATGGTGGATATGATGACACAATCAATGCAGGAGACACGCTGTATTATAACTATTATCAGGTAAGCACAGATACTTATGACAAGGTTTCCAGTAAATCATATTACTATTATTTTCCGTATGAGGAAGCCTTTGCTGAGGCAAAAGCGGGAAATAAAAAGAATGATGATGAACTTATTGAAATGGAGATTGATTATGATGCATGCGTAGCTCCACAGGTAGCTGCAGTAGTTAAAGTAACTGATGAGGTTATAGAGGATTTTAAGGGAATAATTCCTGCATTTGGTTATTATACCTCAATTGCAAGTATTAATATGGCACAGCAGGCGGTCGACAGACAAAAGGATGTGATGGAAAGATATCTTGGACAGGAATTAAGTCCTGACATGGATTTTGAATTATCCTATAACCAGATAAGCATTAACTACGATCTTGCATCAACATTTTCTGCAACTAATAATAAGATAGGTGTGTATTTTAATAATAATGATATTTCTTATGACAGCAATGTAGATGTTAAGAATACATACAGGACACAGCTTATTAACAGTATTTTACAGTATGGCATAACTATAATTTCAATGATAGTTGTACACCTTCTTATTATGGCAATTGTTGTGAGAAACCGCATGGACAGAAGATATGATAAGATAAAGCTTCTGCATGGTCTGGGGATGAGACGGGGAAAGATAGTAAGAATATGTATGGCAGAAGCACTGCGTGAATCTTTATGGTGTGTAATTACAATGCCTTTAATACTTTTGATGGAACTGTTAATGTATGCAGAATTTGTAAGAAAATTGTAATCAGGAGGGATAACTATGAAAGAGATAATGCTCAGAGCGGAAAATATAGAAAGAACATATCATGCTGGAAGTGTAGATGTACCAGCACTTAAGAATTGTACACTTGAGTTTGAACAGGGAGAATTTACTGCTATTATTGGAAAGAGTGGTTCGGGAAAATCGACTCTGTTAAGGATTCTTGGAAGTGTAGATGAACCGGATACAGGTAGTGTTACTATTGGCGGCAAGAAAATAACCGGGATGAAGGACAAGGAAATATCTGAATTCAGAAGGAGACAGATTGGTTACATATATCAGGACTACAGTCTGTTTCCAGAGTTTACAGCATACGAAAATATTGTTATGCCTATACTTATCGACGGAAAGAAACCTGACGAGAAAGAGGTTGATGACTTGTTAGAGGAATTGGGAATATCACATTGTAAGAATAAGTTTCCATCGCAGATGTCAGGTGGCGAACAGCAGAGAGTTGCAATAGCAAGGGCACTGATTACACATCCTGCTGTTATACTTGCGGATGAACCGACCGGAAATCTGGACGCAGGCAGTGCAGGTACTGTGGCACAGATGTTATCCAAGGCAAGCCAGAAGCATAACCAGACAATAATTATGGTAACTCATGACAGACAGATGGCAGATTATGCAGATAAGATAATAACTATTGTTGATGGAGTGTGCCAGTAGGATATCCATACATACGGAAAGGGGGATGCGTATGTCTGTATTTGAAATTACATTTTTAAGTGTAAAAAGGCGTATGCCGCAGATAATAAAGGCAGCATGTACGACTCTGGCAGCAGTATTTTTTGTAACAGCCGTTCTTATATTTCAGGATAATATGTATCAGTGGCAGATGTCATCGAACAAATCCAGATTCGGAGACTGGTTTTTATATGAAATCACATCAAAGGAGCCTAACCAGTCATTGAGTGAACATGCATATCTTAATGATCCTGTCAAAATAATGACCAGTGTCAGTATGTTTAATTCTGACTGGAAAAGGACGGGATATATTGTCGGAAGCTTTGATAAGGATTTCATTAATCAGGTCAGAATCAGTCTTGATGAAGGAAGACTGCCAGAAAATGATGACGAGATAGCTATGGACTGGAATACATTGTTATCACTTGGATATACTGGTGAAATAGGTGAGACTGTAACTATCAGATATTGTGAGGAAAACAGTATATATGATGAAAGTGCCAGACAGGAAAAAGAATTTATGCTTGTTGGTATATTGGCTAATTATACAAATATATGGAAGAACGGGAAGAATATACCGGGAGCTGTTGTAACGCCGGATGCTTTAGAAATATTTAACTATAAATATCGTAATGTGTATTTTTATTCTTTAAATGATTCTGTGAAAACATCAGATTATGCAACTGTTTATAAGAAGATAAAGGAAGATGCAAAAACAGAGACTGTATATAATTCGGCAGTATATGATTATCAGCCGTGGAGTTCAGCTAAAGTATACATGTATATGTATCTGGTTGTAATGATAATAGGAATTCTTGCACTTTCATATCAGCTTATTGAATACAGAGGAAGAAGGCGCCCGGCTTATGAGCGTTTCAGAAAGCTTGGAATGAATAAGGCGTCACTTCGGAGTATGTATATTATTGAAAATGCCCTGATAATTATTCCAGCGGGAATAATGGGACTTATACTGGCTTTACTTACAGGCTTTGGAATAGGAAAGGCTCTTGAAATTCATAATGGCTTCACATTTTATAAGGTCACATTAAATGTAATTATAAAAAGTGTTTTGTCAGTAATTATAGCAATAATAGTTGAAGAAATAGCAGGTATTATTGCAAACAGCCGTAAAAATCACATTTTAAATAAAAAACGGAAAAAGAAAAACAGCCAGAATGTAAATATATATAACGCCACTGGTAAAAAATCAAAAATTAAGCCGTCTAATTTATTAATTACAGTAAGCTCAAGATTTATCAGAAAAGATGGAATATTTATGGCTGCCGGGCTTAGAATATTCGCATTATGCATATGTGCTGTACTTGTATTTTCAGCATTAATGATAAAGAAAGTATATATTGCGTACAAGGATAATGAGCAGATACCGGATATATATGGATATCTAGATCCTTCAGATTCAGAATATGAAATGTATATATATTACTATAGTTATATAAAGGGTTATTATAATATTCCAATACCAGATGGAGAATATTACAGTGAAGAGAGGAATGCTCTTCTGTCCAGTGAAAAAAGAAACAGATACAACATAAGCTTTAATGAATTAAAAAGTAAGCTGACAAAAGAATCTGATAGCCTTGATGCAAATAATCATCAGGATCTAATACGTTTTAATATGCTGCATGTTAATTATTCTAATAAATATTGTAAGAGAGGCAATACTAATTTACTCACAGGCTTTTCGGAAGAGTTTCTTACAGAGCTTGAAAAGATAGGTGGAATAAAGTCGGTAGATTATTCAGCATATGAATCAGAGCGTACATGGTTCTGGGATAATCAGGATTTTCATAAGATGGGAATGGATACTATTTCACCCGATAATTATAATATAACGAGAGAATCACCCGTTACGGATTATGGTTACCGTTATATATATTCCACAGAGTATGTTAATCCTACCAGAGAATTATATAACAAGCTTGAGAAGTACATTGATAAGGAATACAGGAATTATGATGATTTCGTTAATGGAAAACAGGTTGTAGTCTTTTTGAGAAATACACCAGATGGAACTTATGATGACACATTACAGGCAGGAGATATCTTGAATTATAATTATTATCCGTTGTCTGTAATGCCTAATATAAGGTTTACAAATAATGTGGCATATGGGAGATATACATATCCGTTTGACAGGGCATTTTATGATACATATAATAATTCAGGAAAGATTAACCTTTATTCTGAATTTAATGGAACGCTTAAAGGAAGTGCATCATTTAACATGCACAGTGAAGGAGATTCTGAGGATCGGATAAATGGGTATGAGTCAATATTTGGTGCGTGTGTATCACCTCAGGTTGCGGCTGTCATTAAGGTAACAGACGATGTGAAAGAAGATTTTAACGGAATCATGCCTGATTATGGATATTATACAGCACTTGCGGGAATGTCACTGGCACAGCAGGCAGTTGATAACCAGAGAAGCTTCATGGAGAGGATAACCGGTGATAAAATGACCGGTTATCTGGAATTCGGACTTAAGTATAACCAGCTGAACATTAATTATGATTTGTCATCAACATTTTCAGCAACGAATAATAAGGTGGCTGTATATTTTGATAATAATGAATTATCGTATTCTTCTAATGTCGATGCAAAGAATATATACAGAACCCAGCTTATTAACAATATTCTCCAGTATGGAATAACCATTGCCGCAGTTATAGTAATACAGCTTCTTATAATGGCAATAATTGTAAGAAACAGAATAGAAAGAAGAAAAGCAAGCTATAAGCTGCTGCATGGCATTGGAATGAGACAGGGAACAATAGTGAAAATGTGCATGATTGAGGCAGTACGGGAATCTGTATGGTGTATATTCACAATGCCACTTATACTTATACTGGAGCTGCTTATGTATACGAGAAAGAATCTGGTTGAATAATTAAATATTATCGTGTATTATTAGAAAAAGAGCCACTTGTTGGCTCTTTTTTTACGAAAAGGACAGGTAGTTAATATGAATCAGACATATATGAAGGAGCAGAAGGTACTTCCGTTATTATTAAAAATGTCGCTTCCAATGGTAATCTCAATGATGGTTAATTCATTGTACAACATTGTGGACAGCTTCTTTGTTGCCAAGATAAGTGAGAATGCGATGACAGCCCTGTCACTTGTCTTTCCGGTACAGAATCTTATAAGTTCGGTTATGATAGGATTTGCAATAGGAATTAATGCGGTCATATCATTTTTTATGGGTGCACAGAATCAGAAGCAGGCAGACAAGGCAGCTAGTCAGGGTATGCTCCTAAGCTGTATACACGCTGTTGTGCTTACAGTGATATGCATAGCAGGTATGCCGGTATTCTTAAAAATGTTTACAAAGGACGCAGAGATAGTTTCACTGGGACTTAAATATTCCAATATTGCATTTGCGTTTTCAATAATGCTTGGGATTGAGCTTATGTTCGAAAAGGTGTTTCAGGCAGTTGGAAGGATGAATGCTTCTATGGTCTGCCTTATGACAGGCTGTATAGTTAATATTGTGCTTGACCCGATGATGATATTCGGAATAGGACCATTTCCTGCAATGGGAATTGAGGGTGCCGCGCTTGCTACAGGAATAGGTCAGACTTCGGCAGCAGTGCTATATATAATAATATATATTGTTAAGCCTATTCCGGTTAAATTCAGAAAATCAGAGATGAGGATAGAAGGTTCAATGGCAAAGAGACTTTATTCTATCGGTATGCCGGCAAGCTTAAGCCTAGCACTTCCATCTATTCTTATATCAGTGCTTAATGTAATACTTGCTGCGTACTCGGCTGTGTATGTATTCGTTCTTGGAGTATATTACAAGCTGCAGACATTTCTGTATCTGCCGGCCAACGGAGTTGTACAGGGAATGAGACCGCTTATGGGCTATAACTATGGAGCAGGAGAGCATGAGAGAGTAAGAAAGATATATAAGACATCAATGGTACTTATATTTGCTATTATGGCAGCAGGTACAATTCTCTGTCTTGCAATACCGGGGTCACTTATCGGTCTGTTTACAAGTAATCCAGATACAATAAATGCAGGAGAGACAGCATTAAGAATCATAAGTGCCGGATTTATTGTATCAACTGTATCAGTTACTTCGGCGGGGGCACTTGAAGGACTTGGAAAAGGATTTCCATCACTTATCATATCTGTGTGCAGATATGTTGTGGTAATAATTCCGGTTGCATTCATAATGTCAAGGATAGCCGGAGCTGTTGGCGTATGGCATGCTTTCTGGATTACAGAGGTGATTACATCAGTAATTTCTTATATGGTTTATAAGAAAAATGTAAAATAATTATAAAAATGTCTTCTTGACATTGCTTGAACTTGGAAATACAATAGTTGTATATGCAACAATTGGAGGTGCAAGTAATGTTGAGAAGAATTTTTTCTTATATGAAAGAATATAAGAAATACGCATGGCTGGCGCTTATATGTATAGGTGTTGAAGTTGTGCTTGAGATTATGGTACCTAAGCTGATGGCTGACCTGATTGATATAGGTGTGACCAATTCAGATGTTCCATATATAATAAACAAAGGTATCCAGATGGCTGTATGTGCAGTTGCTGCGCTTATATTAGGTGTGGGGAGTGCAAGATTTTCTGCACTTGCAGGTCAGGGACTGGGTGCTAATATAAGAAAGGCTGAGTACGATAAACTCCAGTCTTATTCATTTTCTAATATAGACCATTTCAGTGTTTCGTCATTGGTTACACGACTCACAAGTGATGTAACTAATATCCAGAATGCTGTATCGACAGGAATGCGTCCATTTGGACGAAGTCCGGTAATGCTGATATTTGCAACGACTTTGGCATTCCAGATTAATTCAACACTGGCGCTGGTCTTTCTTGTAGCACTGCCAGTTCTGGCAGTCCTGCTCATCATAATAATCATTAATGTTGGTCCACGATATGGAAGAATGCAGGGAGCAGTTGACCTTGTAAACAGGTGTATAGAGGAGAATCTTACAGCAGTAAGAGTTGTTAAATCATATGTGCGTGGTGATTACGAAATTGAAAAATTCGGACACGTTAATGACAATCTGAAAAACGAATCAGAGAAAGCATTTGGAATAGCTGTACTTAACATGCCTGCTATGCAGTTCGTTATGTATTCTACAATTCTTGGTATTCTTCTTATAGGCGGAAGACTGATTAATTCAGGACAGATGATGATTGGACAGCTTACTTCTTTCTTGAGCTATGTTCTTCTGATACTTAATTCACTTATGATGATGTCAAATGTGTTCCTTCTTATGACAAGGTCACTTGCTTCGGCAGAAAGAATTATGAAGGTAATTGACGAGCCGATTGATATAACTGATGAGAATGCAAAGGACATTGAAGTTAAGAAGGGTGAGATTGAATTTAATCACGTCTGGTTTAAATATAAGGATACTGCTAAAGAATATGTGCTGTCAGATGTTTCATTTCACATTAATGCAGGACAGACAGTCGGAATAATTGGCCAGACAGGTTCATCAAAGACGACGCTTATCCAGCTTATTCCAAGACTTTATGATGCAAGTAAGGGTGAGATTAAGATAGATGGAATAAATGTTAAGGAATACCCGGTAAGACATTTAAGAGATGCAATCTCAGTTGTATTGCAGAAGAATACACTGTTTTCAGGTTCACTTATTGATAACTTAAGATGGGGCGATGAAAATGCGACTCTGGATGAGATTAAAGAGGCATGCAGCATAGCGTGTGTTGATGAATTCATAGACAGGCTCCCTGGAGGACTTGATGCAGAGATGGGACAGGAAGGTGTCAATGTATCAGGAGGACAGAAGCAGAGAATATGTATTGCAAGGGCAATATTAAAGAAGCCGAAGGTTCTTATTCTTGATGATTCAACGAGTGCGGTTGATACTGCAACAGAAGGAAAGATAAGAAATGCACTTGCAAAGAAGCTGCCTGATATGACTAAGATTATAATTGCACAGAGAATATCGTCAGTGTGTCATGCAGACCAGATAATTATTATGGACGGCGGTCGTGTGGACGCAATCGGAACACACGAAAGCCTGTTAAGGACTAATAAGATATATCAGGAAATATATGAATCACAGAAGGAAGGAGCTGATCTTTAATGGCTAAGTATGTTGGATATAAAAGACCAAAGGACACTAAGAAGACTGTTAAGCATCTTCTCTCATACCTTGGTCATTACAAATGGGCTTTCCTGCTTGTGGCAGTGCTTGTATTTATAAGCGCAGGTGCAGGAATTATGGGAACATTTTTAATAAAGCCAGTGGTGAATAATTTTATCGTGCCGGGCAATATGAAGGGACTTATCATAGCTGTGTGCGGAATGGGTGTCATGTATGCGTGCGGTGCGCTCTCAACGCTTGGCTACAACAGGCTTATGGTGCATACTTCCCAGAAGGTAGTAAGTGAGATTCGAATGGACCTTTTTAAGCACACACAGAAGCTTCCGTTAAAATATTTTGATAATAATACACATGGTGAGATTATGAGTCATTTCACTAATGATGTTGATACGGTTCAGGAAGCAATGAACAATAGTTTTGCCATGGTAATACAGAGCTTTCTTACGCTTTTTGGAACTATAACAATGATGCTGGTATTAAGTGTAAGGCTGACTATTATTGTTGTTGTTTTTCTTATTCTTATGTTCATCTTTATCAAATACAATGGTAAACGCAGCAAGAAATATTATCACAGACAGCAGAAGGAGCTTGGCAATATCAACGGTTTTGTTCAAGAAATGATGGCAGGTCAGAAGGTTGAAAAGGTATTTAACCATGAGCAGAAGAATTTTGAAAAATTCTGTGAGATGAATGAGAGCTTTAGAAAGGAATCGACTAATGCACTTGCATATTCGGGCATGCTTATCCCGGTAATTGTAAGTCTGTCATATTTTAATTATGCGCTTTCTGCCTGCGTTGGAGGCATATTTGTAATAAAAGGAATCATGGACATTGGCAGCATATCTGCATATCTTGTGTATGTAAGACAGAGTGCCATGCCATTAAACCAGTTCACACAGCAGGTTAATTTCATACTTTCAGCGCTTTCGGGAGCTGAGAGAATATTTGACATGATGGATGAGGCAGAGGAGCCTGACGAAGGGAAAGTAACTTTGTGCAATGTCATTAAAAATGCGGATAATACCCTTACAGAAACTTCTGACAAGACAGGTTTTTTTGCATGGAAGCTGCCGACAGGGGAGCTTATTGAGCTTAAGGGCGATGTAAGATTTAATGATGTTGTGTTCGGATATGTGCCTGAAAAGAGGGTACTTAACAAGATTTCGTTGTTTGCAAAGCCAGGACAGAAGATAGCATTTGTTGGTTCGACAGGAGCGGGAAAGACTACTATTGTTAATCTTATAAACAGATTTTACGATATCCAGTCAGGTACGATTACTTATGACGGCATTGATGTAATGAATATTGAGAAAGACGACCTGAGGCGTTCACTTGCAATGGTAATTCAGGATACACATTTGTTCACAGGAACTATTGCAGATAATATAAGATATGGAAAGCTTGATGCAACTGACGAGGAAATCAGGGAAGCAGCTAAGATTGCCAATGCTGATTCATTTATAACAAGACTTCCGCGGGGGTATGACACGATGCTTACTGCTGATGGCAGCAATCTTTCGCAGGGACAGAGACAGCTTCTTGCTATCGCGAGAGCAGCGATTGCCAAGCCGCCGGTGCTTATTCTAGATGAGGCGACAAGCTCGATTGATACACGAACTGAGCGGCTTATTGAGAATGGCATGGACGCAATAATGGAGGGAAGAACAGTATTTGTTATCGCTCACAGACTTTCGACAGTAAGAAATTCTAATGCCATAATGGTTCTTGAAAAGGGCGAGGTAATCGAGCGAGGCAGTCACGATGAACTGCTTGAGCAGAAGGGCAGATATTATCAGTTGTATACAGGACAGTTTGAGCTTGATTAGACAGTGTCGTATACCGCATGAAATCAGTGCTTAAGAGGGGAAATGTAATTATGGATAATGAAATTAAAAATGTGTTCTTTGATATTGAAATGCTTCGAAGACGGCTGATAAGGCCATTTTTTATTGAACTTGGGCTTACAGTTGGCCAGGGGCAGCCAAGAATTCTTAAGGAATTAAGAGAACATGGGATTATGAATCAGAAAGAGCTGGCGGATGCTTGCCTTATGGATGTAACTACGATGTCAAGAACATTAGACAGAATGGAAAAGGATGGTCTGTTAAAGAGAGAAAATAATCCGGCAAGCAGAAGGTCGTGGAATGTGTTACTTACTGATTATGGCAGCCAGAAGGCTGATGAAGTTATCAGGATATTTAACAGAATTGATAATGTTATATATAATGGATTCAGTGAAGAAGAGGTGCAGACACTATCTGTTATGGCAGGCAAAGTTGAGAAAAACCTCTGGGAGGCAATTAAGAATGAAGAGCA
>ERZ791575.1040-NODE-1040-length-10277-cov-2.000196_pt1 | contig 10277 bp, 10 predicted proteins | sample MGYA00509970_ERZ791575 | MGnify/ENA primary metagenome ERZ791575 (study PRJEB30046, sample SAMN00791935) | human gut metagenome | study: EMG produced TPA metagenomics assembly of the A metagenome-wide association study of gut microbiota in type 2... | reverse complement strand
TCACTTGAGGCCATTCGAGCCGATCAGGAGCGTTTCGTGGGCGTCAACACGTCAACGCTTCCCGACGGGCTCGATCCCTGTCGAGAAGGCGACTGTCTCTCGGGCATGGCAACCGCCGACGCGTTTCTTGCCTGGGGCCGGTCAAGAGGTGCGGTTGCTGCGATTTTAAACGGCGGTGCCATACGGGCCGCCATGCCCATCGGTCCCGTCACCTACGCCGATCTTCTCGACATTCACCCGTTCGGGAACCGTATTCAATTGGCCGACGTCTCGGGCGCGGTGCTTCGGGAGGCTCTCGAACACGGCATCTCGGAACCCGATGTGATCGGCCCGAGAGTCCTGCAGACCGCGGGGCTTCGCTATCGACTGAATCCTGTTGCCCCCGTCGGGCAACGCATCGTGTCCGCTGAAATACTCACGGAAAAAGGAACCTGGGAGTCGATTCTTCCCGAGAACGTCTATCGCATTGTCACAATCTCCTACCTTCTGGGTGGCGACCATTTTTCGATGCTCGGGAAACACGCCAAGATTCTGGAAACCGGCCCACTGGAAGTCGACGTTCTTGAAGCCTATCTTCATGAACAAAAGGACCGGGACAATCATCTGCCCACGCCTGTACCTGGGCGGATCATCGGGATGCCTGTCCGTTGAGGTTGGGCAGAATCAGATGTTTTGGTACTTTTCGCGTCGGCAGATAACCGTGCGAAACGAGAGCCATCATTACGTGCAGCATACCGAAGAGACAAAAATGCTCATGTCTCCACTGAAGGATTCTTGCTGCGAGTATTACCAAGGAATTGGAATTAACGCCATCAGTCCCACCGTTGATCGCAAGTTTTCTAAAAAACTGACTGAGTTAATTGGGCGCGTCCGACACAAATGCATGACCGACCATTTCCTGACTTGCCAGGACGTCGCCAAAATGCCTGTCTTCTTCTGCGGAGGTGGCGCCCTATCGAAGTTTTATCGGGTTGCCTTCCTTTACAAACACAAGAATATTTCGTGGCTGCGTTCCGAAAGGATCATTAAGTCTGATGTCATCTCAGACCTTCAAGAAACGATGACGACTCCAATCCCTAGGGAAGATTACGATCGGCTTGTCGTGGCTTATGGGCTTTGTGCCGAAGAAGCTCCGAAGTCAATCACGGCAACGCACCTAGAAAGCGAGCAATCGACGGTCTTCCCGGATCGGTACATTTCGAAGGACGATATCTGAGCTGGGGAATTCTGATGACGATTCAGGCAACCCGAGCGTAGCGACATCGAGTTCAGCTGAGCTAGACTTTCTGCATGACCCGAGCGGCTGCCAGGTTGCTGACGAGACGGATAGTCGGCGCCGGAACAGCACGGGTGTTTGCAGACCCGCCGTCCGCATTCTTCGAAGCCGGCGGGTTTTCTATTGCGGTCAGGCGACTCGATGGAGAGTCACTGTCGGAAGCGGCCGCAAATTGACGACCAGGCCCTGGTGAACCACGTGGACAGAATGAAACCAAGACTGAACCCGACAGCCGCAAAGACCGTCGGGTTCGCTTTTTCTGACTTTGTCCGATCCGGAGACGATTCACGCAAGCGAACCGTCACCAACCGTGAACAAAATTATTTCGTGAACTTCACCGTGTCAAACGCAACGATGGGCTTGCCGTCGACCTTGGTGAAGAGATAAAGCTCGGAAACGACGCCTGCAAAGGAAAACGCCGCAGCACCCTTGACCGGGAACGTGATCACAGCATCCTTGAGGCCGTCGGCGTCAACATCCTTGAAAACAACCTTGGCAGGCTTGGCCATTTCCTTGTTGAGCTCAATGCTACCGTCCGGATAAGGAGAACCGAAGAAGGTCGCCTTTTGGTCAAGTTTCGTGGCGTCGAAACCCTTGGCCGAATAAAGAACCACGTCAACCGTGCCCTTGTCCGCCTGCGAGAGCGTCGGCTTGGTGATGGCGATCACGTGCGTATTGAGCTTTTGCACAAGTGTAGCGGCTTCGCCGAGCGACTCAATCTTCCGTTTCCGCGCCCCATTGATCAGAAACTGTTCCAAACAATGACGAAACTGACCGAGGGCATATCCGCCAAAAATGTTTTTCGTGAGGCTGAGACTTTGTTTGCTCAAGGCGCCGATCCGAACGCCGTCGGTCCCGATGTCGACACCGGCAAGTCCGTCTGTACACTTGCCGGTCTTTTGTATGGACCAAGCGATTGGCTCAATTGTTCAATGGTCAGACTCGCAGAGTTTTTTGTCTCACACGGATTCGATCCACGAGTCGACAACGGAAGAAACGGAGCCCAAGCGCTGGCTTATGCGTGTTATCTGAACGCTCTCAATTACGGACTTATGAATGGATTGAAATACATGCTCAAAGTTGGAGCAGATCCGTCATGTCCTTTCGGAGTGATCGACAGTGAAGCATCTGACTGCTTTGCGGACCCGTATAGCAGCGGCATCAGTCATGGCGATCAGAAAACCCCATTGAACACCGCTTACCTCAGTATTCTTCAAAGCAAATACGAAGCATTCGAATTGTGGCAACCATCACGAACCTGGGCTATATACCGGCTTTTTATGAGCGCTCTGCGCAAAGACAACAACATTGACAGCGTTCAACTTCCAACCCACTGTCTTGGTCAATCGGTCGTACAGCTCTATGCTCTCTCCAATTGCCATCTCGTTCCCAGCCGCTGCGGCGAATGCGGTGTCGAATTTGAAGTCAGCCAAAACCAAGACGGTCTGGATCCCTGCTTCGTTCTGCAATGCGGCGAAACAGCGCTCGTTATCAATCAATGTCTCTTTTCCTATTGCGACGCGTCTTTCTTAGACCAGATTCAAGGAACACGCATAGATCTGCCGATTGAAGCTACGGGTCCACGGATTGTCGATTTAATCGGGCAATACAAGGACCGCGATAAGCGAGACCAACTCACAGTCGTTCTGGACAACCGTTTGGCTTTGGTTTGGGACAATCTTTGCAAAGAAGGACGTATGGCGTTCTCATTAAGACGATGCCTATCAAATATCGCCCCGGTGGGAAAAACAACGGAAGCATTTTTTCGTGACATAGCACGCACAAAACAGAAAATGCCACACATCCTCTTCGCTGCGAGTGGCTCCGATTCTGTGTGGCATCCTACGGCCTGCCAGGGTGGCTTAATCCCTTACAGGTTTCTCGCCCTTACGGGCTTTCCCTTTGCCAGGCTTTCGTTTTCCTGCTTGGATTCTAACTCAACATAAAACAGTCGATTGTGTTGTGTGAATCTTTCTGTGCAGTATCATGCTGTTAAACGCATCTGACTCCGCGTACTGGTCCCGCCCGGTCTTAGTAGCCGGGGCGGCCGAGAGGGAAATAAAAATGGAATCCGCGCGGCAGTATCCATGGAATATATCTATAAGTCGTCCATGAGACTCAGGTGCGTTTCTCGTTGATACAAGCGGCAACCAGGCGGAACAAGCAAAATCCGGAATTTATTTTTTGTTTTGGCAATGCTTTGAGATAAAGTGGAGGTTCGTGCCTACGAATTGCCTCGTGCCCATTGAAGTCCATGCCCATCCGCTCCCACCGATACCAACTTCTGGTTTCTCTTCTAACCGTCGCCCTAATTCCCATCTGTGTTCTGATCGGATACCAGAGTTGGCTTCTGCAGGCTGAAATTCGGAAGGCCGAGGAACACCAGAGCGTCTCCACGCAACAAATCGCCGATCAAATCGAGTCATTTGTGGAAATGCACCGGCGAGGCATTGAAGCTGCCGCATTTCAAATTACGCAAAGCGGAGAACGAAGCAAAGAAAAGCTCGACGCCATTCTCGTGGCGCTCTACCGGCAGTTCCCGGGTTTTATCAATATGTACTTTGCCGACAAGCGTGCAACGACGCTTGCCTTTCACCCCGAATTCAACGCCCGTGGTGAATCCATGGTGGGCGCCGATTTCAGTTTTCGGGAACACTTCAAAAATTTGTTGAAGGAACCTCGAACCTACATTTCCCCTGTTCTCAAGGGGATAGGCGGTACGGAAAAACTCCTCTGCACAATCGTTGCCCCCTATTTCGACAAATCAGGCAACTTTGACGGCTTTGTATTGGGTGCTTTGGATCTGGAAAAGATTGGCACCATCATTGAACGTGCCGGACTCGATAAAAGCATCTACGCCGTCGTAACTGACGATCGGGGGCATGCCATATACGCTCCCGGATGGTCAGCGTTAAACCATCCCGAGGCTCTTGACATCAAAGCCGTTTCGCAGGCAAATCTCGTCCCCGGTCTGATCCGACTGATACGTCACGACTCTTCGCTGACAAAGCAACCTGTCGTCACCACGGCAGCCGTTTTGGCGTCACCTTCCTGGTACGTCTGGTTGAGCATCCCTCTGGCTGAAGAAAACGCAATCTTCCACCAATGGCTCGCATCAAGTGCGGCCTTGGTGTTTATCGTGATCCTTCTTGTCGTACTTATCTCCAACACGATATCAGGCAAACTCGCGCTGGCAATTGAGGCTCTGGGAGCTAAAGCAGGATTTCTGCAACGTCATGAATACACGAAGGCTCGTTCCGTAACACTCTCACCAAGGGCGCCTACCGAAGTCAAAGCCCTTGCTCAAACGTTTGAAAGCATGGCCTACTCGATTGAACAGGCTCAAACGGAACTGCTTGCGGCAAACATCCTGCTCGATAACCGCGTCAAAGAACGGACAGCTACGTTGGTCGCCGCCATTGACTCCATGCGTGACGGTTTCGGTTTAATGAACCGTGACGGCAATTTCTCTTTGCTCAATCACCGTCTTCTCGAGTTCGTCAACAGAGATTCTCAAGTGCCGACACTCACGCGAGAGGATTTCATTCGCGCCGTTCAAAAGAAAAACCCGGATTGCGTTGAAGCCGTCATCAAAATGCTCTCGGAACCCAACACCACATTTGCGTTGGTGGAATCCGACGACAAAGTTTGGCTTCTGAGTTCGTTCGCGGTCAAAGAAGAAAGTGCGCTCATCGGCATGGGTGTCGTCGTGCGTGACATTACCGAAGCCCACAAGCTTGACGTGATGAAGAATTCTCTGATTTCCGTCGCCGCTCACGAATTCAAGACACCTCTTGCCTCGCTTCGCATGCAGGCCGAAACGCTAGCCCGAAAAGACGTTGCTTGGACAAAGGAAATGCAGTCCGAACTGATCGACGGGCTGGTTGAAGACATCGATCGTTTGCAAACGCTTGTGCGCGACTGGCTCGACCTGTCTCGCATCGAAGCTGGAGCCATCGTTTTGCGCCGTCGTCTGATCAAAACCAGTACCGTTATTGAAGAAGCTAGAAGAGCGGCGGCACAGTCGGCTGATTTTGAATTTCACATTGAAAAGGATGCGACTGAAGTCTTTGCCGATCCGGATCGCCTAAGACAAATTCTCATCAATCTGTTTGCCAATGCCGTTCGCTACTGCGACACCACTCCCAGCATCCGCGTGCATGTCACTCGCTGCGGAACTCAGGTACGATTTGCCATCAGAGACAACGGCATCGGCATTGCACCGGAATCTCAGGAAAAAATCTTTGAAAAATTCCATCAGATCGACATGTCGATGACCCGCAGAGCTGGAGGAACCGGCCTGGGCCTGACGATTTCCCGAGGCTTGGCTCGAGCCCACGGCGGAGACATTACCGTCGAAAGCAAACCAAAGCACGGCAGCACATTTACAGTGAGCATTGAGGAGCAAAACTGACCATGTCCCAACCGCTTATTCTCGTTGCAGATGATGAACCGAAAATCCGTCGGTTGCTGTCGATCAATCTTGCAAGTCTCGGCTACGAAGTGATCTGTGCCGTCGACGGTCCCAGTGCCCTACAGGTGTTTGAAGATCATCAGCCGGACCTGGTGCTTCTGGACATCATGATGCCCGGCCTCGACGGCTATGACGTTTTGACCCGCATTCGTCGAAAAAGCAACTGTGCCGTCATTTTGCTCACGGCCAAAGACCAGATTGAAGATAAGATCCGCGCGTTTGATTTGGGAGCGGACGACTATCTACCCAAACCCTTTGCGCTGGAGGAACTCTTCGGTCGCGTACGTGCCGTTCTAAGACGCCTGTCCACCACGCAAAAAGTGCCCGATCAGGAAATCGTCAACGGTTCCCTGAAACTCAATACCAAATCACGCCAAGTCTGGTTTGAAGACAAAGAAATCAAACTTTCGGCCGTCGAATTCAGCATGCTGGAGTACTTTATGCGGCACGTTAACTCCGTGCTGATTCACGAACAGATCATCGCGCATGTCTGGGGCAATGGCCAACAGCAAGACGTTCAATATCTGCGGGTTACTCTGGCTCGACTGCGCCAAAAACTTCGGGCAGCGGGTATGCAGGACGATTGCGGTATTGTCAGCCATTCCGGCATCGGTTATCGAATGGAAACGCTACCGCAATAAATACGCGACAACGAAAATAAATTCCCGTTGCCGCGGTTTTGAGAGTGAGATGTCAGATCAGTGCATCACGGCACTTTGTACTTGAACTCGCGGTGGCAGTTGCTGTTATTGCAGTCCAAACGCGAAGGCTGATGTTCGCGATGGCAAGCCACGCAGTCCGAGTACGTTGCATAGTGCAGCGAATCGTGCGGGTTGTAGTACTTCTTGTACTTACCGGCAGTCAGTTTGGCCACGTCTTCAGGTGTGCCGTGGCACGACGAGCAATCGGTCTTCGTCGGAGCCGTCGGCGCCTTCTCTCCATGGCAGGCTTCACACGAAACCCCTTTATGGAAAGGCTTCATCGTTTGAGCTGCGTTCACGCTTCCCGTCACCAACACGAGGGAAGCAGCCAGAGTCATGGCAATCAACGTTGTCTTTTTCATTTCGGTACTCCCTCAAGTCAAACGGCAGGCATCTGAGCGGCTTCGCGGCCGGCAATGCGGCCGAACACGGCGCAGTCGGACATTGAACAGCCGGTCACACGAACGGCACCGTGCACACCACCGGAGGCTTCGCCACAGACAAAGAGCCCCGGAATGATCTGATCATCTTCAGCGCTGATCGCACGGGTGCGTGCGTCAATGGCAATGCCGCCTTGCGAGTAGTTGAATTTCGGGTAAACCGGGCAAGCGTAGAACGGACCTTTAAGAATCGGCACGGCGTGCGTCTTCTTAAAGTCTTTGCCAAAATCCTCGTCCTTGTTGTTCTTCAGGAAGCCGTTGTAACGGTTGATCGTTTCGATCATTTCCTTTGCAGGAATCTTGAAGTGCTTGGCAAGCGCTTCCAAGGTGTCGAACTTCGGCATTTCGCCGTTGTTGAGAATGATGTTGAGCTTTTCGCGGTCATAGAGCGTTGCAAGACCCGCTTCGTCGTAAATCAATGCTGGCCAATCGCTACCTGCGTTGACCGTATCGATGATCTTGTACGACAAGCCCATACGCGGTGCGCCTTCGTTAATGAAACGCTTGCCTGTACGCTGGTCAACCAGAATGCCCTTTTCAATGTCTTCAAAGCCGATCGAAATGGCGAAGCGAACGTGCGCCAAGTGAATCGAGCGAGCTCCGGCCTTCATCATGAGCTTTAACGCACCGGCCGTGGCACCGCAGCTCACAGTAGACGGCACTTTGTTGTACTGCGGGAATTCGCGCTGACGGAATTCAAAGTCGCGGGAGAAGCCGCCGGTGGCAAATACCAGACCGCGCTTGGCCTTGTAGAACTTCACAACGCCGGTCTTGTTCAAACGGTCGTCGGCCTTGCTTTCCGGATCAAAGATGTAGGCTTCTCGGACCTTAACGCCTACTGCCCGTCCCTTCTGATCGCGAATGATTTCGTCAACCTTGGTGCGAAGCTGAAGACTCGTGTTCTTGAGCTTCAGATAATGACGATGCAACGGCTGGATCACGCTCAAACCGTTGTTGTAAAGCGGCTGGAAGCAACGCTTCACAGTGTGGCCTGCCACCTTGCGCAATTCTTCGTTGTACTGAGCACCGCGTTCCACTAGGAATTCAAAAGCCTCGTTGGATTGTTCGCACATGGTCTGCACCAGTTCAGGCACATTGAGGCGACCACCCGCTTTAAGGACGTCTTTCACATACAGCTCGACACTGTCTTTGACGCCTTCCTTCTGTTGACGTTTGGTATTGCAAGCCGCAAACGTGCCGCCGCTGATCACAGATGAACCGCCGGGAACAGCCATTTTTTCCAGAATGACGGTCTTGCGTCCCAGTTCGGCCGCGGTAATGCCTGCGCAATAGCCGGCCAAACCGCTGCCGACCACGATAACGTCAAATTCCTTATCCCACTTCGGTAATGCTTTGGCTGTTGTGGCAGCTTGCGCCATACCACCGACGCCAAGCGTCATGACGCCCGCAGCTCCGGTTTTCAGAAACGCCCTGCGAGAGCTCTGCAGTGTGCTCTGGGTCATCTTGTTCTCTCCTGTATTGAAGTTGCAGGTCTTGATGAAAAAAGACCTCTACAAATCAAGTCTAGGAAGCAGAACTAACAAATTCGTTACGCAGTCAAAAGGAAGTCATTACAAAAAAATTACCACTATCTTTCCTTTTTGCCTTTCTCGGAACTATATGTTTGTTGCAATTTTCACGGGCTTTGTAACGGTCGCGTCTCGTTAGAATCAAAGCAGGTAGTACTCTTTCGAGAGGTCGCTCATGCTCAACCATCGTCTGAATTTGGCTCTCGCATTTTCATCTGCGTTGCTTCTTGCCGGCTGCGCCAGCTCTCCCGAACACTCGGAGTTCGTCGAGATTGGAAACAACACCTACACGGTCAGCGCCTCGAGCGACTCCACCGACAACGGCGGCATTGTTCGTGTTGAACTGATCAAACAAGCTCAGGAATTCTGTGCGGACAAGGATCTCAAATTCCTTTTGCTCAAGTCTCGCTTCAATGACGGCAATGCGGACAAGAGCGCTACGGCCACCATTGACTTTGTTTGTGAATCACCTACGGCTGCTTCAGCCAATCAACCTTTGCAACAGGTTCCCGTGACCGAAGTCCCCTCCGCCAAAGTTCCTTCGGTTCTAGTGCCATCAGCTAAAAAGCGTTAAACAACACAAGCTGATCAACGACAAACGAAACCGCAAGCGTTCTGCCATCCACATCGAGCGCAAGCGGTTTCTTTTTGAGATCAATTAACCTTGACAGGTCATACCACTTCGTTGTTGGACACGGTGAAAGATAATCGCGCCGCATCGTCCACGCCTCAGGACTTTTGGCACTTGCCAGCGTCACCACCTTTCCTCTGAATTTCTCGTTTAGCACTTCAATTGAAGCTTAATTCCGCTCGCGGCTAATTAAGTTTCTGATTTAGCCGCAAACCCAACAAGGATACGCGCTTCGGCTTGTAGCTTTTTTGAGCTGGAAGTCGTATCAAGTCAACAAATCAACTCCACTTCCCGAATTCAAAAAAGATTTAAAAATATAAAACCACTTTGGTACCTTGTTTCCTTTTTCTTCCTCATTCACGTAAACCATGGAGCTAATCCTCTATAGCCACTGCATGTCTACGGGAGTAGCATATTCCGCAGAAGGCTTAATAAGCCCAATCAAGTTCGTCACTGAGGAGAGGTAAAGATGAGCTCTACATTGAAAAAGATAGTTCTTCCCGTAACAATGGCTTTTTGTGCCATCAGCGCGTCTGCAGCGACCTACACTCAGACGGTTCCGGGCCACAACGGTCCGATGACTGTTAAGGTCGCAATCGACAGCGGCAAGATTACGGCAGTCGAAGTTGTGAAACACAACGAAACGCCCGGAGTCGGTACCAAGGCAATTGACACATTGCCGGCAAAGATCGTAAAGGCCAACTCAACCAAGGTGGACGCCGTCACCGGTGCCAGTGTCTCTTCCAAGGGCATTTTGATGGCTGTCAACCAGGCCCTGGATGCCTCCCAGGGTAAGAAGGTCGGCAAAGCACAATTTAAACCGGGTACATACAAAGCTCAGGTCTACGGCAACAACGGTTACCTCAATGTCGAAGTCACGGTTAGCAAAGACAAAATCACCGACATCAAGGTCCCCGGCCACACAGAAACCGATCTGATGGGTGGCATGGCCATTCGCACAATGACCAAAGACATCCTTGATTATCAGACCGTCAATGTGGATGCTGTTTCAGGCGCGACGGTCACGAGCGGCGCATTCAAACAGGCTGTTATTGCCGCATTGGAAAAAACCGGCGTCAATCTGGCTGCGCTGCAGACCCCCGTCCCCGTCAAGATCAAGAAGTTCAACGGTACGAAGACCGAAAGTTATGACCTTGTCATCGTCGGTTCCGGTGGTGCAGGTCTGTCAGCTGCGGTGACTGCGGCCGAAGCAGGCAAATACAACA
>ERZ791575.1035-NODE-1035-length-10297-cov-2.072740_pt1 | contig 10297 bp, 5 predicted proteins | sample MGYA00509970_ERZ791575 | MGnify/ENA primary metagenome ERZ791575 (study PRJEB30046, sample SAMN00791935) | human gut metagenome | study: EMG produced TPA metagenomics assembly of the A metagenome-wide association study of gut microbiota in type 2... | reverse complement strand
TCCAATGTTTCACGGGAAACAATCGTGCTGCGGTGTGCCCCATAGACGAGGCGGAAAATCTTTCCCATCTGCGTGATTTCTCCCCGTCCCGATACAAAGCCTACGATGTAGATGCAGCCGTCGAGCACCGTGACGCCGGGGACCAGACGCTGGATGCGGGGGCCGGTGCCGTAGACATTCAGAATAGGGATGACTACCGTATGTTCGTGTGCGGCGCTTTTGATGAGTTCCGTAATGGAGTCTACGGAATAGCCTTTGACGCAGACGAAGATGACATCTGCCTTGTAGTCCGCAGATGTTGATACGAGAGCAGTGTATTCTTCTGCCGTATAGGCGGGTACTCTCAGTGCATATTCACCTTTCAGGTCGGAGTGCAGTTGCAGGCCGTTTTCGCGTATGGCGGCAAGGTGTTCGCCACGGGCAATGCAGGTGACGTCTTTGCCGGCAAGTGCGAGGAAGGCGGCGATGCTTCCGCCTACGCCGCCAGTACCGGCGATGAGGTATTTCAGAGGATGGGTTGTCATAACTGTAGTGTGTATGGTTAATGTTATTGAACGTAATTTTCTTTATTCCAGTTGCAATTGTTTGTTGAGTTTGGCGGTATATAGGGTGGTTTTCACTCCTTCGTTACGTTTGCTGAGCATCAGGAGGGTATTCTCGTCTACGTAGTTATCAATGAGAATAATTGTCTTTCGGGCTGATTTTATCAGATTGGTGGTAAAGACGTAGGCATCGAATATCTGCCCTTCAAAGAAGATGCCTTCTGCCGGGGGCAGGGGGTGCGGACAAAGAAATCTATCTTTTCTTCTGTCTTTGCAACACGTTGTTCCAATTGCTCCATGCGTTGGTTGACGGCGTAGCCTTTGAGGAGATATTCTTTGAGGACTTTTGTTGCCCATATTCTGAAGTCAGTACCTCTTTGAGACTTTACCCGGTAGCCTACAGATATAATAACGTCAAGATTGTAATATGCTATATTACGTTTTACTTTACGGTTACCTTCTTGCTGAACTGTCAAGGAATACTTGACAGTTGAAATTTCCTGTAGTTCCTTTTCTACTTTTCCCATGATACTGACAGTTTCAGCCAGGGTACTGCCTGCGGGTGTATCGATACTGACGAAAATAGAACCTGTATCTTCCGAAGGAACCAAGCTGGTCTTGGTGGTATTCATGAAGTAGAACAGAAGACCTACCGCTGCAGCGAAGGCACTCCATGCCAACCATTTCCGTTTGATCAGGAATTTAACTCCGTTCTTGTATTTAAGGACAATTTGTCGGAACGATGATTCGAATGCCATGCGGAAACGGGTAGAGAACTCTGGCTTTTTCCCCTCTACCAGAATTTCATTGGGACGGAGGATTAAGGCGCAGAGTGCGGGCGATAAGGTTAGAGCATTAACCGCCGAGATACCTACTGCAACAGCCATGGTAATACCAAATTGGGTATAGAATACACCCGATGTTCCTCCCATGAATGAAACGGGTACGAATACGGCCATGAAAACTAATGTTGAAGTTACGATGGCTGAGGAAATACCAGACATGGCATCGATTGATGCTTTGTAGGGCGAACGGTATCCTTCGTCGAAACGTACCTGTACGGCTTCTACTACAATAATGGCATCATCTACAATCGTTCCGATGGCAAGTACCAATGCAAATAGGGTTAGCAGGTTGATACTGAATCCGGCGATGTACAGGAATGCAAACGTTCCGATGAGGGAAACGAATATACTGATGGTCGGGATGAGTGTGGAACGTGGATTCTGGAGGAATACATATACAACGAGTACTACGAGGATGATGGCTTCGAGCAACGTCTTGATCACCTCGTGGATAGAGGCGTCAAGGAAGTTTTTCGTACTCATCAGTTCGACAACTTCCACATCCTTAGGCAGTGATTCCTTGAGGGATTCCAGGTATTTGTCGATGTTGGTGATGATTTCGTTGGCATTGGTTCCGGCTGTTTGGTTGACCATACAAGTACTTCCCGGTGCTCCGTTGACCGCTCCGGTGTACGTATAACTCTGGGATCCTAATTCAACCGTGGCAATATCTTTTAATTTCAGTACGCGTCCGTCTTCATAGGCCCGGATGACAATTTCCTCAAATTCCTGTTCGGTTTCAAGGCGGCCTTTGTATTTTAAGGTATACTGATATACATTCTTTGAGTCTTCGCCGATGGAACCGGTAGAAGCTTCTATGTTTTGACTTGACAAGGCCGCTTCTACATCGCTGGGTTCAAGTTCGTATTGGGCCATGATATCCGGTTTGAGCCAAATACGCATGGCATAGTCACCACCCATGATGTTGACTTCGCCCACACCTGTGATACGTTGTAGCTGAGGCTTAACGTTAATGCTCAGGTAATTGGTCAGGAAGGTTTCGTCGTACGTACCATTGGGGCTGTAGAGTCCGAAGATCTTCAGCATACTGTTCTGTCGTTTCATGGTAGTGACACCTACTTTGGTCACTTCGGCCGGTAACAATGAAGTGGCTGTCGAGACTTTGTTTTGTACGTTGACGGCTGCCATATCAGGATCACTTCCTTGCTTGAAGTAGACGGTGATTTCTGCACTTCCGGTGTTACTGGCAGTTGAGGTCATGTAAGTCATATTCTCTACACCATTGATGGCTTCTTCCAGCGGCACGATCACACTTTTCTGTACAGCTTCGGCATTGGCACCACTATAGGTTGTCGAAACACGAATGGTTGGTGGAGCAATATCGGGATATTGTTCGACTGATAACGCATAAAGCCCTATTAATCCCGCTACCAGGATGACCACAGAGATCACCATGGATAGGATGGGGCGGTCGATAAAGTGTTGTAGTTTCATGTTTTATTCCTCCTCTGTATTAGGTTTTACGGCAGAAGCAGCAACGATGGCTCCGTCTTTCAGTAAACCGGCTCCTTCGGATACAATCACGTCTCCTGCTTGAAGTCCGTCTTCTACGATGTATTCTTTGCCGTCGTTGATTTCAAAGACTTCGATCGGGGTTGATTCTGCCTTTCCGTCTACTACTTTATAGGCGAAGATGCGGTTTTGTATTTCGTAAGTTCCACCTTGAGGGATGACGAGGCACTGTTGCCGCTCGTAAGGAATGATGACGTTGGCCGAACCGCCACTCATCAACCGTTTCTCCTGGTTATCAAATACAGCCCGAAGACTGACGGTGCCGGTAGTCTTGTCGATCAGTCCACTGATGACATCTATTTTCCCCGTATGCTGATAGACCGATCCATCATTCAGCTCTAATTGAATGGGTGGAAAGGAGAGAAGGGTACTGTCGAGAGAACCGTATTGGGCGGTGAGTGAGAGGACTTGCTTTTCCGTCATGGAGAAGTACACGTACATTTGCGAGTTGTCTGAAACTCGGATCAGTGGTTCCGTCATTCCGGAGGTTACCAGTGCCCCGATACGATAGGAGGTCATGCCTGCATATCCGTCCACCGGACTTTTGATTTCGGTATAGGAAAGGTTATTACGGGCATTCACTAACTCTGCTTGGGCTTGCATCAAGCTGGCTTGGGCACTTTGGTAGTTGTTGCGCGCGGTGCGCAGTTCAAAGTCGGAAATAACCTTGTCTTTATAGAGCGATTCTTTCCCTTCGAGGGTTAGTTTCGCTGTGGCTTCGTTTGCCTCGGCTGTGGCAACAGAGGCTTCTGCCTGCTTTAAGGCTGCCAGGTAAGGTACCTGGTCGATTACAAACAAGACTTGTCCCTTGCTGACCCGTGCTCCTTCTTTTACACATACCTCGGTAATGGTTCCTGATACTTGCGGACGGACTTCAACATCTTGTTTTCCTTCTATGACTGCTGAATATTTAACCGATAATTGTCGGTTTTCTGGTTTCAATGTCAGGAGTGGATAGTCTGTTTGTCCTCCTTGCTGAGGCGTTTGGCTTTGGCAGCCAACCAGCAACGCCATGTAACCTAAACCTAAAACTAAATAACTTTTTGCCTTCATATTTTGTATGTTTGTTGTTCTTCGGACGCAAAAATAAGGGCGAACCTTTTGCATTTGTTTGGTCAAATAGCCCAAGCATTTGTCCAGATGGAACGGTATTAGATTTTATTAGTAAAAGGCATGTCTATTTAGCGCAGACTTTTGTCTATTTCAGACAAAGGCTTTTTATCTTTGTCTGCGTGGTTGTTTGTTGAATGAAATGTATGATGATGATGACACAAAAAGATCTATTTCCGCTATTTTCTCCTACGTGCAGTCTGGATGGCTGTGTCTTGCTGTTGACTTCACGTGAATTGGTCCGGCTAGTGAACAGACCGGTAACGGATACTCGTATGTTTTTACTGGTGGGAGCCGGCAGACTTTCTCTTCGTATCAACGAGGTGGCTTATGAGATGAAAGCGCATTTCTTCCTGGACCTGCTTGAAGGTGTCAGGGTAGAGATATGCGACCTCAGTACCGATCTTCAGGCGTGGTGTTTAATTCCCAATTATACTTTTGCCAAGGCTTCTCTCAAGAATCTGCGTCCTGGTCCTGATCATTACTTGATCGATCGCCTGCATCGTCCGGTTTTATCACTTACAGACGGGCAATTTGAGTATTTGGAGCGTCAGATGGAGATTCTCAAATCTACCTTGGCTTCGCTAGATCATTATTACAGACGGGAATTGTTATTGGTATATTTCAAGAGTTTCATGCTGGAAGTAGGCCAGATCATGCTGGAACGGAGCCAGACGGATAACCAATTGCCTCCGGTGATCAGTAAACGCGATTGGGTGATGATGGATTTCATGAAGCTGGTCTGGCAACATGTTGCGGTTGAGCATCAAATAGACTTCTATGCCGACAAGCTTTGTATCTCGACAAAGCATCTGTCTCGTTTGGTCAAGGAAGTTTTGGGCAAGACACCACACGAGGTGATTTGTGACGAGTTGATCAAACGTGCCACCGAACGGCTCGACGATGAAAACATATCAGTCAGTCAGATCGCTGAAGAACTTCATTTCTCCGATCAGGCCGCTTTCTGTAAGTTCTTTAAGAAACACTATGCCGTTTCGCCAATGGAATATAGGCGGAAGTTGAGGATGGAGCATTGAGAAGGCTCCATACCGCTTTGAACCGGATATGATAATTTTGCAAAGAATGTTTCAATCTTTTTTGCCTTCTCGGATAAAACCTTATATTTGCGACAGATAACAAAAAGGAAATGACCATGCCGCTTATCGACAGCACAAATATCTCTCAAGGTTTAACATCTTTTACCGCCGAATGTTTGGTGGTGCGGGATAATTGTGTAGCAAGCAAGCAAGCAAGCAAGCAAGCAAGCAAGCAAGCATAGTCTATAATAGAGAAATAGTTCGAGCGAAAGCCCGGCTGGTTTCATTTGCCGTGGGATGTTCTCCCATGGCCGATGAAGCCGGCCGGGCTTTTTGCGTTTTTATTCATTCTTAAAATTAAAATGCCATGGCAAATGTATTGAAAGGTTGGTTGGCCGACAATACCGTCACGACCGACAACAAAGACGACAAAATCCTGGTGCTGGAATCGGCAGGTAGTTTAACCGAGAAAGACATCCTCGAACGGATGATGCACGAAATCACGGGTCTGAAAGAAGAAACCCTCAACCACGCGGTGACCCTCTACAACCGGATCATTATGGAAAGCCTCCTCAATGGCTACACCGTCAACACGGGGCTGTTCTACGCTTCGCCTTCGTTTCAGGGGGTGATTAACGGAGGTGTCTGGAACAAGGAAAAGAACTCCATCAAGGTGAATTTCCAGCAGGGCAAGACCTTGCGCGATGAGATTGCCCAGACGAAGGTCGAAATCCTGGGCGAAAAGGCGGATATCATGTACGTGATCGAAGTGGAAGACAAGAAGACCGGTCTGAAAGACGGTACAGCCTCACCCGGGTTCGGCTTTGTCATCAAGGGACGCAACCTCAAGGTGGGTGGCACCGACGAGTCCGTGGGTGTTTACCTGATCAACGAATCACAGTCGGTCGAAAAACTGCCCGACTACCAGATCATCAAGAACATGCCGTCCGAACTGATTATCCAGATCCCGACCGGTTTGCTGGACGGGCCTTACACCCTGCGCATCTCGACACAGCTTAACAACACGAAGAAGGGACTGAAAGAACCCCGCAGTGTGTAAATCCCGTTGACTTTAGTTAATGGTGACTAGCAGGGTCGGACGCTGACGTCCATCAGGGGCAGGCTCTGACGACCATCAGGGAGTGACGCTGACGACCATCAGGGTCGGGCGCTGATGCTCGTCAGGGTGTGCCCCGCTTGCTGTTATCAGAGAGGTGGAGCTCCTGATTGATAAATGAATTTATAAACAAATAAATATGATATGAACAAGAAGATTTTTACTTTATTTGTCCTGCTTCTACTCCTGCCCGTCACGGCGCTGGCGGTAGACGGAATTGAACTCTATGTAGGCGGTCAGCAAATCACAGAAAGCGGCTGCTATGAAAACAAAAATGGAACTTGGACAAAGGTTGACGGTACAGAACCTGCCAACGGTCAGTTTTCCTATGACGCCGGCACCTTCACCCTTACGCTGAATCAGGCGAAGATTGTTAACTATCAAGATGTGACTGTTGGAGGAGGTTTCACATATCCCGGTAGTGTGATCGCTTTTAGTCAGTCTGCTGATGTTTCTCTCACAATAGTAGTATCCCAAGGAACGAGTAACATAACGGGAACCGGCGGAATTCGTGTGGTGTCCAAGGCTGGCGATGCCTCCTTGTCTATCTCAGGTCCTGGCAGCTTAGAAGTCAATGTGGATAGGAACGATTCAGGAATTACGCTTATTGGTTCAAAGAATGTGAACCTTAACATAGACGGTGCGGATGTTAAGACTTTAGCTGCGTATTATTACGGAGTTGATTTACACGCTGGTGATGGGTTCAAAGCTGCTGCTGTGGTGAATAATGGAAAACTGACCGCCGGCGGCAGTGGCGGTATAGGAATTTACTATCGATGGACTAACCCCAGTGACAGCGGTACTTCCAGCCTGACCGTCAGCGGCAGCGCAGTGGTGGATACCAGAGACAGTAAAATATTGATTGCTTCACAAGCAAGTGAAGTTCAGGTTAGTGCAGGTAGTGATGGCAACGGCGGTATCGTCTTTGACGGCAAGAGCGGCACCGTGTACGGCGATGTGACCTTGCAGGAGGACTTGGAGATCGGTACGGACGAAACCCTGACCATCGGAAAAGACGCCAGCCTGACCGTCCCGGATGGAAAGACTTTGACCAATAATGGAAAGATTATTAATTATGGGACGATTAATGGAACGGTGACAGGAAAAGTAGCTATTCCACTTACAGAGGATATGATAACTGTCGCAGATGCGACCTATACAGGTGTAGCAGTTACTCCTGATGTGAAAGTTGAAAAAGTTGAAAAAGAAGATATTACTTATACATATACAAAAGATGCAGACTATACAGTTTCTTATTCAAATAACGTCAATGCCGGTAAGGCAATAGTGACGGTTACGCCTATAGAAGGTTCACTATTATTAGGTAGTGCTGTTACGAAGGAGTTCACGATCGAGCAAGCCCTTGCCACCCTCTCGTTCACAAAAGAAACGATATCGGCAACCATCGGGGAAACTGTAGAGAACACATTGACCGTTACGCCTGCGGGTGTAGCCGTTTCATACAGCAGTAGCGAAGAAACGGTGGCAACTGTCGATGCCTCAACTGGTGTTATAACACTGGTCGGCGCTGGCAAAACCACCATTACGGCAACCATCAATGATCCGAATTATACAGGAGATCCAGCCAGCTATACTTTGATGGTAAGCAAGGTTACCTTAGCGGAAGACGAGATAACGGCTGTAGGCGTGACAAACATCTCCATTGAAAAGAACGGGACACCTTTCAAATTGACCGCCCAAGTTACCGCCAATGATTTGGGAACAGGTGGTAAATGGGAGTGGACGAGCGACAATGAAACGGTTGCCACAGTAGCTGCTGAACAGGGAACATTGCGAGCGGCAACATCTACTTCTTCAGCTACCGTTACACCGCTATCTGTCGGAACGGCAACCATCACCGCTACCTATGAGGATAACAAATACGTCGGCTCGGTAACCTACACCGTTACTGTAACGAAGCCTTACGTACCCGATCCCATCAGCTACTACAACATCTATGTAGAAGACGTGTGCGACGGGGTAGAGATTTCTACCAGCAAGCAAGTGGTGCGCGAAGGCGGTTCTATCACCGTTTATGTAGAGAAAGATACAGCCAACTACACCTTCGATAACTTCAAAGTCTATTACAAACGTAGCTACTACGGAGGTTGGGAAGAATTGAAGGAAGGCACGCAGCCCGGAGAATACCCGATTAAAAACATCTGGACCCACATCTATATCAAAGCCGAAGGCGCGGAAGAAAAAGAAGACCCGACCGGTATCGAATCTATTGAGGGCGTGAAAGTCTATACGAAGGATGGCAGCCTTTATGTTCAAACCCCGCAGCGCGAGCAAGTCATCATCGTCAGCATGAGCGGTGCAGTCGTGAAGAACGAAGAGCAGATAGGCCTGAAGCAATATCACGGTCTGCAACCCGGCATCTACATCGTGCGGGTAGGAGACAGGGCGTACAAAGTACGATTGAATTGACAATTGATAATTGACAATTGACAATTATAAAAAGGCACGGATTGCACAGATTAACACGGTTTTAAATAAATATTATCCGTGAAGTCCGCGTAATCCGTGCCTAATATTGTGTCTGTAATTGTCAATTGTCCATTGTCAATTCTCTTCGTAGACTCCTTCCCGAGGCAAGGGCTTGTCGAGATTAGCTACGCCTAAGACGGTGATCGCGGTGACCGTTGCCGTATGCTCCAGATATTCCGGGATATTCTTGGTAAACAAATCCCGTTCGGTATGCCAGATTTCCCCATAGTTGAAATTATACCCTTTGACATCCTTGGTAGTAAATCCGTAGGTAGGAACACCATAAGTAGCAAATACCTCCGAATCGGTACCACCTGCTACCTTCGGTCGCTTGCGAGGCGGTCGCACGGTCACTTCAAACGGGATATCTGCCCGTACCTTTTGGATGGGCTTCGTAATCTCTACGAAATCATCATACATGGCCTGCGAGACCGCAATTCCCACCGGAGGTTCCGGCCCGCCATCACGATTGAACACATTCACAATCTTCGGCAATTCCTGCTGATGCTTCTCACAATAAGCTTTCGATCCCAACAAACCGAACTCCTCTCCGGCAAAGGCAATGAAAACGATTGTCCTCTTGGGTTTCGCTCCCGACAAGGCCAACATGCGGGCCGCTTCCATCATCGGAGCAATACCCGTACCGCAATCGACGCCACCTGTACCAACATCATAGGCATCCAAGTGTCCGCAGACAACGACCTGTTCGTCCGGATACTTGCTTCCACGGATCGAAGCCACTACATTGTGGTATTTAATCGGTCCGAGTTTGAAGTGGTTGCGGATGTCGAACTCCAGCAAGAAATCTTCCCGCCGTTCTTTTACCATCTGGGCGATGATATCGAACTGATGCCGGTCGAGTTTGATATCGGGTACTTCCGGCAAGTTATCAAACGTCATGCTGTCAATCATCTTCCGGTCATAAAGCGCACGAATGGGTACTTCGGATGATTGGATGAAACCCAAGACACCCGCTTCGATCATTTCATGGTAATAAAGAGCCGGGAATTCCTTATAGGGAAGCATCTCGTTGTTTTCTCCTTTCTCCCAGTTACGTTTTCTCAACTCTGCATTCTTCTGGTCAATATCCTTATTCTCTTGTTTGATGGCTTGACGGATGGAATCACCCTGGGCCGTCCGGTCGATCGGCCAACCGTTATTTGTCCCTGAAATCAAAACCCAGGCACCTTTCAATTTAAGTTTGATGCGTTCGAATTCCTGATCGGTACGGGGTTCCATCAAAACGTGACCACGCTGTACTCCTTTAGTTCCGGAGGTATAAGAAGGGGTGGCAAAATGGAGAGTCATTCCATGATCGTGGCTTAATAATTTCCCAAACCACGGACCCCGGTTAAAGCCAACAGGAAGTTCGCCAGCTTCTTCCAAGCGAACATCAAGTCCCCACTTTTTGTATTCTCGTACCATCCATTCAGCGGCATTCTCATAAGCATCCGAACCGATAGGCCGTCCGCCAAAACGGTTGGTCAATATATCCAGCTGATGTGCGGCCTGATTATCCTGGTGCCCGATTTCAATGATTTTATCAACGACGGCTTTCTGAGCGAAGAAAGGCTGTACCCATAATGATAAAAATGCAGTACAGCATAAAAATAACTTTTTCAT
>ERZ791575.1020-NODE-1020-length-10425-cov-5.762970_pt1 | contig 10425 bp, 10 predicted proteins | sample MGYA00509970_ERZ791575 | MGnify/ENA primary metagenome ERZ791575 (study PRJEB30046, sample SAMN00791935) | human gut metagenome | study: EMG produced TPA metagenomics assembly of the A metagenome-wide association study of gut microbiota in type 2... | reverse complement strand
GAGAACAGCTTTATGTATGAGATAGGAACCATGTTAAGAAATTACGACAGGGGGGATCCGGAAAGCGAGACTGCATTTGAAAGAGAGGTTGCAGCAAAGCTTGTTACATTTAAAGAAAAGCTGGAACGTGATAATTACCTTAAAGCAGTGTGCAGGCAGTTTATGATACCAGAAGATGGCATGAGGCAGATGGTATCAAGACTTGGTAATCAGGAAGGGATTATTTCAAGAAATGCAGGTGTAGGTACTCCGCAGCCAACTGTTGAGCGTAAGCCGAAGAAGAAGCGTGAAGATGGTTTAAGACAGGCAGAGAAAATGCTTCTTACATGGCTCATAAGTGACAGGGACATATTTGATAAGGTTGTAGCTTACATTAAGCCAGAGGATTTTATTGACCCGTTATTTTCGGGGGTGGCAGAGAAAGTATATGAACAGTATGGGACAGGAAATATAAGCCCTGCTGCAATTATAGCTGATTATGCAACAACAGAAGAACATACGGAAGTCGCAGCAATGTTTTCGGCAGACCTGGATGAGAGCCTTAATAATCTGGAAAGAGAAAAGACTCTTAATGACATTGTTATCAGAATTAAGGCTAACAGCCTTAATCATGAACTTAATAAGACTGTAGACCCGAAGCGTATGCAGGAGATAATAATTGAACAGCAGAAGCTGAATCAGATTCATATTAAGTTATAAATATATAGAGCGTGTTACGCGAAGAAGAATGGAGAAGAGAAATGGCTAAGAAAATGGTAGAAACATTAGAAGAGAATGTTAAGGAGACTAAGGAAGAAAAGACAACAGAAAAGAAGACTCCTGCAAAAAAAGCAGCAGCAAAGAAGACAACTAAGAAAGATGAGATTAAAGAAGAAGTAAAAGAAGAGACAGAAAACAGTGACGCAGATGATGCAGAAGCACAGGAAGCTAAATTCTGGGAGAAGATAGAGGGTATTCTTGCAATAGCCAAGAAGAAAAAGAATGTACTTGATTATCAGGAAATTATGACATATTTTCAGGATACAGATTTTGAAGCTGACAGAATGGAGAAGGTATTTGAAATTCTTGAGCTAAAGAAAGTAGATGTAAGAATGAATGATGTACCTGATGAAGATGAGGATATTATTCTTGATGATGAAGATGAGATTGATATTGAGAAGATAGATCTTTCTGTTCCTGATGGAATCGGTCTTGATGATCCGGTAAGAATGTATCTGAAGGAGATAGGTAAAGTACCTCTTCTTAGTGCTGATGAAGAGATTGAGTATGCCAAGAGAATGGAAGAAGGAGATGAGGAAGCCAAGAAAAGACTTGCAGAAGCTAACTTAAGACTTGTTGTAAGTATTGCAAAACGTTATGTTGGACGTGGTATGCAGTTCCTTGATCTTATTCAGGAAGGTAACTTAGGCCTTATAAAGGCAGTTGAGAAATACGATTACAGAAAAGGATTCAAGTTCAGTACATACGCTACATGGTGGATCAGACAGGCTATTACAAGAGCTATAGCTGACCAGGCCCGTACTATAAGAATTCCTGTTCATATGGTAGAGACAATTAACAAGCTTGTAAGAGTACAGAGACAGCTGCTTCAGGAACTTGGAAGAGAACCATCACCAGAGGAGATTGCAGAGAATATGGATATTCCTGTAGAGAGAGTAAGAGAGATTCAGAAGATTTCGCAGGAACCGGTATCTCTTGAGACACCTATTGGTGAAGAGGAAGACAGCCATCTTGGAGATTTCATTCAGGATGATAATGTTCCTGTTCCGGCAGAGGCAGCAGCTTCTACACTTCTTAAGGAACAGCTTGTTGAAGTACTTGGAACTCTTACAGAAAGAGAGCAGAAGGTATTAAGATTAAGATTCGGTATGGATGATGGAAGAGCAAGAACTCTTGAGGAAGTTGGTAAAGAATTCAATGTAACAAGAGAACGTATCAGACAGATTGAAGCCAAGGCTTTAAGAAAGTTAAGACACCCAAGCCGCAGCCGTAAGTTAAGAGATTATCTTGATTAGGATTAAGCTATGGTAAGAATATCGGACAGATTAAGAACAGTTGCACATATGTGTAATAAGGGCGCAGTCGTGGCTGACATAGGTACAGACCACGGCTATCTTCCTATATATCTTGTGCAGGAAGGAATAGCTCCGTCTGCTATTGCGATGGATTTAAGAAAAGGTCCGCTCGAAAAAGCAAAGAAGCATATATGTGATAATTGTTTAGAGGACAGAATACAGACAAGACTTTCAGACGGATTGGAAAAGCTTTCAGAGAATGAAGCTGATATTATAACCATATGTGGTATGGGTGGAAGGCTTATAGCTGATATTGTAACTAAGGGAATGAATGTTATTACCCGGAATACAACACTTATAGTATCACCGCAGTCAGAAGTAGGAGATTTCAGACATTTTCTTGTTTCACAGAGATTGGTTGTTGATGATGAGAAGATGCTTAAGGAAGACGGTAAGTATTATTTTATTATCAAATGCAGAAAGTCAGACGAAAATGTTTATTCTGAATATAGTGAGACGCAATATCAGTACGGATGGAAGCTTTTAGAGAACAAAGATAAGACTCTTTATGAATATCTTATAAAAGAGAAAGAGACTAATGATGGGATAAGTAACAGTCTTAAGAAAGATGAGAGTAATCCTACGGTTAAGTTAAGATTACAGCAGCTTTCGCAGAAGAAAAATATAATTATGGATGCATTGTCATATTATGACTGATGCGTAAGAGGAGGATGCTATGGGAATGACACTGGCACAGCTTGCAGCAGAGAAGCAGAACGAATATAAGGATGAGATTATACTCGCTAATGTTAATGGTAAGCTTAAAGAACTTGGAGAAGAATATATCCCTGATAGTGATGTTACATTTGTTACAACTTCGACATCAATAGGTAATGAGACATACAGAAGAAGCGTGGTTCTTCTTATGCTTGCAGCCATAGATAAGATACACAGGAATATTGACAGAGTTGTTGTTGAATATTCTTTAAGTAAGGGATTGTACTGTACATTTGATGGAGACTTCAGACCCGACAAAGAGTTTATAGATGAAGTTAAGTCAGTTATGCACAGTATGGTTGAGAAGGATCTTCCAATCAAGAAAGAGCTGATGAAGATATCTGATGCTATGAATCTTTTTAAAGAAAAAGGAATGACAGATAAGACATCACTGTTCAAATACAGAAGAAGTTCATTTGTTAATGTGTATGACCTGAATGGCTACAAAGATTATTTCTACGGATATATGGCATCTTCTACAGGCATGCTTGGGGTATTTGACATATTCCTGTATGACGAGGGAATAGTGTTACAGCTACCGGTTAAGAACGCACCTCTTGAAGTTCCTGAATTTAATCCACAAACAAAGCTGTTTAATGTGTTAAAGGAAAGCACAAGCTGGGCAAAGATGCTTGGCATGTCTACGGTTGGAGAACTTAATGACCATATAACTAATGGGGATATGACTTCTTTTATGCTTACGCAGGAGGCACTTCAGGAACAGAAAATTGTTGAGATAGTTGATGAGATAAAGAAAAGACCGCATACTAAATTCATCATGATAGCCGGTCCATCTTCTTCAGGAAAGACAACATTTTCACATAGATTATCAATTCAGCTTATGGCTAATGGATATAAGCCACACCCAATTGCTGTCGATAATTACTTTGTTGAAAGAGAGCAGACACCTATTGATGAGAATGGTGATTACAATTATGAAGACCTTCATGCAGTAGACATTGAACTTTTTAATAAGCATATGACCAGACTTCTTAACGGAGAAAAAGTGGAGCTGCCGGAATTTAACTTTAAGTTCGGAAGAAAGGAATATAACGGTAATTTCTTACAGTTAGGGGAAGAGGATGTTCTTGTAATAGAAGGAATCCATTGCCTTAATGATGAATTATCATATTCACTTCCAATAGACAGTAAGTTCAAGATATATATCAGTGCACTTACACAGCTTAATGTAGACGAACATAACAGGGTATCAACTACAGATGGAAGACTTTTAAGAAGGCTTGTAAGAGATTACAGGACAAGAGGAGCATCTGCAAAGAAGACTCTTTCAATGTGGGAGTCTGTAAGAAGAGGCGAAGAGAAGAACATCTTCCCATTCCAGGAGCAGGCGGATGTTATGTTTAACTCAGCAATGCCATATGAACCATGTGTATTAAAACCATTCGTTGAGCCTATACTTTTCCAGGTAACAGAAGCTGACCCTGAATATCAGGAAGCAAACAGGCTGCTTAAGTTCATGAACTATTTCCTTCCATGCGGCTACGAGAACGTACCAATCGATTCTATATTACGGGAATTCGTAGGCGGAGGATGTTTCAAGGTGTGATGATTGTAAATAAAAACACTCAGGGCTTAGTGCTCTGGGTGTCTGCTTTCAAGTGAATTTCTGTATTCACGGGACATCTCAAAAAGACTTGCGACATAGCCTGGGGTCTTTTTATCGATGTTATCTTTAATTGTTTCAAGCATTTCAATATACTGTTCAAGAATGTTGCTGATTGCAGAGCTGTTAGTCAAACATATCTGTTCCCACATTTCAGGAGAAGAAGCTGCAACTCTTGACATGTCACGAAAGCAACCTGCGGCAAGTAACTGCATATGCTTTTCTTCGTCATCATTATCTGATACTACATGAACGAGTGCAGTTGATAAAAGATGTGGAACATGGCTTATGGCGGCTACTGATTTATCGTGTACATGATAGTCCATGACAATAGGGTTCATGCCAACATCTGATGCAAATTGTTTCATGAATTCGATTTTTTCAGGCTTGGTTTCTTTGGTCGGTGTGATTATGTACCTTGCACCTTTTATAATTGATGAACCTGAATTCTCATAACCTGTTTTTTCGGAGCCAGCCATAGGATGTCCACCAATAAAGCGGTCATTAAGTCCTAATGAATCTGCTGCTTCATGTATGATAGTCTTGACACTTCCAACGTCGGTAATTATGCAGTCCGGACTGGCAATGGCTTTTAGTTTTGTAAGATATTCTGTGATAGTAATTACAGGTGTGCATAACAGGATTATGTCACACTGTGTAAATGTTTCATCTACCGCAGGTGCGGCAACATCAACAATACCATCAGCAACCGCGGCTTTAACCGGTTCTAGATGTCTGCTTGTGGCAGTTATATGATAATCCCTGCCACTTTCTTTAAGGGCATGGGCTAAGGCTCCTGCAATGAGTCCGAAACCTATGAATCCAACCTTTGTCTTCATATGTTATAACCTCCATGTAAGAAATATTAATATTCATGTGAATAGTGGTATTTTAACACTTTAAAGCGATAATGTAAAGGCGGCTATTTAATTGACAAATTAAAGTGATGTGTGTAGAATGTTTTTATGCGTTTTTAAGGAGGAATGTGTTATGTCGGCAGTATATAACCACAAAACAGTTGAAAAGAAGTGGCAGCAGATATGGCAGGATGAAAAAGCTTTTGCTGCAACTAATGATTATTCAAAACCAAAGTATTATGCACTCGTAGAGTTCCCATATCCATCAGGACAGGGACTTCATGTAGGTCATCCAAGACCATATACAGCGCTTGATATTGTAGCAAGAAAGAGAAGAATGCAGGGATATAATGTTTTATATCCAATGGGTTGGGATGCATTTGGTCTTCCAACTGAGAACTATGCTATTAAGAACAAGATTCACCCTAAGATAGTTACTAAGAATAATATAGATCATTTTAAGGACCAGCTTCAGTCAATTGGTTATTCATTTGACTGGGACAGAGAGATTAATACTACAGATCCTGATTATTATAAGTGGACTCAGTGGATTTTCCTTAAGCTTTTTAAGGCCGGACTTGCATATAAGCAGGAGATGCCTATCAACTGGTGTACTTCATGTAAGGTAGGTCTTGCAAATGAAGAAGTAGTTAATGGTGTATGTGAAAGATGTGGTTCACCTGTTGTCCGTAAGGTCAAGAGTGAGTGGATGCTTAAGATTACTGATTATGCAGATAAGCTTATAGAAGGACTTGACCATGTCGATTATATCGAGAGAGTTAAGACACAGCAGAAGAACTGGATTGGACGTTCTACAGGTGCTGAGGTTGATTTTGCAATTGCTGGTAAGGAAGATAAGTTAAGAATATATACAACAAGATGCGATACACTTTTCGGTGTTACTTATATGGTTGTATCACCAGAGCATCCATATCTTGATAAGTATAAGGACGAGATTAAGAACTGGGATGAAATAGAAAGCTATAGAGAGCAGGCTTCAAGAAAGTCAGATTTCGAGAGAGCAGAGCTTGCAAAGGATAAGACAGGTGTAGAGATTGACGGACTTAAGGCCGTTAATCCGGTTAATGGCAAGGAAGTTCCAATCTGGGTATCAGATTATGTACTTATGAGCTATGGTACAGGTGCTATCATGGCTGTTCCTGCTCACGATGAAAGAGACTGGGAATTTGCCAAGAAGTTTAATCTGCCTATTATTCAGGTTGTAGCTAAGAACGGTGAGGAAGTTGATGTTAATGAAGCTGCATTTACAGATGTAGCAACAGGTGTTCTTATCAATTCTGATTTCCTTAACGGACTTGAGGTTAAAGAAGCTAAGGAAAAGATGATTGAATTCCTTACAGAAAAGGGAATTGGTAATGCCAAGGTTAATTACAAGCTTCGTGACTGGGTATTCTCTCGTCAGAGATACTGGGGAGAGCCAATTCCAATTGTTCATTGTGACAAATGTGGTTATGTTCCTCTTAATGAGAGCGAACTTCCATTACTTCTTCCAGAAGTAGAAAGCTATATGCCTACAGATAATGGAGAATCTCCTCTTGCAGCAATGACAGACTGGGTTAATACAACATGTCCATGCTGTGGCGGACCAGCTAAGAGAGAGACTGATACAATGCCTCAGTGGGCTGGATCATCATGGTATTTCTTAAGATATACAGATCCACATAACACAGAGACACTCGCAAGTCAGGAAGCACTTAAGTACTGGCTTCCGGTAGACTGGTATAACGGAGGTATGGAACATACAACATTACACTTACTCTATTCAAGATTCTGGCACAGATTCCTTTACGACCAGAAGGTTGTACCTTGCCCAGAGCCATATCAGAAGAGAACGTCCCACGGTATGATTCTAGGTGAGAACGGCGAGAAGATGAGTAAGTCAAGAGGCAATGTTGTTAATCCTGATGATATCGTAAGAGATTATGGTGCAGATACATTAAGAACATACGAGATGTTTATCGGTGCATTTGATGCAGCAGCTTCATGGTCAGAGGATGGCGTTAAGGGCTGCCGCAGATTCTTAGACAGAGTATGGAAGCTTCAGGATATAATGATTGATGAGGAAGGTTTCTCTAAGGAATTTGAGACAAAGATGCATCAGACAATTAAGAAAGTTTCATTTGATTATGATAATCTGAAATACAATACAGCTATTGCACAGCTCATGACTATGCTCAATGATTTCAGCAAGGCAGGTAAGATTACTAAGGGAGAACTCAAGACATACCTTATCTTACTTAATCCGGTTGCTCCACACATTACAGAAGAGATGTGGGAAGCAATCGGCGAGAACGGAAGAGTATATCAGCAGACATGGCCTGAATACGATGAAGCTAAGACAGTTGAGTCAACAGTTGAGATAGCAGTCCAGATTAATGGAAAGACTAAGGCTACTATCAATATCGCCAAGGATGCTGACAAGGACAGTGTAATTGCTGCCGCTAAGGAAGCACTTGGAAGTAGGCTTTCTGGTAACATTATTAAAGAAATATATGTACCGGGAAGAATTGTTAATATTGTTGCAAAATAATTAAGAATAATAAAACATTAATTCATATTAAGAAGAGAGAGAAGCTCAGGCAGAAGCCTGAGCTCTTTTTCGCTTAGCTGCCCAGACATACTGTTGATGACTAACTGACAATCTTCTTTTGTGAAGGTTATACCGGATTTTTTAGCTTTATCATTGATAGCAAACAGAAGAGGGATGATTTCATCATTTTTCTTTCCTTGGGATAAAGTCTTGAATTCGTTGAGAAGAAGCTGCTTTCTAAAATCTAATTCTGACATAAAATCCTCCAAATATTAAAGATTAAGATTGTTTAACTGTTCTGCATAAGCTTCATACAATTTTTGCTGGGCAGGATTAAGAAAACTATTATTGCCATTCTGATCACGATTTAAAATGTTGAACAAATCGGACATTTTGTTATAGTTCTTAAAATTACTAAGGATATTCTTAAAATTGTCTGGACAGTAAGTAAGAACAACATTCATGATATTTTCATCTGAAAGTATATCCTGTATTGGACTGTTTAATGAAAGGTGGGGCTTTGCAGAACATGCCGCAATACGAAGGCTTTCAGGGCGGCTGTAATAGTTCATTGTACATGAAAATTCATATGCACGGAGCAGAGGACTAAGTGTCTGCTGAGTATTAAATTCCATAAAAGGAAGAATTGCTTTGGCAAGCTGTATGAATTGTGGCAGTGTCTGCATATCAAATTCTGTTATGGGAAGTTCTTTCATGTGAACTCTCGGCGGAATATTTTATTCTATATATATTAGGTTATATGTCTTAATTATGCCTGTAAGTCTTAGCAATTAATAAATAAGTCCATATAATATATAAAAAAGGAATTATGATATGGTAATTAATATGGATGTTCAGGACAATGGCAATATACTTGTTGAAGAAGAGAATACCATATATGAAATAGATGGAAAATGTATGATGGAACATAATAATAATTAATATATAAGGGCTGCCGTTTAAGGCAGCCCCATATTAAATAATTACTGGCATCCGCATCCACTGTTGCATCCACATCCGCTGTTGCATCCGCAACCAAAGCCATTGAGGAAGTTAGTTCCATTGCCACAGCCACAGCATAAGAAGAGGAGAATTATAATCCAGAAGGAATTGCAACCATTTCCACAACCATTGTTGCATCCACATCCGTTATTTCCGTCAAAGAGGAGAAGGAGAATGATAATCCATACAATAGAATTGCAGTTATCTCCACATCCGCCGCATCCTCCGCAGTTTGTTGCTGCTAAATCACTCATGTAAAAGTCCTCCAAAATTAATCTACAATACAATATTATGGCTTACAGCATGACCCTGTTACACAGTATATGAAAATTTTATTGCAATCTTTAGGAAATTATTATATTCTAAATACAGTGCGTTTAAATGGAAAAGCACTATAAATATTAGCAAAGAGTGGGATGAATATTATGAAAGTATCGGTTATTATACCTTCACTGAATCCTGATAATAAGCTTGTAGCTGTAGTTGATGCTTTACTTGAAGAAGGCTTTAAGGACATCATTATTGTTAATGATGGAAGTGATGAGGAACATATGGCTCCTTTTAATGAAGTAGCAGCACATAGTGAATGTACAATTCTTACACATGAAGTTAACAAGGGAAAAGGAAGAGGCTTGAAGACTGCATTTGAATTCTGCCTTGAGAATAGAAAAGATATTGATGGAGTTGTGACAGTAGATGGTGATAATCAGCATCGTGCCAAAGATATTAAGAAATGCAGTGAAACTATGGTCAGTACAGGCAATGTCGTTTTAGGCGTAAGGGATTTTACTGGTGATGATGTACCGGCAAGAAGTAAATTTGGCAATAATATGACTAGTGGAGTATTTAAGGTGCTTTGCAGATTGAATATTTCGGACACACAGACCGGCTTAAGAGCAATACCTTACAAGTACCTTGAGACATTTGACAAGGTAGAAGGCGAACGATTTGAGTATGAGACTAATATGCTGCTTGCTTTCAAAAAGTATAATATTGGATTTCAGGAAGAATCGATAGAAACTGTGTACATAGAAGATAATTCATCATCACATTTTAATCCTGTCAAAGATTCAATTAAGATATACAAAGTGATATTTAAATATTTATTTAAAAGCACAGGCATGAAATATGTAGGAAGCTCTATTGCTTCGTGGGCTATAGATAATATAATATTTAATGTGCTTGAATTTGTGCTTATAGGGCTTACAGTCAGCTTAAGAATATTCATAAGTACAGCAGCGGCAAGAGTGCTTTCATCAGTTTTTAATTTCTCGCTTAACAGAAATGCAGTATTTAAATCACAGTCCGGTCTTAAACAGACGGTGGTAAGATATTACATTTTATGGTTCTGTCAGCTTGCTTGTTCTTATGCTTTGGTGTATATTGCTACAAAGCTGCTGGCATTAAGCATTGTGCTTTCAGGAATTGCCAAGATAATAATTGATCTTGCATTGTTCTTTGTAAGTTATCAGATTCAGAAAAGATGGGTTTTTAAGTAACGGTTTAGGAGGAAGTTATAGTGGCAAAAAGAAAGAATAATATTGACGATATAGATATCGTTGATGATTTTGAACTTGAAGATATTGATGATTTTGATCC
>ERZ791575.1019-NODE-1019-length-10427-cov-2.476089_pt1 | contig 10427 bp, 10 predicted proteins | sample MGYA00509970_ERZ791575 | MGnify/ENA primary metagenome ERZ791575 (study PRJEB30046, sample SAMN00791935) | human gut metagenome | study: EMG produced TPA metagenomics assembly of the A metagenome-wide association study of gut microbiota in type 2... | reverse complement strand
GTCGTTTTGTGGTGGGACTTTTTCTGCTGAAGCTGCTCCAGCTGTTTCAGCACCGATTCCTTCTCCGGGGGCTTGCCGCCCGGTGTGGAAAGCTGCTGCTTATTCAGCACCATGTCGATATACTTGCGGATATTTTTCAGGGCAGAGACATCCGGCTGCAAGGTTTCCAGTTTGGTACGCAGTTCTGCGCTGCCGGATTGCAGCGCAGAAAATTCGGCATCCAATGCCGAAAAATCTACCGCTGTGCTGCCGTTCAGTTTCATCAGAGTGCGGACAGCTTTATTAAAGGTGTCCAGCTCCTCTTTGTGCTGGGCGGCATAAGCGTCCTTGGTCAACTTGAAGTTCTTCTTGATAAAGGTGTCGTGGATGGGCTTCAGCTTGGCATGGGCGGCGGCAGCATCCTTGATCTGGGCGATTGCCCGCATACGGTTTTCGTTCTGCTTCAACTGCCTACGGAGAGGGGCGGCGGTCTGGTTCAGGTTAGAAATTGCGGTATCCAGATCCTCGATGGTGTTCAGAGAATGGGCTTTCAGATAGTCCACCGCCCGTTTGACTTCCTCAAAGTCTCGGACAGTGCATTTCAGTTTTGCCTTGCCAGACCAATCGCTGCGCTGCTCGTTGCGGAGGTTGAAGTAATCCACCAGCAGGTCGGACAGCGTGGGTTCTTTCGCCTTTTCCAGAGCGTCCAGAAGAAGCTGCTTCTTTTCGTTCAGGTCTGCGATCCAGTGTTGCAGACCACGAATTGCACTGCGGATGGACTGCATCAGGCTGTTGGCGGCTCGAATATCCCGGTTCAGGTTGCCGAGAAAGGTTTCCACTCCACGCTTTTCCATCTGGTGTGCGGCGGGACCGAGATGCACGGTCGGTATCTGCTGGATGCCCTGTCGCTCAAAGGAGCGCAGGTCAACACGTTCCGGGCGGCCAGCCGCTTCCAAATAGCGGTTGGTAATGGTCTCCCAGCCATGCCGCCAGACCTCGGCATACTTCTGGTCGTTCCAGTCCACCGTGTTTTCCTTGTGGCACTTCCAGTTGCCGGAAGCGAGCCGGATGCGCTCACCGTTCTCGTCAAGGTCGTACACCTTTCTGGCTTTCGGGAGCCACTTGCCGTGTTCATCCATTGCCCGGAGCGTCAGCAGAATGTGAGCGTGTGGGTTTCCATCTCCCTTGTCGTGGATGGCAAAGTCGGCAATCATCCCTTTGGAAACAAACTGCTCCTGACAAAACTCTTTTATCATGGACAAATACTGCTCCTTCGGCACCTCCACCGGGAACGCCAGCACGATGCGCCGGGCAAGCTGGGAGTTCCACTGGTTCTCCACGGCTTCCACGGCGTTCCAGAGGGTTGCCCGGTCTGCATATCCGGGCGGCGCATGGGACGGCAGCATGATCTCGGCGTGGACAAGTTCTTTCTTCTTGTTGTAGAATTTCGTTTTCTGGTCGTACTCGCTGAACAGCCGTTCGCCGCTTTGGTAGGCTGCACCGGCAACAACGGACTGCCCTTGGCTGCGTTTTACGATGGAGATTTTGAAATGCGGACACGGAATAGGAATCACCTCCTTGTGAGCATTTGAAACGTTCCCTTGTAAAAAATGTGGATTTATGATACTATTATCTTGGATAAGTAAACAGAAAGCTGGTGAGCCGATGTCAGAAAGAAAATCAGAACAAGAACTGGACTTTGAGCAGAAGCACAAGGAAGATTTGCAGCGGATTCGAGAGTTTCGTTTGATTGATGATGATTTTATGGCTGCGGTGTTTGAAGACCACGACTGCGCAGAGTTCTTGCTCCGAATCATCCTGAAGCGGGACGATTTGGTTGTGCGAGAGGTTCATGGACAATACAGCATTAAAAATTTGCAGGGACGTTCGGTTCGGCTGGACATTCTGGCGGTAGACCGAAACAACCGTGCATATAATATTGAAGTCCAGCGCAGTGACCGGGGCGCAAGTGAAAAACGTGCTCGCTACAATAGCAGCTTGCTTGATGCAAATCTGACAGATTCCGGTGAGGAATACGATGCGTTGAATGAAACTTATGTCATCTTTATCACAGAAAACGATATTTTGAGGGCCGGGCTTCCGATTTATCATATTGACCGAACTGTTCAGGAAACTGGTATGATCTTTAATGATCAGGCTCATATCATCTATGTCAACTCGCAGATCAAGGATGAAACGGCGCTTGGTAAATTGATGCATGACTTTTTCTGTACCGATTCCAGCAAAATGTACTATCCCATTTTGGCCAATCGAGTATGGTACTTCAAAGAAAACGAGAAGGGAGTGGCAACTATGTGCAGAGCTATGGAAAAAATGCGGGACGAAACCGCTGCTGAGCAGAACATCAAAACTCTTTTGGTGTCTGTAAAGAATCTGATGAAAAACATGAATCTCAGCCCAGAACAGGCTATGGATGCCATGGGGATTTCTGAGGATGACCGTAAGATGTTACTGCAAAGAATTTGATGCTCTTTTGATTGAACTTTATCCCTAAAAATTCAAAAGCCGACTAGGATTTTCCCGGTCGGCTTTTGTACTTTATATCGTGTTCTTCTGCAAAAGGATAGCTGCAAAGCAGCGCAAGGAAAATGCAGTTTTCCTTGGGATGGAATCGGGCTGGCGCACAAACGCCAGCTTCGATTTCATCGAGCCGTCTGCAAGACCGCAATTTCACCGGAACGGTGTATAATTGCGCCCTTTATTCTAAAGGGTTTTGGACGTTGCTGCGTTCGTGAACATCATGCACCATCTTTGCAAGTGCCAGCACGACTTCAGGCTGGCGGAACGAGATTTTCAGCAGTTCCATCACCTGATCATCGGTCAGTTCTCCCGGACAGACCAGAAAGCTTTCCAGCATTCCGGCACGGGTACAAAGACGATGCACACGCTCTCTCCGGTTCAGCTCCGACATCCGATGTTCAAGGATCTTCTCCCGGTGCTGGCAAGAGCGCAGCTTCTGCTCTGCTTTGGCTTTTTCGTTGCGGAGATAGGCAAGGGCGGTTTTGGGTTGGGTCATGGCATCACGCTCCTTTTTCAAAAACTTTTATTCGTTTACAAACATTTTATAATTCATATTTACCGCCTTGTATTCTTTGAGATAACGAATATAATACGTCTAGGAGAATAGATAAATAATTGAAAAATGATTGCTATATTTGCTGTTAGGAGGTGAGCATAATGAATGCAAAGATACTGATTGCTGATGATGAAAGCGATATTGTTTCTATGCTCGGTAACTTTTTTGAAAGCAAGGGCTTTCGTGTCCTGCCCGCTTTCAATGGTGCAGAAGCACTAAAGCAAGTGGAAAAACAACCGGATATTATTTTGCTTGACATCAATATGCCCGGAAAAGACGGGTTAGAAGTTTGCAAGCGTATCCGCGATCACATATCCTGCCCGATCCTTTTTCTGACTGCCAGAATCGAAGATACAGATAAGGTAAAAGGCTTTGCTGTTGGCGGTGATGATTATATTGTAAAGCCCTTTTCCCTCGTAGAGCTTGATGCGCGGGTACGCGCTCACCTGCGCCGGGAAGCACGACATAATTTTGAAGCGCAGATCAAGTTCGTCGGTGATCTGACGATTGACTATTCAGAGCGTTGCCTGTTCTTTAACGGTAAGCGTGTGGGGCTTGCCAAAAAGGAATTTGATATTGTGGAACTGCTTTCTCAAAATCCGGGCCAAGTCTTTGATAAAGAGAGAATTTATGAACACATTTGGGGCTATGACAGCGAGGGGGACAGCAGTGTTGTAGCAGAGCATATCCGCAGAATACGGTCCAAAATCGCGGCATACACCGACCGCATGTATATTGAAACGGTTTGGGGGTGTGGATACAAATGGGTCAAGTAAATTGCCGCAAGCACTATTTATCTCTCCGAAAAAGCCTTGTTCTCTATGTAATTGCCTTTGTTGTACTCGCAGTCTTTCTATCCGTAACAACTTTTTCAATCTGTGATGGTGCTGCCGAGGGTATCAGTGCATCTTATCCTCCGTCCGGCGAAAAATATTATTTGACGAATGAGCAGGGAGAACAGTTGGGCAACGGCGCTTACATCGGGACAGTGCCCGTCCCGATGTCTAAAGAGGACGAGCGTACCATTGCGCTACTGGAGAAACTTCCCATTGTTGCAACTCCTATCTATTCTGCATTCTGTATTATCGCTGCTGCGCTGCTATTTTACAGAAACAGGCTGAAAAAGCCGCTTGTGGAACTGCGGACTGCTTCTGAAAAAATAGCGAACAATGACTTGGACTTTTCAATCGACTATGATAACAACGATGAATTGGGGCAGCTTTGCGCGTCCTTTGAAATCATGCGGACAACCCTTGCGGACAATTTCTCTAAAATGTGGCGGCAAGTTGAAGAACGAAAAGCACTCAACGCCGCTTTTGCTCACGATTTGCGTACCCCTCTAACAGTACTAAAAGGCTATAATGAAATGCTGCAAGCCAGCGAAAATCCTCAAACACAAGAAACCGCCGCCATAATGGGCAAACATATCTCCCGTATGGAAAGCTATGTGAGCAGTATGAGCAATCTTAGGCGCATGGAAGATGCGCAGCCGGAGTACAAGTTGATAGACTTGCAGACAGTGGCATCTTCTTTGTATGACAGCGCAAAAATCGTATGTGCGAAAAACGGAAAAGAATTGATTTTACAAAATGACATGCCTGTTTCGCAGTTATCCCTTGATGGGGCCTTTGTTTCACAGGTCAGCAATAACCTGATCTCCAACGCGGTTCGGTATGCCCGGACTGCGGTGGCAATCTCTTTTGCCTTGCGTGACAATGGTCTGCTGCTTTCCGTATCGGATGATGGAAAGGGGTTTGACAAAAACGGTCTGCAAAAAGCCACCAGTCCATATTACACAGAGGAAAGCAACCATTCCGAGCACTTTGGACTTGGGCTGTATATTTGCAAGCTGCTTTGTGAACACCACAACGGCTATTTGAAGATCGAAAATACTGCATCCGGGGCAAAGGTATCCGCCTACTTCAAATCTCCTGCCTTGTAGATAAAAAGTAGATATTTTCCCTCTATACTCTCCATGAAAACACATGGAGAGTATTTTTTTGCTCCCTATGGAGAAAGGGGCTTTTTATGGAATTAAAAACGATTGGGCTGACAAAAAAGTTCGGCTCCAAAACCGCCGTAGACAATTTGAATATTACCCTGACCAATGGTGTCTACGGCTTGCTGGGCGCAAACGGCGCAGGAAAAACAACGCTTATGCGGCTGCTCTGCAATATCCAAACGCCTACTTCCGGAAAAATCATGCTGAATGGCAGGAGCATTGTTGAACTGGGTGAGAAGTATCGAAACCTCTTAGGCTATTTGCCGCAGCACTTCGGATATTACCCCGATTTTTCAGCGTATGACTTTCTGCTTTACATTTCTGCCCTAAAAGGCTTGGACGAGAAGGCAGCGCGGAAGAAGGCAAAAGAACTGCTGGAAGCAGTAGACTTATCGAGGGAAAGTAAGCACAAAATCAAAACCTTTTCCGGGGGCATGAAACAGCGTTTAGGGATTGCACAAGCCATGCTCAATGACCCCTGCATTTTGATTTTAGACGAGCCAACGGCAGGGCTTGACCCGAAAGAACGCGTCCGTTTCCGCAATTTGATCAGCGCCTTTTCCAAAGACCGCATTGTGATCCTGTCTACGCATATTGTTTCCGATGTGGAGTTTATTGCGGAGGAAATCATCATGATGAAATCCGGGCAAATCATTCACTTTGGAAATCCGCAGGAGATCACTTCTGAAATCGACGGCCAAGTGTGGGAATGTACGGTTCCGACTGCCTATGCGGAAAAATACGCGGCTGCCTACAACACAAGCAACTTGCGAAACACCAGCGAAAACCAGACAATTTTACGGATCATTGGAGATCGTCCGCCGATGGAAAATGCAGTAAGGGTGCAGCCTACTTTGGAAGATTTGTACCTGTTCTATTTCAAAGGGGGCTGTGAAGAATGAAAAAACTGATTCTTTTTGAACTGCGGAAAGTGTTTTCAAAGCGTTTGGCGCTCATCGCTCTAATTGGAATTATCCTGTTCTCTGCCTTGCTATCCTTTTCCACCTTTCAAAACAAATATGCGTTTGACCAAAATATCGGTAAAGGTACTGGCAAAACAGCAGTAGAAATCGACAAGGAAATTGCAGCGAAATATGAAGGAATCCTGACAGACGAAAAGGTGCAGCAAATGATGTCTGATTTTGCACCGACCCACGATCTGCATGGTCTCAATGCTATGTACCTGTATCAGAACGCTACGCAATCCGCCGCCTTTTCCCGATTTTCTGATAAAGAGGGGAATTGGAACGGATTAAGTGTTTCTGATGTATTTGGCAATGAAGAAATCAAAATTGGCTATGTGGACGGTTGGCTTTCCACCAGCCGAAACATGGTGCGGGTTTTTGTCGCGCTTGCTCTTGCGGTTATCATCATGCTTGCTCCGATTTTCTCCGGCGAGTATGAAGGCGTTGACAATATCATATTGACAAGCAAATACGGCAAAACCAAATGCGCTACTGCAAAGGTAGCAGCAGGCATTCTTACCGCCATTCTCACTACTGCGCTGGTTGCGGCTTTTAACTTGCTTCTTGCTCTTATCTTTTACGGAACGGAAGGGCTAGATTGTAGTATTCTATTCGCTCCCAGCGACTATGTAGAAGGGTTTATTCCTTTCAATATCACTTGTGGAACATTACTCAAATATCAAATCCTGTTGGCCTTTACCTGTACCCTCAGCGTTACTGGAATTACACTGTTCCTATCTGCAATCAGTAAAAATCAGATTGTAGCTTTGGTTGCGGCGATAGCAATTTTTCTGTTCCCAGTTTTGCTGCCAATCACAGAAGCAAATCCGTTGTTCCGATTGGTTGGACTTCTTCCTATCTATCATGCACTGGCTATTTCGCTCCTGTCGGTGGAACAAATGAGTAACGGGATGCTGTATGCGATATGGGCAATCCCGGCAGCACTGCTCTTTTTGGGAGTTGGTGCAGGTATCTCTCGCCGTGTATTTGCCAAGCACCAAGTTTCATAAATATGGAATGATCTACCGGACGACGACAAAAGAAAAAAGCCGTCGTATAGCAGACATATCCGCACGCCCATTTTGAAGCGGCGGCTCAATTTTCAGAGCCGCCGCTTCTTTGTGTTTACACAAACCAATGATGACTTGCAGGGATACGGTAGCCGATTGGAGATTATTTTACCATAGCAGATCGATGCCCCGCACGGGCTGGATAGCCAGTGCGGCACCCCTGACCTGATACGTTACCCCGCCAGCTTCGCCCCTTGCCTTCCGCTGGCACACCTCCGGGTGCTGCGTTGCAAGGGCGTCAAGCTGCTTCTGCAAGGCAGAATTCAGCGTGAACACGCTGTTCGTTCCGTCCTCGCTGGCGTAGATCATGGTTTCCAGCTTAAACATCGTCAGAGAGTTCGTCATCTTCGTTTTCCTCAAACATCTCAGGCCCCCAATCCTCATCACGCTCGATGTCCTGCGCCAGCTTCTCCATCCTGGCATAACACTCCATCTCGAAACGGATGAAGTAGAACATCTGGTCGTACCAGTCTGCCAGCGTTTCGTCCTCCAGCTTCCGGCAGAGGTCAAGCACCAGCTTGTTCTGGTCGGGGTCAACCGTCAGCCCGGCGATCTCGCACAGCCGCTTGCGGGTCAGTTCCAGATCGGCGCAGCCATAGGTGTAGAGCAGCTTCTTTTCTTCAAACGTCAGTTTCATAGGTTTGTTCCTCCGTATAAAAAAGGGGCCTGCCCTGTGCAGACCCGATGTAACAAAAAGACCGCCGTGCATTGCGCAGGGCGGTCAGAGATGCGATATTGTATCAGACAAAAATCAGCTCAGTCTTGATGATCTCTTCGGCACGGTTGCGGATGCTGTTCATCCGGCGCACCCATTCCAGTTGATCAGCGGCTTTCAGCGCTTCGGTCACGCCTTCAGCTTCCTGCATCTGCCGGACAGTCAATGCAAGCTGTTCCTCGGCTTGCTTGTCCAGCTTGGCAAGATAGCCGTCCAGTTCACCGGACAGGAGCAGTTGATTGTACCGGATGGGGTGCTGCTCCTTCAGATACATTTTATGTAAGCGGCCCCACCGCCCGGTGGGGTGCTGCTCTGCCGGGGCTGCTGCGGTCAGGTTCGGCAGATAGTGGTCGTTGACAAGGGTGTAGTCCAGACCGTTGGCATTGTCATGGATAGATTTCTTCAGTTCGTTCATGCGGATTCTCCTTTCATTTCTTCAGATGGTTCAAATTGAATGGGGACTGTATCAGCAGACTCCTGTTGAGCCAGCTTTTTATTTTGGGCATACTTGCGGCATCGTTCACGGCCTTTCTGCAAGAGGGCTTCATACTCTGCTGCCGCCTGTGGATCAGTTTTAGCAGCTTCACGCAGAGCGGCACGTTTCTTTTTGCGGTTTTCCCCGGCAGTTTTCTGATATTTCTTACGCTTGGCAAGTTGCTGTTCTGTAAGATTTTTCTTGTCGCCGCGACTAATCTCAATTTGACTAGGGAACGTATCACCGATAAAATTGAAGTAGATGTCGATTTGCTGCTGACGGTAGATCGTCCGTCCGCCGGATGCGGAATGAATCACCACTTTTTCTACCAGCTCGTACAGCATTTCATCTGTCAGCGTTTCACAGTCCTTATATTTCCGAATCAGTTTTACAAAGCGTTTCAGGTCAACTTTCGTTGTTTCAGCGTTGTCCAGTTCTTTTTTCAGTTCCGCCATACGGATTTCACAGCCCGTTTGTTCTTCATCGTACTGTGCCATCAGCCGCTGGAATTGACGTTCCGGGATTTTACCTATAACACTGCTTTCATATAGGCTGCGAATCAAAGTATCAAGCTCATCCATTCTCTTTTGCACAGCGAGCAGTTCTTTTTTGTACTCGTTAGAAGATTGACTGTTCTGGCTTTCCCATAAAGTTCGAAGCTGTTCTGCAAATTCTGTTTCATCCTCAAGGACTTTTTGCGCCATTGCTTTTATTGCCTCCAGAATGGCGTCTTCAATGGTTGATGTCTTGATAAAATGGGATGTGCAGGAGACGTACATATTACGGTATTTGCTGCACTGCCATGAAGAATCCGAATCATACACCACATCAGAATCCCGATGTTTGGATTCGGGGCTGGAAAAACTCATTCGGGAGCCACAGTCAGCGCAGAACACCATCCCGGCTAAACGGTGCGAGTATGTTCCGCTCGGAAGTTTTTTCGGATTCCTCTTGCGCAGACGCTGTGCTTGATCCCATGTTTCTTGGTCGATGATAGCCTCATGAGTGTTTTTGAATATGATCCTTTCTTCCGGGGTTGCAGCACGGCGCTTTTTCAACTTGAAGTTCTCACGGATACTTTTACATAGCACTGTATGGCCGAGGTATTCCTGCCGGTCAAGAATATAGGTCAAGGTGGTCGTATTCCACCGATAGGGGTCGTGGTACGAATGGTGCCGAGCAGATTCAGGATGATACCGTTCTTCATATGCAGACGGAATCAGCACTTTTTCGTCCGAAAGCGTCTGGCCGATTTGTGCAAGACTGGCACCGCTGGCTGCCATATCGAAGATCCTGCGGACAACGGAAGCTGCTTCCTCATCTACATGAAGGGTTTGCTTATCGCCGGGAACCCGCTTATAACCGTAGGGAATACTGCCGCTACACCGTTTGCCATCCTGCATCCGTGATTTGAAAACGGCACGGATTTTATTGCTGGTATCCTTGGCGTACCACTCGTTCATGATGTTCAGGAACGGAGTAAAGTCATTGTCCGTGGGATTGGCACTGTCAACATTATTGTTGATAGCGATGAACCGAACACCCTTTGATGGAAACTGAATTTCCGTGTAAAATCCAACTTCCAGATAGTTCCGTCCAAAGCGGCTCATGTCCTTTACAATGACAGTTGCAATATAGTCGATGTGATACCGCTTAGCGTAGCGGTCAAAATCCTTGATGCCAGTCTTTTCGATTTCCAGATTGGTCACACCCCGGTTCTGCCGTATGAGCCGATTCATGGACTGCTTGCCCTGCGATGCACTCTTGTCGTACTGGCGCAGAAAGAACTGCGCCCCTTTCAGCAGAGTGCGGGCAGACAGTTTTATAGTCGAAATGGCAAAATTGACTGTTTTGTGCTCGATTTCTTCCTGCATTTCCATCACCTCCAGTGCAGAAAGTCGTGTTTAGCGGTCAAATCCGGCATCCTCCGGCGGGGTGGTTTTGCTTTCTTCCGGGCAGACTGCTTCATCGGGCACACGAACAACCATCATCCGATGCCCCAGCCGGATAAAATCTTCCGGCTGATGGAAAAGCCGCTCGTACTTCTGCGCCATCTCCGGGGTCAGGGATGCAAAATCCTCCTCGCCCAGCCCCACCACCAGAAAGGTTCCGGCAACGGCATCA
>ERZ791575.1016-NODE-1016-length-10429-cov-5.579140_pt1 | contig 10429 bp, 8 predicted proteins | sample MGYA00509970_ERZ791575 | MGnify/ENA primary metagenome ERZ791575 (study PRJEB30046, sample SAMN00791935) | human gut metagenome | study: EMG produced TPA metagenomics assembly of the A metagenome-wide association study of gut microbiota in type 2... | reverse complement strand
AAAAAACTTAACGGCTCAGTATCAAATCAGTTTGCCACTTGCAGCGCCTGCGGAACTCGTTTGCTGCGCAAACTCAAACAGTCCTCGGCAAATTCTGCAAGTGCCTTAATTACGGTTTGCCTATTTTTTGAATGTCGCGTCCTGCCGTAATCCGTACTTTTCAAGTGCTGAATTAGGATGTCCGTTTAGCTCAAATTCGTATTTTGGTTACTTTTTACTCTAAACAGCAGTATTGTAATAGTTTTTTAGAAACATAATACCGTAAGTTATATATTTTTTATAATTAGCATTTGTGTAGTACGCTATAAATACATAACACACTAAATCAAACATATAATACGGATGATACACGGCAAATCGCGGCATTGGATTTTTAGTAACATTTAATAAGAAAAACGGCAAAAATAAGGTTGTTTGAGCGAAGCGAGTTCCGCAATTTTTGCCGTTTTTATGCTAAAATGTTGCGTTAAAAAATCCGCTGACCGCGTGAATTTTCTTGGTTCGTTCTTTTGCTCAATCAAAAGAATGAACATGAGCAATAAAGTAAATTAAAGGATAAAAACTATATGCAAAGACATAACATAAATAAAAAACAAATGACTAAGACGTAAATAAAAAATATACTAACGTAACTACAAAGACGCAAACCAAAAAATAAATCCTTTAAATTATCTGAAAACTATTTTACAAATGTTCTGACAAATGTTAAAATTAAATTATCATAATAGTGAGGTGGATGTAATGTACGTATTAACTTTACCGGTATTGAGAAAAATGCTGCACACCGCAGCAGTTGACCTGAAAGACAACGTTCAGTATTTGTGCGAGCTGGACAGCGTTGCCGGTGACGGCGACCACGGCATTGCCATCGGGCATATTGCCGATATTTTAAAATCGCACAGCGACGATACTACCATTGCCACCATGAACCTTCTCCTGGAAGGCATTGGCGACGCGTTTATGGGCGTTAACGCAGGCAGCAGCGGCCCGCTTTGGGGCACAATTTTCTCCGGCATGGCAGACGGCATTGACGACCAGCAGGAACTGACGGAAATTGAGTTTAAGCGTATGTTTGCGCAGGCTAAAGAAGATTTTATGGATGTAAGCAAAGCCAAAGTGGGCGACAAAACTCTGGTTGATGCTTTTTATCCGGCTGTAAGCGCCATTGCCGAAACCGAAGGCAGCATTGAAGCGCTTCTGGACGCTGCGGCAGAAGCTGCCAAAAAAGGCGCCGATGCAACGGCAGATATGACTGCTAAATTCGGCCGCGCCAAAAATGTTGGCGAACGCAGCCTCGGCCATAAAGACCCGGGCGCCGTATCCATGGCAATTTTCTTTGCCGGGCTTGCCAAAGGCGCAAGAGCATAGTTCTTTAAAAAGCGGCGGCTTTTTAAAAATAAATTACGCACTAATGGAGGTTGTAAACAATGAAAAAATTTATCAATGACCCTGAAAATTTAACATCGGAGCTTTTGGAAGGCCTTGCCCTGAGCAATCCCGACATTGTATCTCTGGAAGACGGCAACCTTGTAGTTAATAAAAAATTAAAAGACGCAGACCGCGTAACCATCGTTACCCTTGGCGGCACCGGCCATGAACCTGCCATCAGCGGTTTTGTAGGTGAAGGCATGATTGATATTTCCGTAGCAGGCAATATTTTTGCAGCCCCCGGCCCGCAGTCCTGCGTTGAAGCCATTAAAATGGCAGATAAAGGCCACGGCGTACTGTTTGTTGTATTAAACCATGCCGGCGATATGCTTACCGGCAACCTGACCATGAAACAGGTTAAAAAACTCGGCATTAAAGTTGCCAAAGTTGTTACCCAGGAAGACGTTGCCAACGCACCGCGCTCCAATGCGGATGACCGCCGCGGTCTGGTCGGCTGCATTCCTCTGTATAAAATTGCCGGTGCTGCCGCAGCACAGGGCAAATCCCTTGAAGAAGTTGCCGAAATCGCTCAGCGCTTTGCCGATAACATGGCAACCATTGCCGTTGCCTGCGTAGGCGCAACCCATCCGGCAACCGGCATGGAAATTGCCCATATTGAAGACGGCATGATGGAAGTTGGCATGGGCCAGCACGGCGAAGGCGGCGGCGGCAGCATGCCGCTGAAATCTGCGGACGAAACCGCCGTTATTATGATGGACGCACTTTTGAAAGACCTTGACGTTAAGAGCGGCGAAAAATTAATGGTTATCATCAACGGCAGCGGCGCAACCACTTTAATGGAACAACTGATTGTATTCCGCAAATGCCATAAATACCTTGCCGAAAAGGGCATTGAAGTTGTGGCAAGCCATGTAGGCGAACTTTTAACCGTACAGGAAACTGCAGGCTTCCAGATGTTCATTGCCCGCATGGACGACGAACTGACCGCTTTGTGGAACGCTCCGTGCCGCACTCCGTATTACAGAAACTAAGGTGAAATACTATGGCAGATAAAGAAGGCAATATCATAGCAAAAGATTACGGCATCGGCATTAAGCCGCCCGCGCAGACCTTTCATGTAAAAGGGCTGGGCCACGCCGAATGGGGCATGAAAACAAGGCTTTCGCATATTTTTGCGGAAGACGGCCGCACCATTATGCTGGCATTTGACCACGGCTACATTATGGGCAGCACGGCAGGGCTGGAAAGGCTCGATTTGGCAATTCCGCCCCTTATGGAATATGCCGACTGCCTGATGGCAACCCGCGGCGCGCTGCGTGCCTGCATTCCGCCCGACTGCCGCAAGGCCATTGCCCTGCGCTGCACGGCTGACACCTCCGTTTTGAAAGACGATATGAGCCACGGCGTTATCGGCGTCGGCATTGAGGACGCTATCCGCATGAATGCTTCCTGCATGGCAGTGCAGTGCTTTGTAGGTGCTGACGGTGAGCTCGGCTCATTGGAAAATTTAGTGCGCACCGTTGATGCCGGCGAGCGTTACGGCATTCCCGTACTCGGCGTTGTGGCCGTAGGCAAGGAAATGGAACGCACCACGCGTTATTTTGCACTGGCAACGCGTCTGCTTGCCGAACTTGGCGCGCACATGATTAAAACCTACTACTGCGAAAACTTCGAGCAGATTACAGCTGCCTGCCCCGTGCCTATCGTTATTGCGGGCGGCAAAAAAATACCCGAACTTGACGCTCTTAAAATGGCGTACCGTGCCATCAGCGAAGGCGCTGCCGGTGTGGATATGGGACGTAACGTGCTGCAGGCCGAAAACCCTGTGGCAATGCTTAAAGCAATCCGCATGGTTATCCACGAAAATGCCAAACCGGAAGAAGCCTATAAAGCTTACGAGCTGATGAAGGAGGAATAACCGATGAAAAAATTTATGCACGTTGGCGTGCCTACCGATAAAGTAATGGAAGGCAGCGTATATGCCGAAGGCATTAAAACCCATATCGTTCCGCCGGAAACCAATGAATTCGGCATTGAATACCTGCGCTTTGAAAAAGACACCCCGCTGCCGCAGGAACTGCAGACCCTTGTGCATGTTGCCTACCAGGTAGACGACATGGACGAGCAGCTTAAAGCCAACCGCGTAGTTGTAGAACCGTGGATGGCCGACGAAAATACCCGCATCGCCTTTATTATGAAGGACGGTATTTTAATGGAATTAATGGAAGTAAAATAATTGCTTACGGATAAGGAACTTGCCGGGCTGGTGCAGGCAGCGCGCCTTTATTACGAAGACGGGCTGACGCAGGCCCAGGTAGCTGCCAAAATAGGCGTGTCGCGCCCGCAGGTAAGTAAAATGCTGGCGCACGCACGCGAAGCAGGCATTGTACACATTGAAATACGTCCACCTGTTGCAGGCGATGCAGAACTTTTAAAACTTTTACAGCAGCGCTTCGGCATTAAAGGCGGTATTGTACTGCCGCAGGCACAGCGCGAAGCACTCTTGCGTGAAACTTCGGAATATCTGGCGGGCGAGCTGCGCTACGAAAAAAACATAGGCCTTGGCTGGGGCTATACGCTTGGCGAAATTGCGGGCAAAATGGCTTCTGCCGGAGGGCTTAAAGGCAGCGGCAAAATATTTCCGCTGATTGGCAGAACCGCCATACCAAACCGCGGTTACCGTGTTAACGAACTGGCGCTGCTGCTTGCCGGAGGCACAAGGGAGGCTTTCCGCCTTGAGGCAGAGGCTTTTCCGGGCAGCCGCGAAGCGCGCGACGCCATGGAAGACACGCCGGATTACCGTCAGGCCTTGTCGCTGTGGCAGGATACCACGGCGGCGCTTGTGGAAATACGCGCTTACCCCGGTGTGCCGGATGAAGCAACGGCGCTGCGTTTTGAAGACGCGCTGGAGCGTCAGCAGGCTGTTGGCAGTTTGCTTTCGTACTATTTTAATGTACGCGGCGAATTTATCAGCGGCGCAGGCGATTTTGCCGTGCGCGTGCCGCTGAAAACTCTGGGGCAGGTGCCCAAAGTTGTTGCCATAGGCCTTACGGCAGGCAGCAAAGCCGTGCTTGGCGCACTGCGCACAGGCCTTGTAACGCACCTTGTTGTTACCGAAGACATAGCGCGTAAAATATTGCAGAAATAAATACGGCAAAATAAAAACAACCCTCTTGTACAGCAGGTGCAGGAGGGTTGTTTGGCGCTGACGGGCTTATTGTTTATTTATGTAACGGCTGGAGCGTCCGTTGCCAAGGCGTTCGATACTGCCATTTTTTACCATGCTGCCCAAAACAGCTTCTACTGTTGTAGGGCTTATGTCCGGCAAAATATTACAAATTTCGGCTTTGGAAATTGGTGTTAATGAATTTAAAACAGTGGCTTCAATACGCGCTTTTTTGGTAACCCGATTACTGTTAATAACAGCAAAACGTTTATTAAGTTCCTGATAACACATATATAAAGTTCCTAAAAAATTCTGCATAAATATAAAATAATTGTTTTTATTGTTTTCCCAGCCTTGAGAAGATTCTTTCAGCGTGTCATAGTAAAAAAGTTTTGCATTATTTATCTGTTCTTCAAACGAAATGTACTTACCAATATCGTTGCCTGCTTTATAAAGCAGCAGCAGCGAAAGCAGACGTGACATACGCCCATTGCCGTCCCGGAAAGGGTGTATACAAAGAAAATCCAAAATAACGCAGGGAATTAAAAGCAATTGATTGATATTCGCGTTATCGCGTGCTTCCATATAAGCAAGTACAAGCTGTTCCATAGCTGCCTCAGTCTGTGCGGCAGGCGTGGGGCGGAAGCGTATTTGCCTATTTCCTTTCGCGTCAATTTCTAAAATTACATTATCTTCTGTTTTAAATTTGCCTGAAAAATCGCTACCGGTATAGGCAAACAGTATGCTATGCAGGCGCAAAATGCTGCTTACAGAAAAAGGTATTTCATTGTAATGCAGATGAATTTCATTCAGCGCATCGCGGTAGCCTGCAATTTCGGCTTCATCGTGGTTCAGGGGCGCGCTGTTATGGTTTACAATAGCGGCAATACGCTCATCGCTGGTAATAATGCCTTCTATTGCATTGGAGCTTTTAACTGACTGTACTTTTGCAATACCTTCCAAACTTGCAAATACATTTTTAAAATCTGCTTTGCGTACCGCAGATTTTACTGACAGCGAAGCGATATTAGCCGTTAAATTAACAAGATTAGCAGGCAAAAGTCCGTCGGCTAAAAAACTGTAATCAAATTTATGCATAATAAAACCGCCTTAAAAAGAATTATCTGCATATATTTTAGCAGATTATATGCAGATAAGCAAAAAGAACTGCATATAAATAAAGCGTTTTATGTGCAGAAAAGAGAAATTATTCAAAAAATTTATCAACTAATTTGTCAAGTTCATTGTTTTTAGCAGCTTCTGCCGCATCTGCCTGTACAAAATTTTTGGTTTCAGTTTTCAAACTTTCGTCAAAGCCCAAAATATAATTCGTCGCAATCAGGTAAATAATGCGAGTCGGTGCCATGCCATAAACCTGCTTGCGCAGAATATGCCTTATACGCTCGCTGTCATCAGGGTATAGTTCTTTCATCTTTTTGCTGCGGAACAGGCGTTTAACGATTTCTGTTATATACAGCCCAGATTTCATATACAAATCGGCAAAAGTTTTATCAGGGCCGTCAAAGCAGCTGGGGTTATTTTCTTCTAGCGCGTCGACCATCATTTTTACTACACGGCGCGGTGTAAAAATTTGGTTGGTTTTCTGCGGCGGAATGTAGTCAAAAATATCCTCGTCCTTATCCTCGTCAAAATAATTGGCAAGTTCTTGTTTTTTCTTCCAAAATTCTTTAATGGAATCGTTAAAAACGGTTTCGTCAAATAAATGTCCTTTAAAATATTCCTCTGCGCCGCTTTCTTCGTTTAAATAATAGCCGCCATCACGCAAAAGACGAAAATTATCTAATGTAATGCCGGTAACTTCTTCAAATACATCTTCTTCGGTGTATTCGTCAAAATTTTTAAGGGTTAAATTTTCGTCGCCGTAAGCCATAATAAAGCTTGGTATCGTCCGCGAAAAGCCGCGCAAATGCGCGCGTATTGTATCTTCAATAGATTTTTTATCTTTTTCGGCTTTGCGCTTTTCCAAATTTTCAACCAGCTCGGCAGGTTTGTTTTCTATAGTTTCGTTAACTGTTTGTTGTACAGCTGCGGTCAATTCCTGCAAAGCAATGTCAATGGTATTTTTATGTTCTTCTTCTGCCGCTGTTACTTCCGCTTCCGTCTGTGCTGCTTCGCGTTTTTTCTCAAATTCTACTTGGGCAATTTTTACTTTTTGCTCGTAGTCGCTTTGAATATTTTCTAATTTGTTTTCAATTTCTTTACTTACCTGTTGTTCAAGGCGGTGCTGCTCGCGTGGTTTAATGGCGTACTTGTCCGCAACTGGTGTTACTACTTTGCTAATAACGGTTTCTTTAACGGCATCGGCAACCTTTTTTATGGCGATATTTACTCCACTGCTACTTGTAGTTTTTGCAAATTCTTCAAGCGGAGGTGAAATTTCTTGGGTTATTTCTTCATATTGCTTTGTGCCGAAAATACCTTGCGCTGTGCCGATAATTACTTCGTTCGGAATTTCCACCTCGCCGTCTTCATCCACCGGCACATTGCCGATATTATCAAGGGCGCTGCTGTTCTTTTTCAGTGGTTCTTCCTGCGCAGGCGTTATCTTTTGTACGATTTCTTTAACAATGCCCGGCGCGCCGAAGATATTGCCGATGTTTTGGAACAAATAATTGCACATAAAACCGCGGCGCACAACTTCCCTGCTTTTTAAGCGGCGCGGAATGGAAAGCACCTTGGCGGCGTCAAGCTCCACCATGCGCCCTTCGTCGTCCTCGCCAAGCACCGGGAAGAAGTTTAACAAACGCCGGATATTATCTTTTCTGTCGTCGCTGGTGCCGCCTCCGCCTGCCGTATCTGCCCTTAATTTGCTGGCAAAATCGTCGAAAATAATCAGCGTGCGCGCGGGGTCAAAATCAAAAATATACGCCGTTTCTTTGCGCAGGTGTTTATTGTTTTTGGTAACGGTGCAGGGGTTTTGAACACGGAACGCCGCCTGCATATAGCTTGCCGTGCTTTTTAAATTGCACAGCATTAAAATGCCGCTCCATTCCGGCACTGTAACGCCAACCGTCAGCTGACCTACGCTTAAGGTAATGGTTTTAGCGTGCGTTTTTATGGCTTCTCTTACCTTGTCCAAAGCTTTTTGGCTTTCGGTATCGTCAAATTTATCTTCGTCCAGTTTGCCGTCGCCGGCAGCAAGCACAATTTCATATTCGCCAAAAACAGGGTCTTCTTTCAGTAGTTTTGCCAAGGCTTTGGCGCTTGCCACACGGTTAAGCAACCATAAAGTATGCGCAAGTTCTTCTCGCAGCTGCGGTGTGGAATAAGGGTATTTTTCGTTAGTTACCAGCGCGTGCAGAAACTTTTTAATTTCTTCTTTGTGTACAAAGCCGCCGGTTTCGTTAGTGGCAAAAAATTCGTTCAAATCAAAGGCGTATTCGGTGTTTTCCTCACCGTTTATGGCAATGCCCTTTTGCATTTCGTCCGTAATCATCGGCGAAAGCTGATAGGTAAACATAGCTAGGCGCGGCAAATTTTCATAAGGGTTATACGTTTCGCCCTGCCATTTTTGTTTTGCCTCCTGCTCATCGGCATAGCTCCAGTTAAAAATCTGTTCTTTGGCAAACTGTTCGTTAGCCAAAGCTTTATACGGCGTGCCGGATAAATACAGCGTATGCTTTCTTTTAATATTGCGGAAGGCTCTTTCGGTGCGCATGGTATCGACGCCTTCGTGCGCTTCGTCGATAATCAGCAAATCAAACTGAAAATTACTAATCCATTGCAGTTTATTAAATTCGCCGCCAAAATACATTGAGCCTTTTAAACCCTGCAAGGATTCAAACGCCACCATTATCGCTTTATCCTGTTCTTCTTCCGGCAGAGTGCTTAAAAAATCCAAATAGTCAGCGTGGCTTATAACGCCGGTTTTGCCTTTCAGCGCGTCCGTTTCCGATACAAATTTATAATTGCCGCGCCAGGCGATAAATTTAAAAAAGTCGTCCGCCCACGAATTGGCGATGCTGGGGCGGTTGGTAACGATAAGCACTTTGGTACAGCCCATAGTGCGGATTAAATCGTACGAAGTCAGCGTTTTGCCGAAGCGCGGTTTGGCGTTCCATAAAAATTCCGTGCCGCCGTTTTTAAAATATGCCGCCGTCATCTCCACGGCTTCGCGCTGCTCGCTGCGTAGGGTATAGGTGTGTTTTTCTGCGGTAATGCCGGTTTTTCTGCTGGCGAATTTGTTAAAATACAGCTGCAAGGTATCACCGTCGGCGTGGAACCATTCGGTTTTAGGCTCACGTTGCACGTTGATAGCTTCCAAATAATTATGAAAATCAGTATCGGTAAAATATTTGCCGCTGCCGTCTTTATACATAGCGTTGTCCTGCCACGCCAGCTCCCAGCGGATGTTGGCGGTATGTGTTTGCTGATGGATGCGCTGCTCTACGCTTTGCTTTTCGGTATAGCCGACTTTGGTCCAGCCATCGTGGTAAGCGATGCCGGGCGTGTTATAGGCGTAAATCATCGGCACAATTTGTTTAAAAGGTTCTATCTGTACTGCCATTTACGCCATCTCCTTTACATGGGTTTCAATAAACTCAATTTCCTGCTCATCCAAACCGTATTTTTTATAAAGCTGCTTATCAATTTCCGCAACGGATTTTGACCAATCAATATCGGAATCGGCGGTAAAATCTTGTAAAGGCACGTATTTCCATTTATCGGCATTCATATCTTGCGTAACTTTAAGAACACTCAATAAAGCTCTGGAAAATTTAGTTTTAATATATTTTAAAGCATTGTTTACCTCAATTTCTTCATCAAATCCGCCAATTCCAAGAAAAGAATGAGTAAATCCGCTGTTTGGAAATAAAATTTCAGGATTTGTCAATCTATCTCCAAAAATACCGTTACCATCAGCTTTCGGTATAACTATTTTAAATTTCTTAATATTTACGTCACTTAAATCAACATATTTATAATCAATAAATTTTTTTGTTCTTTTTCCTTTATATACGCCATAAATCATGACATCATTATTTGTTGATGTTTCATGAAAACAGCTAAAACTTAATACATTACTTGACATTCTTCGTTCATGTCCACTATATTCAGGAAAATCCAAAAATAAATTATCAACATTGAATTTTGATGCAACAAACATTTTATCAGCAAAAGAGCCATTTTCATTTATGTAATGTTTAACTTTAATAATTACTGAATTTATTTCAGTATGCACAGTAAAAGTTTCTATAGCTTCAAAAATTTTATGGCTATGTCACAACAAACAGTTGATAAATAGCCATTTTTATAGGGGAGTATCAGAACTCCCCTACAAACTGTTATTTGCAGTTATCTATACTCATTTGGAATTTCGATATGAAATGTCTCACACAATAACTTCACATCATGTGCATCATTTTCATCAAACTCGTATCCCAGATGGAACATTACTTGACTATATGGTTCAATACAGGAAACCTCTATTTCCTCAATTCTTCCTTTACCCGAAAAAGTTTCTACCGGAAAACAATCCCCATCATAAAGAATTTCACCTTCGTCCGTATATTCAAAACAATGCAAATCAATAATTCTGTTTTTCAAATCTTCCCATACAGTATGGTTCAATGTTGTATATTCCATCTTAATCTCATAAAAGCCATTAGCTTTCATTATTTCTATAAAGTTCTGATAATCGTTCTTTTCTACAAAAATGTCAATATCATTATGGGCTCTTGACTGATATCCAAGAAGAGCATCTACACCCCAGCCACCATCAAGAAAGACTTTAATCTCCGCATCTATTGCAAATTGAAGAATCTGTTTTACATCTGTTATATTGACCATCTTATCATCTCCACAAATTCTAATTAGGCGACCAGAGGAACTGCTGGTCTGTTTGATAAATCT
>ERZ791575.1001-NODE-1001-length-10517-cov-2.147868_pt1 | contig 10517 bp, 10 predicted proteins | sample MGYA00509970_ERZ791575 | MGnify/ENA primary metagenome ERZ791575 (study PRJEB30046, sample SAMN00791935) | human gut metagenome | study: EMG produced TPA metagenomics assembly of the A metagenome-wide association study of gut microbiota in type 2... | reverse complement strand
CAGCTATCTCGGTCTGATGCACACGCTGTTCACATTGGAAGATTGCTACGGGTTGACGGTGGAAACCGGCGAGAACAGCGTTTTTCTGCGTGTTGATCCCCGCAAAGGGAAGGACGCTGCCGAGCTATCCGAAATGCTCACTGCGTGGGCTGAGCAGGCGGAAAGGCTCCGCAATGGCGAAATCAACCGGGAGGACTACGACAAGTGGCGTTATAACTACCCGAAATATGACGAAACCTCCGGCTATGTGAAAGTGCCGTCCCAGCAGCTTAGCGATGCAATGGTGGAGGCGTTCAAGGACCGGCTGAAGGCTGATTAAAAAACAACAGAAAAAAAGCGCTATCTGACTTGGCTTCAAATCAGATAGCGCTTTTTGTTATCGCAATAATTCAAATAATGTTGCCATTTTGTTGCCACAGCGGGCACTCATGGCGAAAAAGCCTTGGTATGACTGGGCTTTTTCCGGGATGCAATCATTCCCACTCCGTTTTGAATATCTCCTCACCCATAAAAATGAGTGTCATAGGTATCTTATACGGCGGTTATTCCTTCCGTTACCAGTCTGATTTTGCGAGAAAAACTTTTTTGTGTACCCGTCGTGTACCTCAAAATCAGGTATCTCACTCGTATCAATATTTGTTGGCAACAGAGGAACAACCTTGTTTCTCTATAGGCTATATGAATATTATATTTACTGCCAAAACAATTATTGATGGAAACTTTGTACTGAAAGAGCCAGTACAGATATTCTATTGTTTGCTGCCTGAGCGGTGCAGTTCCATTTGGTTCTGCACCGCTTTTCCTGTTTCAAGGAGGAAACAACCATGTCAGAGTATCAATTAGAATTAAAACAAATCGTGGATTACCCACGCTGCCGGATCTACCGGCAATTTATCGGGCTGCTGATGAAGGATAAAAGCATCCGTGTCGGCGGCACATCGGGGCTTTACCATTTCACGGTGCTGTCCTGCTTTGCAAACTTCCGTACTTCCTATAAACGGATCGATGGAATCAGCTACACGATCTATCCCGGCGAATGGCTCTGCCGTGTGAGCGAGCTAACCGAGTGGTTCCGCACTCGCTTTCAGCATCAGGCACTTGCCATTCTCAGGGAGCTGCAGGACAGACACCTTATCACCTATACGCTGCTCGGCCGGGGCAGGCTGGTGAAATTCAAAATCAAAGGATGGTGCAAATACAACAGAGTTTTAGAGTACAACGCCCCGTGCCAGAAGGATACTGGCTTCTTCTTTCTGCCGATCTCGGTTGCCAATGAATTGGTCAGCGCCGGCCGCTGTTCGGAAATGGACGCTATGCTGGATCTGTGGATCAACACCGTATACAACGACACGCAGGTGCAAGGCTCAGAGGTCGGTCCCGTCGTGTATATGAGAAACGGCACCGGAAGCCCACTCATCGGGTATGCGGAGCTTGCACAGCGCTGGGGCGTGTCCAAGGCGACGGCAGGACGCTATCTCCGCAAAATGCAGGAGCTCGACTATCTATCTATGGTCGCATTCCCCGGAACGCACGGCACGGCTATCTACCTCAAGCAATATCTTTCGACCATGTTCCAGATTTCCGATGTGATGATCGACAAAGATGAGGTGGCAATGTCGCTTAATATCCATATTCAGATGGACGAAGAAACGGAGGAAGGTAGCGTGTCAGAAAACAGTTCCGGCGTTTCAAAATCGCACACGGAGATTATTCTGCAAAAAGCGGCAAAAATCCTTGCTGCACAAGGCTTTCCTTGCTTTTCATGCCCAAGGCTCCAGTGTAAGTTATTACCCTTATCCGACGATTGCAGGAAAGCATTTATTCATGTCTGTGATCTCCGGAAGCTGAAAGACTATCGCTATTTGCTTGTGCTGTCGTGCAAGGATTCCACAGAGATATTCCAGTTTGAGGTACGGCTGTCGCCCGTAACCGTGAAGGAGGTGTGACCGATGAAAAAGCAACCGGAACAGATGCCGGAAGACCAAAGATTTCACGATACCTACCTGCTTCTGAAAAAATACCGGGATGTGGTGTGGGGTTTGGAGCTGTCGGTGCAGCAGGTCAAACGACGGTTTCAGATGGAGGTTGGCAGCAGTATCGAGGACTTTTTGGAGTCCATCTACCTTGCCGGTGTGGATTTCTCGGATAACGGCATCGAAGAACAGGCCAGAAGCATTGAAAAAAGCTATCAAATGCTGAAGTTGCTGGAAGTCTCGGTCAATATCATGCGAAACAAGCATAAACACGGCGAGATGTATTATTGGCTGCTTTATTACAGCTACCTTTCGCCCCAGCAGTATCGGAGCGTTGATGAGATTATTGAAATGATCCGACCCCATGTGTCCGACATCAGCGAACGCACCTTTTTCCGCAGGCGAAAGAATGCTGTGGAGGCTCTTTCTTCAATCTTGTGGGGCTATACTTCCCGGGATAGTTTGAGTCTTATGGAGCAATTTTTTCCCGATAAATAGCGTTGGCAGCAAATCGGCGGTCAATGGCAGTATATTGGCAGTGTTTTGCTATTGTGGCGCAAATCCGTATGTGCTATAATGTGTATGCTCAAAACTGTATCAAGTGCCGACAAGGGCAAAACAGACACCATTTTTTCGATGGTGTTTTTTTGTTGCCCTGATTGGCACGACCGCACAAGCCGCCCCATTTCTCGGGGCGGCTTAGTATTTTTTCAAGGAGGTACACAGTGAAAAATCAACTGAAAACCACAAAGCCGAAGGACCGAAAGGATCGCCGCCATATCAACTGGGGGCGTTTTCTTTTTGCCGGGTTCCTCAGCGTCACGATGCTGGCGGCAAACACGATGCCCGCCTTTGCGGCGACAACGGTATGGGAAAAGGCAAACGAGATCATGAAGGATGTGTATACGCAGATTCTCACGATCTCTACCATTGCCGCCGTTGTGACCGCCGCTATCGCACTTCTGATGATGAATTTCTCCAAATCGGGACGGACGGTTGACGAAGCCCGTGCCTGGCTGAAGCGTATCATCATCACCTGGGCGATCCTTAACGGTCTCGGCTTCATTATGGCCTATATCACTCCCTTCTTCTCCGGCGGCAAGTGGAACGGGTAATCGTTCCCGCCAAAATGAAAGGAGGTCGATGTCTTGGGCATACTTGACGGAATCGTAGAGTGGATCGCAGAACAGGTCATGAACGGACTGGACCTTATCAACACCTCAGTTTTGGGCGCACTGGGCTGTAATATGAGCACCTTCAATCGGTATTTTCCTGCGGCAGAGACGATGTATAAAATATTCGTCGCTCTGGCGATTGGGCTTATCCTGCTTAATTGGGTGTGGCAGCTCTTTAAGAATTACGGACTTTCCGCCGGCATTGAAGCGGAGGATCCCGTAAAACTTTCCATCCGTTCAATACTCTTTATTCTCCTTGCCTACTTTGCGGACGAGATCGTAAATATCATACTGAAAATCGGAGGAACACCCTATCAGTGGATACTCAATTCCGAATTACCGCCGCTTGACTTTGCCAGCTTCAATTCCGTTTTCCTGACGATACTCGGCGTATGTGCAAGCGGCACGGTGGCATTGATTGCACTGATCCTCATACTGATTCTGGCTTGGAATTACATCAAACTGCTGTTTGAAGCGGCGGAGCGCTATGTGCTGCTCGGTGTGCTGGTGTTTACCGCACCGGTTGCCTTTGCCATGGGCGCATCGCAGACCACTTCCAATATCTTTAAGAGTTGGTGCCGTATGTTCGGCGGCCAGGTATTTCTGCTGCTGATGAACGCCTGGTGCCTGCGGCTCTTTACCAGTATGGTGGGACAGTTCCTCTCCAACCCTTTGGCACTTTAAGGAGGAACGATGAAAAGAAAACATAAAATACTCATTACCCTGCTTGCCGTTGCCGTGACCGTTTCGCTTACAACTGTTCCGGCGTTTGCTTTGACCGAAAGCGAAGTGCAGGATCAGGTAAACGCCGTCGGGAAAGAAGTTGTTACCGGAAACCTCTTCGTGTGGTTTCTGTGTGCGATTGCCTTTTTGAAGGTATCGCAGAAAATCGACAGCTTTATGTCTTCCCTCGGCATCAATGTCGGACACACCGGCGGCTCTATGCTGGCTGAGGCGATGATCGCTATGCGTGGAATCGGAACGGCGAGGACTTTTGCCGGTAGAGGCGGTTCCGGCGGAAGTTCCTCCGGTAGTGGCGGAGGCAACACCTTTATGAAAGGCGGGCTTTCCGGCGTTGTAAGCCGAAAGGTCACAAACACCGCTATCAACAATGCAAACGGCTCAAAAAGCGGCGGTCTCGGCGGTATGGCATTCAATTCCTCGCTCAGTAAGGGCGGCGGTTTTGCCAACAGCGTGATCGGCAAGATCGCAACCGGTAATATTTCTTCTACCGGCTCTATTTCCGGTGAAAGCGCTGCAGACTCTCTTATGTCCTATATGGGATATACGGCGCTCGGGCCGGATGCGGAAAGTGTTCCATCCTTTTCAGATGTAGAGATCGGCGGCGGACATATCTTCGCAACCGAAACAAATGACGAGCACCCGGAGGGCATTGCTATGGGAATGTATCACACCGACCAGTATATGCCGCCCGAAGGAGAATACACGACCGTCACGGCTGCGGACGGCACCTCTTGGTATAAGCAATATGCAACGGATACCGTAGAGAGAAAGCCACACAAAGCAGACGACGGCAGTATCGTCTATGAGGAAAGCCTTGTCAAAAGGCTGCCGAAGGCTCCCTGGCGAAAGGATAAGATCTGATGGCGGATAACAGTCGTCCGGTTGCTGAACCGTTGCAGAAAAGCGCACAGGCCGCACAAGCGGTGCGAGGTGCTGTTAAAACCGGAAAAGCCATTGCCGGTGCCGCCAAAGGTGCAGCTGCCGGAGGCGTGTGGGGTGCCGTTGCCGGCTTTGCTTGGGAAAATCGGAAGTTTGTCGGGAAGGTCATCATTGCGGCGACCGCCGTGCTGATGATCCCGATCCTTATTCTGTGTATGCTCCCCGGAATCATATTCGGAGGCTTCGGCAATTCTCATTCTCCGGCCGACCCCGATACGCCGATCATGAACAGCAGTGCGGCAATCGACAGTAATCTGGTCGAGATCTCTACTGCCGTGAGCTGCGTGCTGTCCGAGGCGCTTACCGATACGCTGACCGCCATAGAAAACGATTATGCTGCCTGCACCGCTGACGGCAAAGAGGTCATAAACCCTTATGAAAGCTCACCGAATTTTAACGCCAATCTGTTTGTCGGACAATACTGTGCGGCAAAGAATGAGGATTATGCCGCTGTGTCTGTGTCGGATATGGAATCCATGCTGCGCAGCGGCAAGGACAAGCTCTATTCCTATACCAAAAAGGAAGAAGAACGCACAGTTGAAACGGTCACGACCTCGGTAACGGTGGATGCCTCGACCGGCAAAGAAACAACAACGGAGACCGTAACGACAACCACGGAAAAGTGGATCATTTATACGGTTTCCTACAACGGCGAAGCCTACTTTGCCGATGAGGTATTCCATCTGACCGCCGAGCAGAAAGACCTTGCTGACGATTATGCGTATAACCTCAGCCTATTCCTCGGAGACAGTATGTTCCAGGGGCTTCCTGCCGGGTATACAACAGTTTCTTCGCTTGGCAATATCCGCTTTACGGACGGACAAACCGCAGTCGTCTATTTCAATCAGCTGGACGAACGTTATGCGGGGCAACCGTATGGCACTGACAATATCGGCGGCTACGGCTGTGGGCCTACGGCGATGTCGATCGTTGTATCCTCGCTGGCAAACGATACCGTTGACCCCATCGAGATGGCAAGATGGTCGTATGAAAACGGCTATTGGTGTTCGGGCAGCGGCTCTTATCATGCGCTGATCCCTGCTGCCGCAAAAGCATGGGGATTGAATGTTGAAGGCTGCTCGGCTTCGGACGGGCAGAAAATTGCAGACGCTCTGGCTGACGGTAAATTAGTGGTTGCCATTATGCTGAAGGGACATTTCACAAGCTCCGGCCACTTTATCGTCCTGCGTGGCGTAAAGGACGGGAAAATACTTGTAGCCGATCCGGCAAGTTACGACCGAAGCAGTATGGAGTGGGATCTGTCCATCATTCTGAATGAGGCAAGCACCCACGCCGGAGCCGGCGGACCTTTTTGGATCATTGGATAGAAAAGAGGAAAATCATGTGGACAACAATAGCGTTTCTTATCGGAGGTGCAGTTGGCTGCGTGTTCATGTGCCTGTTTCAGATAAATTGGCACGAGGCGCAGGAAGAATACCGTATCACCGATAAAGAATCGGGAAAACAAGAAGGAGGCTTTGATGAGCAAAAACAGTGAACATCACGATACCTACATCATCCCTCCGAATTTTATCGAGGGCAGCACCTTATTCGGAGGGATGTTCAAAATACGGAATGTGATCGAGGCCGGCGTACTTGCCGCAGCGGTAGGTGTGCCGGTATTCTCCCTTGACCTTTCGCTCACCGTCCGTATTATCATTCTTTGCCTGACGGCACTGCCGCTCGCCTTATTTGCGCTGATGGGCATTGCTGGCGAGCCGCTTTCTTCGTATATCATTGCCTTTTTCAAGTGGCTCAAGAACCGCCGTGTGGTCGGTAAGACGGAGCCGAAAGAGGAAAGGAAGAAGCCGAAACCGAAAAAAGAAAAGCAGCCTGCGCCGGAAAACGAGTCGATGCTATCGGAGATCGCCGGTGTTATCCGCAAGCAGTCGGCAAAGAAAAAGCATACCGAGGAACCCCGGGCGGCGGAAACACCGAAACAGAAGAAGCCGCACCGCAGAAGCAAAGCGGACTCGCCCTTTCTCAACCCCGTAGCGGAGTATCTGCCGATTGAAAAGATTGCAAACGGCATTATCTACACCAAGGATCACCGGTATATCAAGCTGATTGAGGTGGTACCGATCAATTTTCTGCTCCGAAGTGCCAGAGAACAGCGGAGCATTATCTACTCCTTTATCAGCTATCTGAAGATCAGCCCGGTCAAGATCCAGTTTAAGGTGCTGACAAAGCGTGCGGACCTCAATAAACACACCGAGATCGTGCATCGTGAAATGGAAGCTGAAACCGATCCAAACTGTCGGGTCTTACAGGAGGATTACCTAAAGCTCATCAATCAGATCGGATCCCGTGAGGCGACAACCCGCCGCTTCTTTGTCGCTTTTGAATATGAGCAGGTCGGGCGGCGCAGCAGCAATGAAGAGGCCGATGCCATTGCCTCGCTGCAAACCGCCGCAAGGACGGCGGCAAACTATTTGAAGCAATGCGGCAATGAGGTGCTGACGCCGGAAAACGAAGACGAATTCACAGTGGATGTGCTGTATAACATCCTCTGCCGCCAGGAAAGCTCGGACATTCCTCTTCCGCAAAGAGTGCAGGATGTCGTTTCAAGCTATATTGCGGCAGGAAAGGATACGGACGCCATTCCGTGTACGGAGTTTTTTGCACCGCAGACGCTGGACTTTACCCACGCCAAATACATTTGCGTGGACGGGCAATATCGGTCATATCTTTTGATCCCATCCTACGGCTACAAATCACAAGTGGCGGCCGGTTGGCTGAGCCTGCTTGTCAATGCCGGCGACGGGATCGACATCGACCTGTTTCTGACCCGTCAGCCGAAGGAGCGTATGGTGAACAAGCTCGGTCAGCAGCTTCGTATCAACCGTTCCAAAATCCGAGAAGCCAGTGATACCAACAGCGACTTTGACGATCTGGACGGCGCTATCCGCAGCGGGTACTTTTTGAAGGAGGGGCTTTCCAACAACGAGGATTTTTACTATATGAACATCCTCATTACGATGACCGCCGACAACGCCGAGGATCTGGAATGGCGTGAGTGTGAAATGCGGAAGCTGCTTATCTCGCAGGATCTCAATATCGTGTCCTGCTCATTTCGGGAAGAACAAGGCTTTTTGTCATCGCTGCCGCTGACAAATCTGGAAAAGCATCTGTATGAGCGCTCCAAGCGCAATGTGCTGACAAGCGGGGCTGCAAGCTGCTATCCCTTTACCGCTTATGAGTTGAGCGATGACAATGGCATTTTGCTCGGCGTCAACAAATATAACAATTCCCTTGTGATCGTGGATATTTTCAATTCCGCAGCCTATAAGAACGCCAACATTGCAATCATGGGGACCAGCGGCGCAGGCAAAACCTTCACCTTGCAGCTGATGGCATTGCGGATGCGGCGAAAAGGCACCCAGGTATTCATCATTGCTCCGCTGAAAGCGCACGAATTTCTGCGTGCCTGCCGCAATACGGGCGGCGAGTTCATTCAGATCTCTCCGGCATCGAAAAACTGCATCAATGTCATGGAGATACGCAAGACCGATCGGTCGGTGGATGAACTGCTGGACGGCGCTCCGATTGAGAAATCGGAGCTTGCCGCCAAAATTCAGCAGCTGCACATCTTTTTCAGCCTGCTGATCCCCGACATCACTCACGAAGAACGGCAGCTTTTGGATGAAGCCCTGATCAAGACCTACAATGCCAAGGGGATCACCCATGACAATGACACGCTCAAAGACCCAGACAATCCCGACCGTTACAGAGAAATGCCGATTTTGGGTGACCTGTATGATATTCTCTTGATCGCACCCGAAACCAAACGTCTGGCAAATATCCTCAACCGCTTGGTACACGGCTCGGCCAGCACCTTTAACCAGCGCACCAATGTCAACCTGGATAATAAATACACGGTGCTGGATATTTCCGAGCTGTCCGGTGATCTGCTGACGGCGGGAATGTTCGTTGCACTCGATTATGTGTGGGATAAGGCAAAGCAAAACCGCACCGTAGAAAAGACCATCTTCATCGACGAATGCTGGGCGCTGATCGGCGGCTCTGCCAACCGGCTTGCCGCAAACTTTGTTCTGGAAATCGCCAAGATCATCCGTGGCTATGGCGGCAGCGCCGTTTTTGCTACGCAGGACCTCAACGATTTCTTTGCTCTCGACGACGGAAAATACGGCAAAGGCATCATCAACAACTGCAAGACCAAAATCGTCCTCAATCTTGAAGACGAGGAGGCGCAGCGGGTACAGAGTATTTTACATCTGTCCGAGGCGGAGGTCATGGAGATCACCCACTTTGAGCGAGGCAACGGACTGATCAGCACCAACAATAATAACATCACGGTAGAGTTCCGGTGCAGCGACTTGGAGAAAAGCCTGATCACGACCGACCGCCGTGAGCTGCAGGAACTGGTCGAACAGAAAAAACGGTAATACCGACCGAATACGGAATTTATACGCATTAAGGTGTCATTGCGGATTTAATACGCTTTTAATGCGTATAGAAAGGAGACCAAAATGAAAACGCGAGCAGAGATATACAGCAAAGAGGCTGCAGATATACTGCGGAATATCACGACCTATCACTATATGCGGCACGATCAGCTTTTGCGGCTCTATCCGGGAAAGGAAGAAAAAATTGATAATCTTCTGTCCTTCTTTCTAAGGCAGGGACGAATCTTTCGGGATGAACATTCCGGTTTATATCACGATGGCACCGAAGCCCACGCCGACAAGGAAATGCTGGCGGCGCTTTGGGTGCTGACGGATTTTATCGACCGGGTGGACTACCACTCTTCCACGGACTTTCCGGTAAAGCTGATTTTTATTGCCGACGGCGAACTGTACGAGGTCATCTATGTAGAAACAGGCGGCGAGGCCCTGATCGAGCACGCCGTTGCCAAGCAGCCGGACGATGCAGAAAAACGCATCGTCATCGTAGAAAGCGCCGAGCAGATCGGCAAGCTGAACATCCCCGATGTGACGGCGTACTGCACCGTGGATATGAACACCGGCGCTGTTCAGTATTATAAGCAGGAATAGGAGGACCGCATTGGATAGAACAAGTATTTCAAGACGAATCGGAAGCATCAAGGGCGACATAGAAAAGCTGTCAAACACCCTTTGTGCCATCGAAAAGACGGATATAGAAAACTATCCAGACAATTACGCTATGCTGACTACCGATGCCGCATTACGCAGCGAACTTATCGCCTGCCGTATGCGGCATTTGTTATACGGCTCAACGGCCACACGGAAGGAAACCTATCTCGCCTCTGCCGGTGTGGTGCAAGGTATCCGCATTAAGGCGCAGGAGAATATGCTGGAGATCACGCTGCCGTGCCTGCTGCCTAAACGAAAGCAGCGGCAAAGCACGGAATTTCTGATCGACCCGTTGTATTTCACCCTGAGCCAGTATTCGGACAACAATGAGCTGCCGAAGTTCTGGCAGTGCGTTGTGTGTTTTTCGCATATTTACAGTGAGAAATTCCATAACCGCCGGGTACGGGACTACGACAACCTGGAGCTCAAACAGCTTTTGGATGTGTTGTCTACTTTCATTATGGTAGACGATACCGGCCTTTTGGTAGATGCCTATAACACAACGGAGATCGGTGAAGCAGATTGCACCCGCATTTCCGTAATGGCAAAAGAGGACTTCCCGAAGTGGCTGAATGAACGGGAAAAGAGCCTGAAAACCATATCGGATTTTT
>ERZ791575.999-NODE-999-length-10531-cov-5.217640_pt1 | contig 10531 bp, 10 predicted proteins | sample MGYA00509970_ERZ791575 | MGnify/ENA primary metagenome ERZ791575 (study PRJEB30046, sample SAMN00791935) | human gut metagenome | study: EMG produced TPA metagenomics assembly of the A metagenome-wide association study of gut microbiota in type 2... | reverse complement strand
TATATATCGGACCTTAGTACCAAAACTTTAGTCCGTAATATAACTTTTTAAAAAATTACTGTTTGGCATCCATAAACTGTGGTTCATTGCTCATCTTGCTCATATTCTGATAATATGACTTTGCCATAGATGCACTTCTCTTAGCTTCCTTATGCTCCTGACGTTCTCTGCGAAACATAGCTTCTACCTTGACTTTGTTGCGTGCTTCCTGAACTTCTATCTTAGCTCCAAGCTCTGTAACTTCTGTTATAAGCCTCTTCATAATCGATATCTCATTAGCATACATTTCTTTATTAGCATTAATTGCATCTCTGACCCTGTTAAACAGAGACTGAAATCCCTCATCTAATCTGTCAAGCCCATCTATGCAGTCACCCTTTGCTTTCATATTAGCATCAAATGCATTATCATCAAGCTCAGGTTTTGAAAGTATCTTATCCTGTTCTTCATTAAGAGCAATTATTCTTGTAAGAATATCTTTCTTCTTATTAAGGCTGTCTATCATCATCTGAAGATAATTAGTAGTCATATATTAATCTCCTACTGGTTCATTCCCCTTGTGCGGTTCATAACCTCTTTCCATGTATCTCTCATGCCTCTTATTTCATCTAATGCCTGATTAAGTATCTCTGGATCTTTCTTAACATTAGCATTAACTAAAAGGGAGTATATGTAATCATATATTTTCTCAAAATCTTCTGCAACAGGATATTTATGATTAAGCGTTACCTTAAACTCTGTAATTATATCTTCAGCCTTCTTAATATTAGTATGGGCTTTCTGTAAATCACCCTTTTCTATAGCTATCAGGGCTATATTGCAAAATTTAATTGCCCCTTCATAAAGCATAAGTGTAAGTTCTGCAGGACTTGCTGTAAGAATCTTATTTCTGTTATATTCCTGTGCTATATTCTGATTAAATGCCATGTTTCCCTCATTTCCCATAAGCTTCCATGCTTATGCGGTTGTTAATATGTACTATTATCCAAAAAGTCCAGATAATGATGATGACTGCGCATTCATCTTGGCAAGTGCTGATTCCATTGCTGAGAACTTACTATAATAATAATCTTCCCATGTAGTAACCTTGTCTTCTGCCGCAGATATCTTAGTATTATACTCTGAATACTGCGTATTCATCTGCTTATCATTATATATAGTATAAGCACTGCTTGTTGATGATGCTGCCATCTTCTTTCCAAGATCAGTATACAATTGTGTAGATAACTGTGAAAAGAATGATATAACCGTATCAGGGTCACTTGCTATCATTTCTCTCAGTTTATCTGTATTAGCTGATGTCTTAGAATCATCCTTATCACCATCTATATGATATACACCTGTTTCATTCTCTGGAGAATTAAAATATCCAAGTGTGGCTATTCCAAAACTTGAAAGTGAATAGGACTTATCTCCCACCTTGAATGATCTTGCCATATCATTCTTCATAGTATCAAGAACGCTTCCAAGTGTTGAATCTTTTCTAAGAAGTGAATCCTTAATCTTTTCTTCCCACTTCTTAACCTCATCATCAGACATTGCATCTTTCTCATCACTTGTAAGAGGCTCATAGCCCTTAGAGCTTGCCGCATTGTAGGCAACATCTACAGACTTGACAAGATCGTTATAATCCTTAAGGAAGCCCTTAATCATATCATATATGCCATCTACATCCGTGTTGGTTGTGATAGTTACTTCATCATTACCAGTAACTTCCATTGCCTCAATTGTAAGACCATTGATTGAGTAGTTATTAGAGTTGTTAGTAAATGTTGCCCCATTAAGCTCAATCTCTGAATCCTGTCCTGTTATTCTGACAGCACCTGAAGATGACGCACTACCAGCAACATTTGATGCCATTGCAATCTTAGAGTCAAGCAATGCCTTAGCTTTAGCCTGTCTGTCAGCATTAGTATCGTTTACTTCCTGTAATATATTGGCATTAGAAGCATCTGCCACAGCTTTTCCATCATCGCCGATTGTTACATAATCCTTAGTATCCTCAATAACCTTGGAATTATCATCATACACCTTAATCAGTGATTCATTAGACGCTTTTTTCTTTACCGCAGCCTCATATTCATCCTTGACACCATCTTTTTCCATAGCCTCTGTGTCATATTCGTACACAACTTTGCCATCAGAATCTTTAACTGTATTGCCCTCTGAATCCACCTTTTCCTTCTTATACTTATCATAAGCATTAAGAATATCTGGTGTCTCTGTCTTAAGCTTTGCGACATATTCATCTAATGTCAATGAATGATCCCAAGTATCATCTGCTGCCAGTGCGTCAAGCTTATCCTTGGCTGCATTATACTTATCAGCATAACTCTTGGCAGTATCCTCAGCTGTAATCTTACTATACATACCTTCAAGTTCTGTATTATATGCATCACTGCCCTCTGTTAAAGCTGCCAGTCTCTTGTATTCTGCTGAATCAGTATCATTAACTGTATATATTCCGAGCTTCTGTAATGCATTAAGTCCGTTAGAGTCATTAGCCACAAGCGAGAAATCGTTATCCTTGCCTGACTCCTTAGAGCTTATAAAAAATCTTGCATTATTCTCATCAAAGCTTGCATTAACGCCAGCTTCCTTTAACTTAGATACGAACTGGTTAACATTCATATCTGATGTTATATCAATACTCTTGGTTCCAGAAGCAGTCTTAAAACTTATAGAACAATCTGTTGTTCCAACTATGTCTGATATCTTAGTATCACCTGTAACCTTGCTTCCATCAGCAGCTTTAATCTGTCCACCTGTAAGATATCCTGTTGACGCCAGCTGCTTAACCTTAAGTCTCTGTGTTCCGCTTACCGCAGATGAACTTGCAGAAACCTTAGCATACTTATCATTAGACACACTTGATGTCTTCAGATTATAACTTGTAGAAAATCTTGCACTTGAAAGCTTTCCGCTATAGAACCCATAAATACTTGTATTCATGGTCTTCCACTTTTCCTGCTTCCATGAAAGCTTGGTCTGTGCTTTAACAAGATTGTCTTTCTTTAACTTATATGATGATACGAGCGCTGAAACAAGTGATTCTGTATCCATACCCGATACCATACCAGATAATCTTATTGCCATAGCTTATCTCCTCTCATCTACTATGATACCTGCAAGCTCCCATGCCTTGGCAAGCATCTCAAGAGCTTTCTCTGAAGGTATCTCTTTAATAACTTCGTCTGTATCTTTATCTTTAATCTTAATTGTGATTCTGTTAGTTGGTTCGTTGTAGCCGAATTCTGCAATTGTATTGTTGTTAAGGACTTTCCTTATATCCTTAACATCAGCCATAGATTCAGCCTGCTTCTTTGCCTTGTCATTGTCATTAGCGTTACTGCCATTCTTCTCACTGTCTGCTGCCTGTCCTACAGAAACTGCTACATTAGATGCTGCTGACTTCGCTGAATCAACAACAACCTCATTGCTCTTATCTGTAGCTGATGTAACACTGCTTGCCTGTGATACCGGCTTAGCAGCCTGTAAATTCTGGCTCTGGTAGCTTGACGCTGCCGCTACTCCATTAACTTCCATTCCCATGATACAATTCCACCTCCGTGTGAAAACAAAACTTTATCCTGTAGTTACATTCATGTTGTACTGCATATATCGGAAAATGTTAAGTAAAATTTAACCCTTTGGGAAAAAATATACACAAATAAAACAAATCATTTCTTAAATAACTGGTTAAGAGACTTAACATCAACCGAACTTGCTGCTTCCTTATTAGAATCAAGTATCTGTGCATACACTTCCTTACGATATATAGGTATTGACTTCGGAGCTGATATGCCAAGCTTTACCTGATCGCCCTTGATTTCAATTATAGTAATCTCAATATCATCGTTAATAATGATTGCTTCGTCTTTCTTTCTTGATAATGCGAGCATATTAGTTCTCCTCCTTCTTTAGAATATCGTATATAGGATATCTTACCTGATATTCAGAATTATCTGCTATAAGCTGTATTCCCTTCATCGTATCAAAATCAACAATGATAGGAGCTTTAAGATTAATTGTCATCTTAGTAATATCCTGTGGTACCGTAAGCGCGCAGTACACTCTGATATTATCATCCTGTATATCATCTCCGAGAGACTTAAGAAGCTCATCCTCAACAACAGGATCATATGTCTCATACACGAATTCCGGCTTCATGACTGGAAGTGCAAGTGTTGGCTCATCAATCGCCTGAAGCCATATGATAGAGATATTCTCCTCTTTCTCTGCATCATACACAAGTGTATACTTCTTCCAGTCCTCGAATCCTATGATTCCCTTGTCAAATGTAATGATTTTATCATCACTTACTTCAATTTCTCCAAACCATTTAGTCTGTACTTTCATGTCAAACCTCCAATTTTATAATCTATCCTTTATCCATGCTGCATATCCTGCTAAAACTTACTATCTGAGGAAATCAAGCAGTGACTGCTGTACAACCTTACTGGCTGCTGATAATGCTGCCTGATATACAAGCTCTGCTGATGTATATGTAACAACAATCTCCTCAAGATCAATATCTTCATTCTGTGACTTCAAATCAGTAAAGTTAGTCTTCTGTTCTGTAAGTCGTGTCTTAGTAAGATCCAGCCTTATCTGTCTGTTTCCAACATCTGCCTTAGCATTTGATACCTGGTCCATATACCCCTGCATCTGACCAATTCCTGCCTCGAAAGCATTCTTCATCTCAGACTTTGCAAAATCTCTCTGCTTTGTAAGTCCTTCCATAATGGTTTTAAGCTTTTCCTGTGAAGCATCATCGCTATACTGTGAATCCTTCTGCATTGATTCAACCTTAGATATCTGGGCATCAATATCAAGAACATTCTGAACTGTATTCACAAGGTCATTAACATTTCTACCAAGATAAATGTTAAAAGCCTCGTCAGCCTCTGTATTAACCTTTAACTTTTGTGAGAAATTAACTATGTATTCAATATCCTCACTCTTTTTATCATATACAACTCCTGTATTATTATCAACACAGTCAAAATACATTGTCGGATCAATGTCACCTTTTATGAAATTGCTCTTTTCATATGTAACCGAGAATTCATTATTCTGGTATACAGACTGATATACATTCTGTCCAAGAAGCAATTCACCTGTTGCTGCATTTATGGCAATCTCATTATCTCCCGGAATATAATTAGGATCTGATGTTGTCACAACACTTACCTGATTCTGTACCACGCTGCCATCAGCCTGAGTTATATCCGCAGTAAGGCTTCCATTCATTGTAACTGTTCCATCTGCATTGATAGTAACATTTGCAGAATTATTATTTCCCATTCCTAATGTAAATGTTCCACCATTAATCTCATCATAAGCTAACTGTATCCTGTTTACACTCTGGATATTAGGTGTAATTATATTGCCATTAGCATCTGTCTTAACTGTAAGATTTAATATATCATCATTACTGTAGGCATTAGTATATGCTGTCTTTGTAGAAAGATCTTCCCTTGTAAAATTCTGGGTAATTGAATAATCAACATTCTTAGCATCTGCATCTGACTGATATGTAAGCGGTCTGTCAGTTGCATGTCCCGTAAATACATATCTTCCTGCATAATCTACATTTCCCTGTTCATAATAAGCCTCCACAAGCTTATTAAGACTTTCTGCAAGAGTATTTCTTTCAGATTCTGAATAAGAATCTGTAGAGCCCTGCACACAATATTTGTATAAATCCTTGATAATACTGTTACTTTCATCAAGTGCATCATGTGTAACACTAAGCCATGATGATGCATCCGGTATATTCTTTCCAAGATACTGGGTTACCTCATCAAGACTCGAACGAAGTCTTAATGCCCTTATCGCAATAATTGGATCGTCAGATGGCTTGCTTATCTTTTTTTGTGTAGAAAGTTCTGTACTCAGAGTATTCATCTGATTTTTATTAACCTGAATATTCGAAATCGAACTGTTAATCATCATCTGGTTAGTAATTCTCATAATTTTGTCTCCTTGTTATACTCCTGTGTTATTTATAAGTCTGTCATATAACTCATTCATAACACTTAACATTTTTGAACTGAGATTATAAGCTTCCTGAAATTTTACAAGGTCCATTGCTTCTTCATCCGTATCAACTCCCATTACAGAAAGTCTCTGGTTCTGGATAGTTGTCTGAAGATTCATATAATTCTTTGTAAAATTGATTGCCTTACTTGAATCTATTGACATATCACTGACGATACTCTCAAGGAAAAATGAACCTGTACCGCCATCATATATTCTGGCATCTTTAGTATTAATAAGGTCTACTATCAAATCTACATTTGCTTCACCATCGCTTACATTGTACTTGGTTGCAAGAAGGTCTGCGTTATCAAGTAAAGCCTGATTAACCGTAACTGTGGTTGCTGTAAGCGCCTGTGAATTTTCCTTCATAACAAAAAGTGAAATTCCCTGTGCTGAACCATCAGAAGTAACACCTTTTTTAAGTATCTCATTAACAGATGCTGCAAATGTCTGTATAAACTGATTCAGCTGTGACTGATAATATGGAACGCCTTTATATTGTGTGTTCTTATCCTTCTGGCTTTCAGTTTCTGTAAGAATATTACCATCTGCATCCGTCTTATATGTAGAATTACCGGCAGCATCTGTTGTAGATGCGTATTTCTCAATTTCTCCGTTACAGCCATCTCTTATATCAATAAGTCCTTTTAACTCACCACTTAAAGAATCACTGTAAATATAAAACTCCTGCCCATTCTCCCACTGTATATCATAAAGTCCTGCTGCATCAGATACATTTCTTGGATTCTCCCTTGCAACAGTCTGGAGAGTATGGTAGTTATACCCATCAACAAGACTGTTACCATTGATTGTTATCTGAAGATTAGTAAGATTGTTACCCATATCACTTTCGCTTACTGTTATATTAACAATCTGTGACAGATCATCAATCAAGGCATTTCTCTGATCCTTCAAATCATTGGCGTTGCCATAATTTGCCTGAATCTGGTTAATCTGCTTATTAAGCAATGAAATATTCTGTGCCAGAGAATTAATCTGCTGTACAGCATCTTTAATCTCATTATTGGCATCAACCTGAACATTTCTTAAGTTAGTTGATAAAGTATTAAAATAATCTGTAAGACTCTTTGCATTATTAATAAGCTGGTTCTTTGCAGATGTGTCAGCCGGAGTACGGTCAAGCTGGTTAAGTGCTGAAAAGAAATTTTCATACTCTGTGGAATATCCCTTTAAAGTAAATTCATTAAGATAATTCTCTATCTGTGACATATAACTGTTCTTAACATTATACTGTCCATAATTAGTATTATTATTTCTGTACTTCTCATCATAGTAGGAATCTCTTGTCTGGTTGATTGCATCAACAACAACTCCTGAACCGAGTGTTCCATATCTTGCATAAGTTCTCAGCGCATCAGCTGCTTTGGTTGATGCAGATTCCCTTGTGTATCCTTTAGTATTAATATTGGCAAGATTATGTGATGTAACATTGATTGAAGTCTGTGCAGCCTGCAATCCTGTATATGCAATTGTTAATCCAAAAAATGTTGATGCCATAAATCCTCCTTATTTATGAAGCAGACGCGACTGTTTTATATATTACCAAGCGATGTTACAAGATGCTCTAACATCTGATTTACAACATTGACATATCGTGATGCTGCATTGTATGCCTGCTGGTATTTAATCATTTTCTCTAATTCTTCATCGGAAGAAACGCCTTCAGACTGAAGTCTCTGGTTATCATATCCATCAACCATAGTCGTCTGGTTGCTTACATAATTGCCAAGCGCTTTTCCTAATGTCGCATACTCTCCAATAAAGTTATTATAAAATGTCATGAAATCTGATTTGGCATATGTATCAGGATTAAGTGACGCAAACTTTTCATCCCATGCATCTACCAGTTCCTTAGCCCTGTCAAAATCTTCTTTTCCCTGAACTGTAGAAAGTGGAATCTTTCCAACATTCTGGGCTGCTTCCGGATTAATCTGTAGATTGCCAAGCTTATAAAGCGATTCATAATCTGTTTCATTAAGATTATTTCTTATATAAATTGTTTTTCCTGAATCATCAGTTGTCTTAATATATCTGTCAGTGCCTTTTCTTGAAAATAGCTCTGTTCCTACCGTCTTATCATCATCCATTCCATATCCGGTCTTGTCCATATCAAGCATTGAATATGTATATGAATCAACCGGCACTTCTGCGCCCCCGAAGCTCATATATAACTTTTCTCCGGAAGAAAAGCTGTATGTTCCATCTCCATTATCAGTTCCAGTAACCTCGCGTCCATATCTGTCGAAAAGCACCTGCTGGCTGACAGAATTGTATGTATATATATCTGCCTGAATCTCTGTTCCGTCTGGCGCCATATAAGGATTATTCCTTACCTCTGACTTTTCCGGACAAAGTATATTATTAATCTTCTCAACAATGCCATTGACAAGCTTATCGAATCCAGCCATAGCACTAAGAATTGCAGATGGCTCAATATAAGTATTGTAATATTCCTGTGCCTTGGAATATTTGTTATATGCTTCCTGATATGCTGCCCTTCCATCAGCAGTACTCATATCATAATCCGAACTGCTTGGTGCTTCAGGAACAACCGTATAATCAACAACCATATTGCCTCTTGCAATAAGAAGTCCCTTAAGTTCACCCTTGTCTGTTTCATCTACATTAGATGCCTCTGTACTTAAATCATACACATCTCTTTCATATCCCGGCCATGTAGGAATAACAAGGTTCGTGCCTTCAACAACTCTTGTATCCATCTTCGCAAGTTCTCCCATTGTTACAAATGGAATTCCTTCCGCAGATATAATAACTTCCTTGCTGTCATTCTCGTAATATGTAATATCAATATACTTGCTGAGTTCGTCTATTGCCGCATCTCTTTCATCTCTTAAGTCATTGGCATCCTCAATTCCTGTAGACTCAATCTTTGATATTTTCTTATTCAGTGTATAGATTTTGTCTCCAAGCTTATTAATTGAATCAACCATATTCTTAACTTGTGTATTAAGTGTCGTCTGGTAATCCTTCAGTCCTTTATATACATTTTCAGACTTTTCAATAAAAGCTGTTGCATTCTGGATAAGCGATGACCTCGCTACTGTACTTGTAGGATTCTTGGCCAGCTCATTAACAGAATTATAAAGATTAATAAGATATGATTCATATGTAACGCCCTGCATCTCGCCAAACTGGTCTTCTATCTCTTCAATCGCCTTATACTGGCTCTCATAAAATCCAAGTCTGGAATTTTCATTTCTGTATGCCTGATCTATAAACTGGTCTCTTATTCTTCTCACTTCAGAAACCGCAACGCCAAGTCCATAATCCGGTGAACTCACCTTATCACTGGTATTCACTCTTACATACTGTGTATCTGAAAATGTGACCTGCTGTCTTGTATATCCTGATGTATTAATATTGGACAGATTGTGTGCTGTTGTATTAAGTGCTGTCTGCGCTGTCTTAAGTCCTGTTGTTCCAATAAACAGCCCCGCCATTCCGTTAGCCATAAGGTCACCTCTTTCTTAAAATTTAAAATCATCTGATATGTATATCGACACATTTTTCTGATAAAACACCCCTCAGGGCTTAAAAAAGCCACATTCTCATTGTGAAAATGTGGCTCATTCCCGAACACGGATAAGCACATATACATCATCCGTGATAATATCCAATTATAAATGTAAAATCATTCATGCAGCCATTACTGCTTTGCATCAAAACTGCCACCGCCTAAGCCGCTGTTCTCCTCATAAGCTCCCTTTCCATAGTTAGCTGTCTGTGGTGCCATGCTTGCATTCCTGGCCAGATTAATCTCGAATTCTATCATATCCATAGACTGCTTAAGAAGCTGCTTATTATTATCATTAACTTCTGTCAGCTGTTTAACAGTATTCTTAAGATTAAGATACGACTGTTCAAGTGCATCATGTTCTTTAGGCTTCTTCTCCAAAAGTCTTACAATCTCTCTGACTTTAACCTCTGAAGGTGACAGATGCAGAATCTTACATATGTCTGTAACACACGCCTCTCGTTCCGTCTCAAGTCTTGTGATTACATCAATCAGCTTCTGCTCTCTTCCAAATATTTCCTGAAGCTGTTCGACATTACCACTAACAATTGCGGCAGTCTTATTATTAGACAAGTCCAGCAGTGCTGTATACTGTCTGTTTTCATCATCCATTATATTAATTAAAGAATCAATCAAACTTGCCATCTAATAAAACCCCGCTAAAATGTTAATGTAGAAATGTTGTTCAAAATCTTATCTGCAACAGCTTCTGAACTGATATTATATGTTCCTGCTGCCATGCGTGCCTTGATATCGGCAATCTTATCTTCCCGAACATCGGAAGCCGCGCTCACTGCTGTTCTGGCTGTCTGATATGTCCTGGCTGTGTCAGAAATTTCAAACTTATCACTAGCCGATGATGTCTTTGCTGTAGCCTTAGCTTTAGAAATCTGGCTGGTCTGATATATCTGATTAACAGCATTATAAGCA
>ERZ791575.985-NODE-985-length-10642-cov-2.525456_pt1 | contig 10642 bp, 6 predicted proteins | sample MGYA00509970_ERZ791575 | MGnify/ENA primary metagenome ERZ791575 (study PRJEB30046, sample SAMN00791935) | human gut metagenome | study: EMG produced TPA metagenomics assembly of the A metagenome-wide association study of gut microbiota in type 2... | reverse complement strand
AATCCAGCACTTCTGCACAAATATAACTATAGTAACCGGCAGTATATCCACCACCCATGGTGTGGTTGAAATAAGTGGTGCGATAGCGTGACGGAATTTGTTTCAGCAATCCGCGCTTACCTAATGTTTCTGCTTCGAACTGCATAACGTCCATATCATCGGGAATTTCTTTTAATACATGATAATCCATATCCAGCAGGGAAGCAGCTAAATATTCAGCCGTAGCGAAGCCTTGTCCGTATTTGCCACTCTTGTCCATTTTTTCAACCAGTCCGGCAGGAATAACTTCATCTGTCTGATAATGTTTGGCATATACATTCAATACCTCCGGTTCAAAAGCCCAATGCTCATCTATCTGTGACGGCAGTTCTACAAAATCACGCGGAACACTAGCCACACCATAATAATGTACATCTTTGAAAAGATTATGTAAAGCGTGTCCGAATTCGTGGAACAAGGTATTCGCTTCGTCTGCACTGAGCAAAGCGGGTTGTCCGGCTGCCGGTTTGGTAAAGTTGCATACCACGGTTACTACAGGAGCCACTTTCTTGCCGTCCTTGTAGGTCTGTGAACGATAGCTTCCGCACCATGCGCCACCTTTCTTGCTGGCACGCGGAAAGAAGTCCATATAGAGTACACCTAGATGAGAACCGTCTTTGTCCTTACATTCGAATGCCTGTGCATCGGGATGAGGGAGGGGAAGATTGTCCAGCTGGGTGAAAGTGATACCGTACAGTTTGTTGGCAACATAGAACACACCGTCACGTACGTTTTCCAGTTTCAGATAAGGACGTACCTGATTTTCATCCAAGTCGAATTTGGCTTTCTTGGCTCGGTCTGCATAATAACGCCAGTCCCAACCTTCAGCTGTGAAGGTTTTTCCGTCTTTCTTTATTTCGGCATTGATATCTGCCAGTTCTTCTTTGGCTTTGGACAGAGTAGGTGTCCAAATCTGATCTAATAATTTATATACGGCATCCGGTGTTTTTGCCATACGTTCTTCCAGTGCAAAGGAAGCATAGTTTTCATATCCCATCAGCTTGGCTTTTTCCAGACGGGCCTTGAGCAGTTTGCGCACCACTTCCTTGTTGTCGTATTCATTTCCGTTATTTCCTCTGTTAATGTATCCTTTGAATATCTTTTCGCGCAGGTCTCGGTTATCGGCATATTGCAGAAAAGGCATGACGCTGGGATTATGCAGGGTGAAAATCCATTTGCCTTCCATGCCTGCTTCTTTAGCTGTTTCGGCAGCACTGGCAATCAGGTTTTGGGGTAATCCGGCTAAGTCTTCTTCTTTGTCCACGATCAATTGGAAAGCATTGGTTTCCTTCTGCATATTTTGGCCGAAGGTGAGCTGCAACATGGAAATCTCACTATTTAATTCACGCAGTTTTTTTTGACTTTCGGCATCCAGGTTGGCACCTCCACGTACAAAATCTTTATAGGTTTCTTCCAACAACTTCTTTTGCTCTTTGTCCAAATCGCCGGGATTTTCATAGACAGCTTTGATGCGTGCAAAAAGTTTTTCATTTAAGGCGATGTCATCGCTGTGTTTTGATTGTAGTGGAGAGAGTTCACGGCTCAGTGCGTCCATTTCATCATTGGTATTGGCGCTTTTCAGTCCGTAGAATACGGTGCTGACTTTACGAAGTAACGCTCCGCTTTGATCCAGTGCTGCAATGGTATTCTGGAAAGTGGCGGGTTCGGGGTGTTCACTATAGCGTCAATCTCTTTCTGTTGTTCTTCCATGCCCTGCAAAAAGGCGGGTTTGTAATGTTCCATCTTGATTTGGTCGAAAGGAGGAACCTGGAAGTGAGTTGTGTACTCTGAAAGGAATGGATTTCCGGTAGGGGCTGCCTGTTTCCCTTGCGAACCGCAACCGCTTAATATGGCAACCGCACAGGCTGCCAAAAGAATGTGTTTCATAATAATTTGTTTTATATAGGTGATAATGCAAAGATAGTAAAATAAGGCAAATTCCAATAAGTTTGAAGCGTAGAACTATTTGTTTGTTTTCATAGTCTGTCTAATTATCATACATCATTGTCTAATAATTAGACAGACTGTTTCTTTTTGTTATTTTGCAATGTGTTGTTAATCAGTTATTTGTTTGTGTGGCACGGTTTTGGCATTTCTATTATAGAGAACGAATTATAGAAACTTTAGTTTCTTATACACTTTATGGGAAGTAACGTTGTGAAACGGGACTTCTCTCTTTCAAAATAATAATGATTAAAAACACGAAATATGAAACAGATTTATTATGTCATTCAGGCTTTGATACATGGACGTGGAGCTAATATTATAAAAGTCGTTTCGTTAGGCTTGGGCCTGACTATGAGTATTCTACTTTTCTCAAGAGTTGTGTATGAGCAGAGTTTTGATACTTGTTTTAAGGATCATGATAAATTATACCAATTGTGGAATATATGGACAGTAAATGGAGAGCCTTTTCCTCCTAGTGAATATATTATCGGTGCAGCTGCCGGAGGCATACTGGATGCAATGCCGGAAATTGTGGAATCGGCGGCAAGTACAGGCTCGTGGCCGGTTTCGGCACCTATTTATAACGGGAGTGTCCGCTTTGATGATTTTAAGGTCACTGCCGATTCATTGTTTTTTCAGACAATGGGTATTGAGGTCTTGAGTGGTGATCCGGTACGTGAATTGCAGCAAAAAGATGTAATTTTCCTGAGTAAAGATTTGGCGGATAAAATGTTTGGCGGTGAGAACCCGATTGGTAAAATAATTAGTTTCAATAAGGAAATTGAGTTGACAGTCAAAGGAACGTATGCTGCTTTACCTGAGAATTGTACTATGCGACCGAAGGCTGTCATTTCCTTGCCTTCTATCTGGAGCCGCCGGATAGGAAATTATTCATGGAACGGTGGGGACAGCTGGAAAGAATATATCCGGTTGAAGCAGGATATTGATTTGGATGAATTGAACAAGCGTATTGATATGGTAGTACAGCAACATATTCCCAGAAGTGATAAGTTGGGAATCACTGTCATGGCAAAACCTGTTCGGGATACGTACCGTGGATATGATGAAGTGAAAAGAATGCGTAATATTATGCTTATTTTAGGTATATCTATTTTGTTTATCACGACATTGAATTATGTGTTGATTTCTATTTCTTCATTGAGCCGGCGTGCCAAAAGTATTGGTGTTCATAAATGCAGCGGAGCGGGAACGGGTACTGTTTTTGGTATGTTTATGTGGGAAACCGGTATTATTATTTTGCTTTCATTGTTTTTGATGGTTTTTTTAATGTTTAATTTCCGGGAATTTGTGGAAGATACCACGGCTGCTAAACTGGAGTCTCTTTTTGCGGTGGAACGTATTTGGGTGCCTTTTGGAGTGACTGCTGTCTTATTCCTCATTGGTGGTGTGCTGCCGGGACGAATTTTTTCAAAGATACCGGTCACACAGGTTTTCCGGCGTTATACAGAGGGTAAGAAAGGATGGAAACGTCCGTTATTGTTTATCCAATTTGCAGGAGTGGCTTTTATATGTGGATTGATGTGGGTAGTGATGCTCCAGTATCATTATGTTATTAATAAAGATCCGGGTTATAATCCTGAGCGGGTAGTGATTGGCGTTAATAATGCACCGGATGCTAAAGCCCGGCTTGCTGCCCGTCACTTTTATGAGGGGCTTCCATACGTGGAAGCATTGACTTCGGCAACTAGCTATCCGTCTAATGGATATAGCGGGCAGATGATACCGGATGAGAAAGGAACGAGTCTTTTTTCCAGCCGTTATGATTTTACTCAGGAGAATTATGTAGCTTTTATGGGAATGGTCATACAGCAAGGGCGTGTGCCTCGTGAATCCGGTGAGGTGGCAGTGAATGAGGAATTTGTACGGAGAATGCATTGGGGAAAAGATGTTTTAGGTAAGAGTATACAGACAGAAGAAGGCCGTGTCAAAATAGTAGGTGTGATTAAAGATTTTAATATTGGCGGATTCTACTCAGAGCTGAAACCGTTTGTCTTGCATCATCATCCCAAAGATTTGGCTGATCTTGTTTATCTCCGTCTGAAGGAACCCTTTGGTGAGAATCTTCAGAAACTGAAGCGTGATGCTGCCGAAGCTTTTCCTAATCAAACAGTCGGCTTTGAAAGCTTGGAACAAAAAATGGCGGATAGTTATAATTCCGTTCGTGTATTTCGTAATGCGACTTTATTGGCGGCAATTGCCATTTTGTTTATTACTTTGATGGGACTGATAGGCTATATTAATGATGAATTACAGCGACGTTCGAAAGAAATTGCTATTCGTAAAGTGAATGGAGCTGAGTCATTTGTGATATTGGAAATGTTGGTGCAAGATGTTCTTTGGATTTCTTTCCCGGCTGTAGTCGCAGGTACACTAGGGGCATGGTATGTAGGTGGTTTATGGATGGAACAGTTTGCTGTGACTGTAGGTTCGCTTGTTCCTTATTATGTATGTGTAGCTATCGTGGTCTTGATATTGATTGTCAGTTGTGTCATTTCCAAAACATGGCGCATTGCCAATGAGAATCCAGTAAAGAGTATTAAATCAGAATAAAGATCAATAGAACAAACAATTAAAATTTATTATTATGATACAGATTGAAAATTTAAGTAAGGTATTTCGTACTTCAGAAGTAGAAACAATTGCGTTGAATCATGTAAACATAGAGGTGAAAGAAGGAGAGTTTGTAGCTATTATGGGACCATCAGGTTGTGGAAAATCCACCTTATTGAATATCCTTGGTCTGCTGGACAATCCTACTGAAGGCAGTTACAAGTTGCTGGGCAATGAAGTAGCCAATCTGAAAGAAAAAGAACGCACCCGCCTGCGTAAAGGTGTAATAGGTTTTGTATTTCAAAGCTTTAATCTGATAGACGAACTGAATGTTTTTGAAAATGTGGAATTGCCGTTGACTTATCTTGGAATCAAGGCCAGTGAACGTAAGGAGCGTGTTCTGGAAATTTTAAAGCGAATGAACTTGAGTCATCGTGCCAAGCATTTCCCGCAACAGCTTTCTGGCGGTCAACAACAGCGTGTGGCTATTGCCCGTGCTGTGGTTACTAACCCTAAATTGATCCTCGCCGATGAGCCTACCGGTAATTTGGACTCAAAGAACGGTGCTGAAGTAATGAATCTATTGACCGAACTTAACAAGGAGGGGACTAGTATTGTCATGGTAACTCACTCTCAGCATGATGCCGGATTTGCTCATCGTGTCATTCATTTGTTTGACGGTAGTGTAGTGGCGAACATTAAAGAATAATAATGAAAGGGTGGTTGTAATGAAACAAATCTATTATGCAATACAATCGACATTACACGGCCGTGGAAGCAATGTGACAAAAGTCATATCGCTTTCATTAGGCTTGACTATTGGTGTTCTGCTTTTTTCACAAATAGCATTTGAACTCAATTATGAAAAATGTTACCCTGATGCCGACCGATTGGTGTTGGTACGTGGAGGAGGAGAGAATGTAAAGACTGGAGAGAAAGGAGAAGGATATGATGATAGCTTGTTTGCTCCGATGGCAGAAGCATTCCGCAGTGATTTGTCACAATGGATTGAAAATGCTACAGTCATTTTCAATTTTGAGACATTAAATGTATTCAAGGATGGTCATAAGCTGAAAGACGTAAACTACGCTTATGTAGATACTTGCTATTTCCGTACTTTCGGCATCAAAGTATTGAAAGGGAATCCTGAGGAATTGCAAAGGGCAGGGAGCATATTCGTTTCTGAAACTTTTGTTCGTGATGTCTTTGGTGGACAGGACCCTGTGGGACAAAAATTATCTTTGGATAAACAGCATGAACTGACAGTCCGTGGTGTTTATCAGGATACTCCGGAAAATACGGCCTATCATTTTGATTTTGTAGCTCCCATTTATGCCGGAGGTGGTTATATAGGGGGTGGAACATGGGGGCGTAATGACATTTATTATACTATTCTCCGTTTGCGCGATGGGGTGGACAGGGAAGAAATCAATCGTCAGATATACAAGGCTATGCAAAAATATTATCCTGATTCTGCTGATGATGAATGGAGAAATTTTTATGATGCACAGCCATTGCCCGAAATTCATCTGGATGACTCAAATACCCGCACTCGCCTTTACATTTATGGTTTTTTGGGCTTTGCCATATTTTTTGTGGCAATCATGAACTATGTATTAGTAGCTATTGCTACCATGAGCCGCAGGGCAAAAAGTATAGGTGTGCATAAGTGTAGTGGTGCCAGTGCAATCAATATTTTCAGTATGTTCCTTTTTGAGACGGGGATTGTGGTATTGATGTCCGTTATAGTGGCCCTCTTTATTATTTTCAATACCAAAGATCTGATAGAAGATTTACTTTCGGTGCAGTTATCCTCACTCTTTACATTGGAAACTTTATGGGTTCCGATGCTCATTGTTTTTGTACTGTTCATAGTAGCCGGAGTGCTGCCGGGAAGATTGTTTTCACGCATTCCTGTCACTCAAGTTTTTCGTCGTTACACAGATGGGAAAAAGGGGTGGAAGCGTTCTCTTTTATTTGTACAATTTATGGGGGTATCTTTTGTGATGGGGATTTTGTTAGTATCTTTGATGCAGTATCATCATCTGATTAATAGTGATATGGGTATCCGTACTCCAGGATTGGTGGAGGCGGAAACATGGATGTCACCCGAAGAAGCAGAGAATATGGTTAACGATCTTCGTCGTCAACCCATGGTGGAAAATGCCACCCGTTCTATGCATGGTGTTCTGGGAGAATATTGGACTCGTGGGCTGATTGATAATAGTGGCAAGCGAATAGAAACCTTGATGTATAATCCTTGTGATAAGAATTATGCTGAAACCATGGGGATTACTATTATTGAAGGGAAAGATATGCAGAATGAGGGAGATGTATTGGTCAACGAAGAAGTAGTGCGGCTGATGAAATGGACAGATGGGGCAGTAGGCAAACGGTTGAATGATTTTGATAAAGCCGGAACCATTGTTGGTGTATTCCGTAATGTGCGCAATACGTCTTTTCTTTATAAGCAGTTTCCCGTGGCTTTGGTTTATAGTCATAATACCAGTCACACTTTTGATGTACGTTTAAAACAGCCATACGATGAGAGTTTGAAAAAGCTGAACGAATACATGGAGCAGGTGCATTCCACTAAGGCATTGGAATTTATTCCGATAGATACCATGCTGAAGGAAATCTATCGCAATGTATATCGTTTTCGTAATTCTGTATGGATTACTTCTACTTTTATTTTGCTTATTGTTGTTATGGGGTTGATAGGTTACGTGAATGATGAAACACAACGTCGCAGTAAGGAAATAGCTATCCGTAAGGTGAATGGTGCTGAAGCTTCGACTATTCTTCGGTTGCTGTCCCGTGATATATTATATGTTGCTGTCCCATCGGTCTTGATAGGAATTGTAGTATCGTACTTTACAGGAAAGGCTTGGTTGGATCAATTTGCCGAAACGATAGATATGAATGCGTTGTATTTTGTCGGAACAGCATTGGTGATTATCGCTCTGATAGTGGTGTGTGTCGTTGTTAGAGCTTGGCGTATTGCTAATGAGAATCCGGTAAAGAGTATTAAAGTTGAGTAACTAAATAGATAGCGATGAAGCAATTATATTATGCAATACAAACGATATTACACGGTCGTGGAAGTAATGTGACGAAAGTCATATCGCTTTCATTGGGGCTGACTGTTGGCATCCTGTTGTTCTCGCAGATTGCATTTGAGTTAAGTTATGAAAAATGTTATCCTGAAGCTGGAAATCTAGGAATAGTCCGCGCATATTACCATAATTTGGAAACAGGTGAGTCGATGGGGGACGATGGGGATATCTATGATTATTCCGTTTTTGCTCCGATAGCGGCGGCTTTGGCTGAGAATATGCCAATAGAAGTGGAAAAAGCTACTTGTATAAATTCTTACACAGCCAACGGTAATTATTATTATGAAAATCAATTGTTGTCGGATGACGAACAGTGTCTTATGGTGGATACTTGTTTTTTCCAAACCTTTGGCATTCCGGTTTTAAAGGGAAATCCTAACGATTTGATTAACTCCAATACTTTGTTTGTGTCCGAGAGTTTTGCACGCCGTTTTTTTGGTGATGCAGATCCTATAGGTAAAGTGTTAATATTGGAGCGGAAAACTGAAATGATTGTCCGTGGTGTTTATCGTGATATTCCGGAGAATACCATGTTTAAGGCAGACTTTGTAGTAAGTGTACATAAAGAAGGAGGTTATAAGGATGGAGCCGGATGGGGAGGAAATGATATTTTTTATGCAGTGTTCCGGACCGGAGAAGCTTCGGATATAGAGGTGGTAAACGATAACATCCAGCGGATGGTGGAGAAATACATGCCGACTGAACATAACGGTTGGAAACTGGAACTCAGTGTCATTCCATTGGCAACAAAGCATCAGACTTCTTCAGAAACAACAAAGCGTCTAGTTATCTATGGCTTTTTGGGTTTCTCTATCTTCTTTGTCGCTATTATGAACTATATGCTTATTGTAATTGCTACTTTGGGACGTCGTGCCAAGAGTGTCGGTGTCCATAAGTGCAATGGTGCCAATAATGGGAATATCTTCAGTATGTTTATGATGGAAACGGGCATTATTGTTCTGGTATCCATTCTGGTCTGTGCATTTATCATTTTCAATGCGCGGGATTTGATAGAAGATTTGCTGTCGGTGCGACTTGCATCACTCTTTACATGGGGAACTTTGTGGGTACCGCTGCTGGTTGTTGTACTTTTATTTTTGTTGGCAGGTGTATTGCCCGGACGTATTTTTTCACATATTCCTGTCACACAGGTATTCCGTCGTTATACTGATGGTAAAAAAGGATGGAAACGGTCACTGTTGTTTATACAGTTTACCGGTGTGTCTTTTGTCTTGGGATTATTACTGGTTACGTTAATGCAGTATAGTCATTTGATGAACAGGGATATGGGGATCAATACTGCCGGACTGGTAGAAGCCGAAAGTTGGCTGGACATTGAAATTGTTCCTCATATGCGCGATGAGATCCGGCGTCAGCCTATGGTAGAGAGCGTGGCTACAGCCAGCCATAGTGTATTGGGCCAATATTGGACAAAAGGATTGATGGGCAGTGACGGCAAGCGTATAGGTGTTCTTAATATGAACTATGTGGATTTTAATTATCCGGATGTGGTAGGCATTACGATTATAGAAGGAAAGCCGATGACCCATGCCAAAGATCTGCTGGTGAATGAAGAGATAGTCCGGCTTAAGAAATGGACGGATGGAGCCGTAGGAAAACCTTTTGATGAGATTAAGGAAGGAACTATAGTAGGTGTGTTCCGTGATGTGCGCAATCAAAGTTTCTATCAGGCGCAGCAACCCATTGTGCTGATAGGTGGTAATGCGTTTAATCATACCTTCAATGTACGGTTGAAAGAACCCTACGATGAAAATTTGAAGCGCCTGAATGAATTCATGGACAAAACTTTTCCACAAGTGGCTTTAACATTCCATACAGTGGATGATATGCTGTCCGAAATCTATAAAGATGTATATCGTTTCCGCAATTCTGTCCTTATCACTTCCGGTTTTATCCTGCTTATAGTGATTATGGGGCTGATAGGTTATGTAAACGATGAAACGCAACGTCGCAGTAAGGAGATAGCTATTCGTAAAGTGAATGGTGCGGAAGCATCAAACATTCTCCGTCTGCTGGTATGTGATATTCTATATGTTTCTATTCCTTCTATTTTACTCGGAATTGTTATAGCTTATTTTATTGGGAAAGCATGGTTGGAACAGTTTGCGGAACAGGTTGATCTTAATCCGTTACTCTTTTTGGCTACGGCTTTAGTTGTAGCGATTATTATTGTGGCTTGTGTGGTGCTTAAGGCATGGCATATCGCTAATGAGAATCCGGTAAATAGCATTAAGAGTGAGTAGTGTATTGGGAAAAAGGAGAGCGGGATGATATGTGTTGGGTATCATCCCGCTTTTTTCTTTTTACCTGATTCCTGTGAAATTTACATTGACACCATCCAATGTGCCTTTTAAGAAGTTTCCGGCCAACCATACATTTTCAAAATATGAAATGTCACTGGGACCGTAAACCATACGGATGCATGTCTGTGCGCTGTTATCCCATCTCCATTCAAAATTGTACCTGTCTTCGGTTACATAGCCGTTCCGATGTTCTATTCGTATGATGTCTGTGCCTGTTCTATTTTCGTAAAAGTCTAGTCGTTGTGTGTAGTATTCACCGTCTTGTTCCCAAGTTTCCTGCCAGGTCCGGCTGCATAGTTCCCGAGTGGTTCTGTAATATATTTCGCTGTAATCATCATCATCGTACCAACTTTCTATGGATACTTCACAGGAGGTTAGGTTAACCATTATTATCAGTACAACTACCATTCCGAAGTATTTCAGTATTTTTGTTCTCATATCCGTTAATTTTAAAATTTGTTTTTCTTATGTCACAAAGATAAGTGGAGGGAATGATACAATAAACGGAATATTCCTATTTGTAAAGGAGAGTTTCCCTATTTGTAATAGGAAAATTCCTATGGTGAGGAGAGGGGAATAAGGTCTGTCTTATTTCTTTTACTATTAAACTGTAAGTTACAAAAAGAGGCTGTCCATTGGTGAAAC
>ERZ791575.979-NODE-979-length-10676-cov-3.241126_pt1 | contig 10676 bp, 5 predicted proteins | sample MGYA00509970_ERZ791575 | MGnify/ENA primary metagenome ERZ791575 (study PRJEB30046, sample SAMN00791935) | human gut metagenome | study: EMG produced TPA metagenomics assembly of the A metagenome-wide association study of gut microbiota in type 2... | reverse complement strand
CGGAAGCGTTCCTTCTGCACGATGTTGTTCGTCACATTGAACTCGAAATCCGTCGTCTTCTTGGCGAAGATTGCCGCCCATGCGTCAAAGCATCGTATGTCCTGCCTTTCCAGCTCCTTCGGGCGCAGGTACTTGAAAAGCAGGTACAGCTCCGTCAGCGAGTTGCTGATGGTCGTGCCCGACAGGAACGTCGCCCCCAAGTCCTTTCCCGTGCGCTCCTGAATGGTGCGGATGGCAAACAGCAGGTTCAGTGCCTTCTGGCTGCCCTCCGAGTTGCCCAGCCCCGCCACGCGGTCGTGCCGGGTGTTGAATGTCAGGTTCTTGAACTGGTGCGACTCGTCCACGAAGAGGTGGTCGATGCCCATCTGCCTGAAGTCCGCCACGTCGTCCGTCCTTGACTTTATCGCGTGCTCCACCTTCTCCAGCTTGGCCGTCAGGTTGAACTTGCGCTTCTCCAGTCCCCTCAGCATGGCGCGTGACACGTCCTTGCCCTGCGAGCGGAGCACCTCCAGATTTTCCTCCACCGTGTCCAGCTCCGCCTGCAATATCCGCTGTTGCAGTTCCGGCGACTGCGGAATCTTCCCGAACTGGTCGTGGCTCATGATGACGCAGTCCCAGTCGTTGTTCCGTATGTCGTTGAAGAATCGCACGCGGTTTGCCGCCTCGAAGTCCTTCTCCGATGCGTACAGCACGCGGGCATTCGGGTATGCCTTGCGGTAGGTCTCCGCTATCTCGCGCACGTTGGCTTTCAGCCCGATTATCATCGGCTTGTGTACCAGACCCAGACGCTTCATCTCGTGTGCTGACACGCACATTATCAGCGTCTTGCCGGTTCCCACCTCGTGGTCGGCTATTCCTCCGCCGTTCTGTTTCAGCATCCAGATGCAGTCCTTCTGGCTGGGGTACAGGTCGGTGATTCCCAGCCTTTTCAGGTCGAGTCCGGGAAAGGTCTGGTGCGAGCCGTCATATTTCGGACGCACGAAGCAGTTGAACTTGTTGTTGTACATGTCCGTCAGCCGTTTCTTGAACTCCGGTGACTGTTCCTCCAGCCATTCCGTGAATCCGTTTCGGATTTCGTCAATCTTGGCGTTGGCGAGCTGTATGCCTTCGCTGTCGCGTGCCTTTATGTCGTTACCGTTCTCGTCCTCGCCGACTTTCTTCATCATGTCCGGACAAGTGTTGTGCAGGGCGTGTTTCAGCAGGTGCATCCCGTCATAGTGGCGGTAATATCCCTTGACCAGAAACTCGTCGGTGATTTTCATCGTCCTGTGGCTGCACGCCACCGAATACTCGTCGAGACTCTCCGAGTAGCTTATCCGCACGTCCGTGTCGAACAGGCGGCTCATATAGGCGGCATACACTCCCGTGGGTATCCAGCGTTCCCCGAAGTTGAAGTCCAAATCCTCAAACGGGATTTGTTCGGGGATGTTCTCGCGCAAAGCCTCCAGAGCCTCCCGTGCCTGCGGCATCATCTCGTGCCCCTCGTTTCCCTTTACCCATTCCTCCACCTCCCTCGCTTTCACCACAACGTTACCGGCGATGAAGCGGTCGGCTATCTCGTAACCTTCTGCCAGCGGGTTGTAGTGCACCCTGCCTTTCAACGCTTCCAGCATGTCCGCCCGTGCCATGTCGCACAGGGATTCCATATACGGCAGGTTTACCCCGCCGTAGCGGTTGAGCGAAGCGGACAGGGCTTCTTCCGGTGATTCCGCCATGACGGTCGTTTCCTGCGAAAAGGAAACGGGATGGTCGAAGATGTCCGCCTTCACCATCGTACCGCCCTCGCTACGTTCCAGTGCCAGCATGTTGCGCCCCGAAGCGTCCATCATCAGCAGCTTCACGTTCTGTCTGGCGTTCAGGCAGCCGTAACGCATCACGAACTCGTCATAGTAGGTGTTCAGGTGGCGGCGCAGCATTTCGTTCTCCTCTTGCTTCTCCGCTTCGTAGGCATAGAGCCGCTCGTAGGTATTGCGCAGGTCTATGTATAGCTGTGCCTTCTGTGCCTGCATCCCGTCCATGTCCAGCGGCTGGAATGTGGCGCCGTAGCGGGTGACATCCTTCAGCACGCCCACCTGGAACCGTACGCCTGCCGTGTATTCCCATGCCAGCGAGCCGTCCTTCAGGTGCGGCTCCAGTATGCCCTTGAACGGGCGCGGCATCATTTCCTCCTCCCGTTTGCGCTGCCGCTCTTCCGGTGTCAGGGCGGCTTCCTCACGGCGCATGGCTTCTTCCACCTCCGCAATCCGGCGCTTTCTTTCCGCCTCGAATCCGTTTTCCACCGGATAGACTACCGTAGCAGTCGTATCCTGCGTTTCCGCCGTTTTCCCCGCATCGGCTTTTTCTCTTTTCGCCTCCGTTGTTCCGGTCGCTTGTCTGGCGGCGTTGGCTTCCATCTTCGTCTTTCCCAGCCGGCGCAGCTCCGCACGTCGTTCCGGTGTAAGGTCCATCATCATTTCATAGAATCCGTTGATGGGCGGGTTCGTTTCCCAGTCCAGACTGCGGTACACTTCATCTTCCGGGTCATAGGATTCTTCCGTTGCGGTGCCGGGCCCCGTCTTTTCCGTTGTCGGGACAGCCGCTTCCGGTTCGGCAGCCGTCGGCGCATCCGTTCCGCCGCGTATGATTTCGTCCATTTCACGTGCCTCTTCCGGGGTGATGCCGGCAACCGCTTCCGCATTTCCCTTGTCCGTTGTCCTTTCCGTATCCTCCGCTGGCAGGGAGAACAGTGTCGGCTGCACGGGTTTCTTCCCTTTGTACTTTCCGCCTTTCTTCCTGTCCGGTTTCAGACCCTGTTCAGCCATCCGTCTTTCCTCCTGCGTATAGCCGAACAGGTCATACAGGTCCATTACCGTTCCTCCCGTCTGTCTGCTTTGCGCTTCCTGTGACATGCCGGTCATCACTTGCACTTTCGGCTGCACACTGTTTTCTTCCCGTTTTGTCCCGTCCGCTACACCAGCAACAGAGGTGGAGTTTTCTCTTTTCACCTCCGTCCGTTCACCCGTAGCCGAAGCGGAGTTTTCTCTTTTCACCTCCGCCCGTTCTCCCTCAACCGGATGGGTATTTTCTCTTTTCATCTCCTCCAGTTCTCTCGCAACCGAAGCGGAGTTTTCTCTTTTCACCTCAATACCCTCGGTCTGTACGGCAATGTTCTGCCGCACATCCTCTCTTTCATGCCCCATGCCGTTGTAGCGTTCCATGTCCAGCCGTGCCGACAGGTCTTCCGACAGCATCCTGTACAGGTCCATGGCAATACCCTCCACACCTCCGCTGTGCGTATATACCATCGCCGGTTTTCCGTACGGGTCGGTGCCCCTCTTCGCATCGGTATGTATGATACGCTCCGTGTGGTAGGCGAAATAGGCGTTGTCCGTCAGTCCGCCGTTATGTTCCGTCTGTATGATGGTCAGAACCCGTTCCTCCTGTGTCAGTCCCTTCTTTTGCAGGTCTTTTTGCAGGATGATCAGGTCGCTGCCGGCTTCCGTACCCGCATTGTCGGTAAACAGGTTGTTGGGCAGGCGGATTGCCGATACCAGATTCGCCTTGCTGAACATCTCGTTCCTGACGGAAACCCTCGAACTGTTCAACACCCCCTGCGAGGTGACGAACGCCACGATGCCGCCGTCACGCACCGCATCCAGACCTTTCAGAAAGAAATAGTCATGGATGGCTTTCTGTGCCGAACGTCTGCCGAAGGATGCGCTGCGGCTGAACTCCGCATCGAACACTCCGAAATCCCCGAAAGGGATATTGGAGATGGCAAGGTCAAAATGGTTCAGAAACGGCTTTTCTATTTTCTCGAAACCCTCCGTGCGTATCTTCTGCTGCGGGTACAGGCAGCCCAGCAGCTTGCCTGTCAGCAGGTCTTTCTCAAATGCCATCACCTCCGCCTGCGGATTGTTCGACAATACCGGGCTGATGAACGCGCCCATACCCGCCGACGGCTCCAGCACCAGCCTTGGGCGTACCTTGCGGTCGTGCAGCACGTCCGCTATGGTGTCCGCAATGGCCTGCGGCGTATAGAATGCCGTCAGCACCGATGCCTTCAGCGAGTCCACATACCGCCTGTACTCCGTTTCGTCCCGGCTGTTCTCCCGTATCAGACGGTGCAGCTCCACCGTCGGGGCAAACAGTTCGAGATCTGATTTCGCCCAGTGTACGGCATCCGTCAGTTCCCTGGCGGGATTCAGTATGCACTTCAGTCCCCCGAAGCCGCAGTACCTCTCCAGCAGCGCCCGTTCCCGTGCGGTGGGCATGCGCTGTTCCTTCTCCAGTGTGAATGCCGTCCGTATCGCCTCGATGTTTTCCCTGAGCCTCTGCTTCTTGTTAAACGCCATAAGCCTCCAGATAAAGCATTATCGCACCCGTCAGCTCCGTATAGAGCAGGTCGTGTTCGGACGACAGGGCGAATGTGTCGTCCGTTGTGGGATAGCCGGCAAACAGGTTTTTCAGGTGCGGGAATATCTCCCGGCAGAACGCCTCGCGTTCCTGTTCCTGCACCTCTTCGGAAAACTCGTTTTCCACCACCTCAAGCAGCAGTGCGTAGGGGGAGAAGTGCAACCCTTCGAGCAGGACGCGCATGGCTTCCTCCTGTGCGGCTTCCACCGTACTTCCCGCCGTCCTTTCCTTCTCGAATGTTTCCGAGGCGGCTTCCTCCCTTCCTGCAATGAATGGGGTGTCTGATACTTTGTCCGGATGATATTTTCTCAGATAGTCCAGCAGATACAGCCCGTAGTAGGACAGCTCCGCCGGAGCGGTTTTCTTGTTCTGTTTCATTTTATGATGGATTTAGTGGATAAATGATTATGGAAATGAAAAGGAAAAAGGCACCCGGTATCCCTCCGGGTGCCACCACTAATTGTCGTGCAAATGAGGGCAGAGTCGGACTTGTCAGAACTATGCCGAGTGCAGCCGACAATCAGTCACCACTAAATCCATGTAAATAAAAAGTACAACCAGGTTGAAACAGATTATGACATGAATCAGTGGCAAAATTACTCATTATTTTCTTCTTCCTTTCGTTTTCGTACCTTTTCTTTCGCCTTTGCTCTCCGCAAACACCAGCTTCGTGTTGAACTCCGCATCAAAAGTCACCGCAGCGCTGAAGGGCTTGCCCTGCTTGCTCTTGAACCCGCCGAGCATCGCCGTCTTTCCTTCCGTCAGCAGACCGGTCATTTCCTCGTCGGTGAGTGTCTTGCCCGCTATCTGGCGGAACACGGGCAGCAGGCAGTCCGGATTGTCGCAGCGCACAACCTTGCCGTAGAACTGCATCGTGCCCGTGCCGCATTTGGGGCAGGTACAGCCTGATGCCTTGTGCCCGAAAATACGGTCACACGCAAGCAGGTCCGTGGTAATCTTGCGGGTATAGCTTTCTATGTCCCTCATAAAAGCCTCATGCGGTGTCTTTCCCTGTTCTATTTTTGCCAGTTCCGCTTCCCAGCGTCCGGTCATCTCCACATTGGCGATGTCCATTTCCTTGACAATGGAATACAGGGCAAGCCCTTTCTCCGTCGGCACCAGCGATTTCTTCACACGCACCATGTATTCCCTTCTGAGCAGCGTTTCGATGATTGCGGCACGTGTGGCGGGTGTGCCGATACCGCAGTCCTTCAGGGCCTGGCGTGCCTCCTCATCCTCCACATCGTCGCGTCCGGCGGTCTCCATCGCAGCCAGCAGCGAACTTTCCGTATGCAGCGGTTTCGGTCGGGTCATGCCCGAACTCATCGAGCATCCCGCCATCACCAGTGTGTCGCCTTCCGCCCAGTCCGGCAATGCCGTATTCCCGCTGTCCTCGCCGTACTCTCCGTACACGCCGCGCCAGCCTGCCTTGCGCACGATGCAGCCTTTCGCCTCAAATGTCAGGCTCTCGCATCTTTCGCCTGCGTCCGGCGCCACCTCCGCTACTACGGTAGCCGTATCCTTCACACATTCCTCCGAAAATGCCTCTACCATGCGTCCGGCAATCATGTCGTAGATGATCTGCTCGTTCTTGTACAGGGCAAGCGGGCGGTTGGGCGTCACCAGCAGGGCATGGTGGTCAGTCACTTTCGAGGCATCCACACAACGGCGGTTCAGTTCTCCCAGTTCCCAGATTTTCTCCGCAAGGGCGGAGTGTCCTGCCAGCCGTTCAAACAGCAGCGGTATTTCAGCAAACACATCTTCCGGAATATGACGGCTCGATGTTCTCGGATAGGTGACGAGCTTCGCTTCATACAGTTTCTGCACCAGTTCCAGCGTCTGTTCCGCCGTGAATCCGTGTTTCGTGTTCGCCTCCTTCTGCAGTGTGGTCAGGTCGTACAGCAGCGGCGGGTTCTCCACCTTCTCCTTCTTTTCCACCTTGGTGACGGTGGCGCACATCTTCGCCTTTACCTTATTGTATGATGCAGCCGCCTTTTCCTTGTCCTGCCATTTCTTTACCGAGGAGAACTTCACTACCGTATCCGTACCCGCCGGTGTCACCGAGAAATGCAGCTGGTGTACCGGTTCCGGTGTAAAGCGTCTGTTCTCCCAGTACCTCTTGCAGACCATACCCAGCGTGGGTGTCTGTACGCGTCCTACCGAATATGTGCCCCGTCCGGCGGCTACGGTCAGTGCCTGTGTGCCGTTGATGCCCACCAGCCAGTCCGCCTCGCTGCGTGCCTTTGCCGCCAGATACAGGTCGTCATATTCATGCCCGTCCTTCAGTTCCTTCAATCCCTTGCGGATGGCGGTGTCCGTAAGCGAGCTTATCCACAGGCGGCGGAATGGCAGCGTACAGCCCGTATAGGCATACAGGTATCTGAATATCAGTTCCCCTTCGCGTGCGCAGTCCGTTGCCACTATTATGCCGTCGCTCTCGTTCCACAGTTTCGTTATCACCTTTATCTGTTTCACCGCTGCCGCGTCCGCCTTGTAGCCCTTGTCCGTCTTTACCTGGCGGGGTATCAGCATGAACTCCTCCGGTATCACCGGCAGGCTGTCCCTGCTGAATCCCTTGAAGCCGTAGCCCTCAGGCAGGGCAGGTTGTACCAGATGTCCCAGTGCCCATGTCACATGGTAGCCGTTTCCTGTATAAAATCCTTCTTCCTTTCTTGTTGCTCCGGCGATGCGTGCTATCTCACGTGCCACGCTCGGTTTTTCTGCCAATATGGTAATCATACATTTTCTGTTTTAATCATTGATACTTTTGTTCCTTGTGGAGTGGAACGGGGTACGCCGGTTATCCGTGGGATATGCGGTACATGGCGCATGAGGCCCCGTTTCAATCCGTTGTTTATTCTCTTGTAATGGATTTAGTGGTGGCACTCAGGACACCTTCATGCCTTTGCTCTTCTTCGGTTTTTCCTGCTGTTGTTTCTGGGCGTCGTCCTTCGGTGCGGTCTGTCCCTGCTGAAGCGGCTCCTTCACATGTCTGGTGGCCTCGTTCGTCTTGCCCTCGTTGTTCACCGCAAGCTGTGTGCGGCTCTCGTTCGACGGGGCAACGGTCTGTGCCAGGTCAGGGTTTTCCGAATAGGTCAGCGGTCTGCCTTTCTCACGGTCGAACTTCAGGTATTTTGTGCAGGGCTGTCCCTTGTCATCCTTCGCGTTGGCAAGCACCACGACCTTGCCCGCCACATAGTCCGCCTTCTGCTGTTCCGTGAATTTGTCGTCCTTCCATTTGCCTATCGGACGTATGCTTCCGTCCTCGTTCGTCCACGAGCGGTTGCGCCGCTGTCCGTTCTCCTGATTCCCGTCTTCCTTCTGCTGCTGTCCGGTAGCATCCGGGGCTTCCGGGCTTTTCTGTTTTTTCTCCTGTCCGTTTCCGCGTCGCTGCGACTGTCCCTGCCACAGATGCTCCGGCACAAACTCCACGTCGCGCTTGTCAGCGTTCACCTGCAGCATGGCCTCGAACTTTCGCCCGCCCTTCAGTGTCACCTCCTTGGGCAGTGCCAGCCCCGCACGCAGGATTTCCTGTTCTGCCTTCGACAGTTCCGTCAGTCCGATCCGGTTCGGGATGCGCACCTTGTTCGTCGGTACGTCCACAATCTCATTCGTCAGTCGGTCGATGCTGACATACGCCAGGCGCATCTCTCCGGTCTTCGTATCGGCAACGTTCACCAGCTTGCCCAGATTGCCCGTCTGTTTCAGTGCCTGCTTGTCCTCGTCCGTAAATGTATAGCCGTTGTATGGCACGTCGAGTCTCGGCTCATGGCGTACGAAGTGGGGGGTAAGTTTCAGCTTTCCATCTTCCGCTTTCTGCAACGAGAGTCGGGCTTGCAGCTCGTAGCGTTCTCCGCCCAGCACCGGTTCCACCGTCACCAGCCTTGTCTTCCCGTAGTTCATCAGGGCTTTCATGTCCTTTTCTGACAGGTTTTCCCTTTTCACACCGAACTGCTCCAGTTCCTTCCAGTCCACATCGCTGTCCGCAATCAGGTTCGGTTTCTCCGGTTTTGCCTGCGCTTGCCCTTCCTGTGCGGGCTGCTGTCCCTGTGCCGCCTGCGTTTCCGCTGCCTGCGGCTGCTGTTCCTGATTTTTCTGTTTCATTTCTTCCATTTTCTCGTCCGTTTTCTGTTCCACATTGTTTTCTTCCGTATTTTCTCTTTTCGCCTCCTCCGCAACCTGCTGTTCCTCAGTCTCCGTTTCAGCATTTTCTCTTTTCACCTCCTCCTCAGCCTGCTGTTCCTCAGTCTCCGTTTCGGCATTTTCCTTTTTCGCCTCCTCCGTAGTCTGCTGTTCCTCAGTCTCCGTTTCGGCATTTTCTCTTTTCATCTCCTCCGCAGCCTGCTGTTCCTCAGTCTCCGTTTCGGCATTTTCCTTTTTCACCTCCTCCGCAGTCAGCTGTTCCTCAGTCTCCGTTTCGGCATTTTCTTTTTTCGCCTCTTCCGCGACCTGCTGTTCCTCAGTCTCCATTTCGGCATTTTCCTTTTTCGCCTCCTCTGTAGTCTGCTGTTCCTCAGTCTCCGTTTCAGCATTTTCTCTTTTCATCTCCTCCGTAGCCTGCTGTTCCTCAGCCTGCTGGTACGCCGATGTATCCACTTTATGCGGTGCGAGCAGGTCAGCATTCGCCACAGGGTCTTTCAGCAGGTCCTTGATAACCGGAAGCAGAGCTTCCATCGTGTCCGCTGCCACCCTGTAGAAACCGAATCGTGTCGGCTCCTTACACTGGCGGTAGAAATTTCTCATGAAATTGTCTATCGCATCCCCGTGGCGGTCAAAGCGCAAAAACTCCTGCGAGTGTTCCGCCTTTGCCTGTGCCCTCTTGGGATAGCCCCTGGCATCCAGTCCGGCAACCACACTGATTTCGCCCGTCTTCTCGTCGCGGACGACCAGTACATCCTCTTGCTTTTTCTTTTTCTGTTCCATTGATTGATTTTTTATTGTTTGATAATAGTCCCGCCGGTATTCCCGTGCAGGTCTGTTTCTCTTTTCGTTCCGGTTTCCCGTTCACCTTTCACTCCCGGTTTGCATCAGGCTCGCCCTCAGCTTTCCGTTTACATCCGGTTCACCATCCACTTCCGGTTTCTCTTTTCGCATCCGTTTCACGTATGCTTGTCAGTCCCGGTTTGCATCAGTCTCACCCTCAGCTTTCCGTTTACATCCGGTCACCATCCATTACTGATTTTTCTTTTCGCATCCGTTTCACGTGTGCTTGTCAGTCCCGGTATTCCTTCTGCCTCCTTTTTTCCCTTTCGCCGTTTTGCCCGGAGCTTTCTTTCCCGTTCCTTCCTTCACTTTCAGCACCTTTTTGCCGTCCAGCGTCACCTCTTCCATGTTCCGGCTGATAAACTCCAGCACGTCCGATTCCTTGTAGTAGGTCTTGCGGCTGATTTTCTGGTAGCGCAGTCCGTATTCGCTGCGGAACCGCTGTAGCGACCGTTTGCTCGTTCTCAGCATCTCGCACAGGTCCTGATTGTCATACAGCCGTTCTCCATCCATATACTTCACGCCTGCCGCTTCCTTGTTTATCAGTACCGATATGATGCTGTCCAGCCGGTCAATCCGTTCCATGAGGCGCTTCATCCATTCCTCGAACATTTCCTTACCAATCCCTTCCATCATCCGCCTCCTTTCTGGTCATCAGGTAGTTATGCTTGAACTCCTCCAGCGTCTTGGGATTGCAGTGTACGATTTTCCGTCTCACGCATTCCTCCAGATCCGTCAGTCTGTACCGGCATTTGCTTCTCACCATCATGTAGGGAATAGTCTTGTCCTTTCGCATCCGTTGCAGTGTCCTCGTGCTGATTTTCAGCAGGTCCGCCGCCTCCTCGCTCGTCAGCAGGATTTCCGCTTCCTCCTTCGGCACGTTGTCTTTCTTGAAAACATAGTCCGCTATGCGGTCTATCTTCTCCATCATCGTCTTCACGACCTCGTTGTCCATCGTTATTATTTCCATATCCTTCCGTATTGGTTACGCTGCAAAGGTGCGCAACTCCGTGCAGGCACAATCCATAGTATTTCCATAGTAGGGAATGATTTTCCCGAAATTTCCTGTAATTCTTTCCACAAGTGCCCTGTTTCTTCACATACGGGCACAAAAAAAGGCGGCTCCGCCCGGCATGAAGCACGGATGAAGCCGCCTAATCGGTCAGTCATTAAATATGTAATAGAATCAAGCTACACTGTTTTCCCCAGAAACACTCCGATAACCGACAATGCTCCCAGTTGTTTCATCTTTCGTTGCAGTTGCCTGAAGCTCTCCCCGGTCGTGAGTACATCATCCA